>ENA-OWYG01001416-OWYG01001416.1-human-gut-metagenome-genome-assembly--contig:-NODE-1416-length-11481-cov-4.685454_pt1 | contig 11481 bp, 8 predicted proteins | sample MGYA00249747_ERZ652080 | MGnify/ENA primary metagenome ERZ652080 (study PRJEB26925, sample SAMN05827071) | human gut metagenome | biome: ENVO:2100002; feature: ENVO:00000062; material: ENVO:00002003...
GTCGGCAGCGTCAGATGTGTATAAGAGACAGCCGTGATACGGACACGCCGGGAAAGAGGCGCGTGATTTGCTCACAGACCGCTTCCGCCCCGGGAAGCGCGGGCCAGCCTTGCGGCTCCGGTTTTCCGTTTGGCGGGAACCGGTAGCGGAATACCAGATCTTCCGGCCCGGCTCGATGGGCAACAAGGCGGATTTTCCGCAGTTCCGCCCCGTTCCACTGCCGGAACAGGACGCCGTTGCCGTCCGCGGACGGCCCCAGGGACAACAGGCGCATATTCGTCAGGGCGTGCAGGACGGCGTTGGCCCGGCGCGTTTCCAAAACCGCGTTGATCAAAAGCATGCCGAGGAGGGCAATACCAAAAAAACAGCATATTCCCATGACCGCCAGCGCGCACATGACCTCACCCGTCCAGACCGGAGCGGACGCCGCTATGCAACATCCCCAGCCCCATGCCGCGGCAAAGAAAACCGAAAACAGCATTCCCTTCCATTCCTTCGCGGCCCTTCTCCACCATCCGCAGCGGGATTTTCCCTGCCACAGAATTTTTTCTCCCGGCAGCAGGCGTTCGGCCAGTCTGTCACGTTCCTCCCGTGTCAACAATTCCTGCATGTTTATCCTCTCCGTTTCCGCCTCTATACCAGACGGAAAGGCGGCTTGCACTCCTTTTGTTCCGGGAAATGCCGATCAGCAACGGCGTAGTATTGAAATGAGCGTCGGCAAACTTTTTCCTGAAATCCGTTACGTCCCTGCGGACGCGTGCCGTTCAATGGCCTCCAGGGGCTTGCGGCGCTTCATCCGGCAGAGGGCGCGGAGGCGCATTTAACGGTAGCCTACCGCTGGGCCGCATGGTAAAGTAGGGCAGAAATGACTGATTCCCCTTCCAAGCGCCTTTTTATTCTGGATGGAATGGCTCTGGCCTATAGAGCCCATTTTGCCTTTTTCTCCAACCCCATCCGTAATTCCAAGGGCGTCAACACGTCCGCCGTGTACGGCTTCGCCAATACGCTGCTGGGCATTCTGGAGCATGAACACCCCACGCACATCGCGGCCTGCTTTGATACTTCCGCCCCCACGGCGCGCCATGAGCTTTACCCTGCCTATAAGGCCAACAGGGAGTCCATGCCGGAAGATTTGAGCTACCAGATGCCTCTGATTTTCAGGCTTCTGGAGGCCATGAACATTCCCATCCTGCGCTATGAGGGGTATGAGGCGGACGATACGATAGGCACGCTGGCCCGCATCGCGGACGGCACGAAGGAGTTCCAGACCTACATGGTTTCCCAGGACAAGGACCTGGGCCAGCTCATTTCCCCCACCTGCTATTTGTGGAAACCCGGCAAGCGGGGCAACGACCACGAGGTGGTTGACCTGGAAAAGCTCAAGGAACAATGGGGCATTGAACGCGCGGACCAGGTGATCGACATCCTGGCCCTCATGGGCGATAGCTCGGACAATATTCCGGGGCTTCCCGGCGTGGGTGAAAAGACGGCCAAACTGCTAATCGGGGAGTTCGGCACCGTGGAGAACCTGCTGGCGAATGCGGACAAGCTGAAGGGAAAGCGCAGGCAGATCGTGGAGGAAAACGGAGCCATGGCGACCCTTTCCAAACAACTGGCCACCATTGACCGGGACGTTCCCCTGACCGTGACCCTGCCTGAACTGGTCAAAAGAGACCCCAGTCCGGAAGAGCTGCTGGCCCTCCTTCAGGAGCTTGAGTTCCGTTCCATGCAGGCCAAGCTGTTCGGGAAAAAAGCGCCGGAAGCCAGGAAGCCCCCCCTCCCTGCGGACGATTTGTTTGCTCCGGCCCAGGCGGAACAGCCCCCGGCGGAGGCTCCCGCCGCCCCGGCGGCGGACGCGCGGCAGAACGGTTCCGGCCAAATGGATTTGTTTGAGGAACGCCATCTGAAAACGGTGGATGATTTCAAGCACGAGTATATCATTGCGGATACGGAGGAAGCCCGTTCCGCCATGGTTGCCGAGCTGGAAAAGCATGATTCCTGGTGCTTCGACACGGAGACGACAGGCCTGAATCCCCTCACGGACAAGCTGCTGGGCGTCGCCTTCTGCGCGGAACCGCACAAGGCATGGTACATGCCTGTCTCCGGTCCGGCGGACCTGGAAGCGGTCAGGCCGCTTTTGGAAGGCCCTGCGGAGAAGACCGGGCACCATCTGAAGTTTGATCTGGAAGTTTTGCGCGCCAACGGCATACGGGTTAAAGGCCCCTTTTTTGACACGCTGCTGGCGCACGCCCTGATCGCCCCCGGCATGAAGCACGGCATGGACCTTCTGGCGGAGAACCTGCTGCAATATTCCACCATCAAGCTGAAGGACATTGCCGCGCCGGGAGCCAGGAAGCGCGAGCTGGATACCAGCGGCATTCCCGTGGAGGTCATGGGCAAATATTCGGCGGAGGATGCGGATATTACCCTCCAGCTTTCCGCCATCCTGAAAAAGCAGGTGAAGGAGAGCGGCATGGAGGAGCTGTTCCGCACGGTGGAACTGCCTCTTCTCCCCGTGCTGGCGGACATGGAGTTCACCGGCATCCGCGTGCTTCCGGAATCCCTGGAAGAGGCTTCCGTCAAGGTGGGAGCCATTATTGACGGCCTGCGGGAGAAGATTGAAGAGGCCGCCGGCCATCCCCTGAACCTGAATTCCCCCAAGCAGCTCGGCGATTTCCTGTTCGGGGAGCTGGAGCTGGTGAAGAAGCCCAAGAAGACGAAGACGGGCCAGTTCGTGACGGATGAAGATACCCTCTCCGCCCTGGCTCCCCAGCATCCCATTGTGGCGGATATCCTGGCCTACCGGGAGAACATGAAGCTGAAGAGCACGTACCTGGACGCGCTGCCCAGGTACATCTGCCCGCGGGACGGCCGCATCCACACCCAGTTCCACCAGATGCTGACCGCTACCGGGCGGCTGGCTTCCCAGGACCCCAATCTCCAGAATATTCCGGTAAGAACGGAACAGGGGCGCCTGATCCGCACGGCCTTCGTCCCCGCCTCCGGGGAGTACACCATGCTTTCCGCGGATTATTCCCAGATTGAGCTGCGCATCATGGCGGCGCTTTCCGGAGACCCCGCCATGTGCGAGGCCTTCCGGGAAGGCCGGGACATCCATACGGAGACGGCGGCCAGGGTGTACGGCATTCCCCGCGACCAGGTGGACGCCGTCATGCGCCGTGCGGCCAAGACGGTGAACTTCGGCATCATTTACGGCATTTCCGCCTTCGGCCTTTCCCAGCGGCTGGGCTGCCCCCGCAGTGAGGCCGCCACGCTGATTGAAAATTACTTCATCCAGTTCCCCGTGGTCAAGTCCTTCATGGAGGACCTGGTGCACAAGGCGGAACAGGCCGGTTACGCGGAAACGCTGCTGGGCCGCAGGAGAATGATTCCGGAGATCAATTCCGCCAACAAGACCATCAAGTCCGCCGCGGAGCGCACCGCCATCAATACCCCCATCCAGGGCACCGCGGCGGATATGATCAAGATAGCCATGATCCATGTGGACAAGCTACTGGAAGGCACCAGGTCCCGCCTTATCCTGCAAATTCACGACGAGCTGCTGGTGGACCTCCACAAGGACGAGACGGAGCTCATTCCAAAGATTGAGGAAGCCATGATCGGCGCCCTTCCCCTTCCCAACGGCGTTCCCATTCTGGTAGAAGCCAGAACGGGGAATAACTGGCTGGAAGCCCACTAGGATTTTGCGGCGGACCAGGGGCGCGGACCGCCCCTCCCGTCCCCCGTATTTTTGAATTGACGGATGCCTCCCGATTGCGGATTCTTCCGGATTATGCACTCATCATCCCTGCCAGCAATTGCCCTGGCTGCCTGTTCCTGCGTTTGCTTTCAGACAGCCGCTGCGTCCGTAACCTATCCGGGAACAACACCGGGAGCCCCCGCCGCCCACCGGGAAGGGGATGTTTATACGTTAAGCAACAATATTCTGAGCGCCTCATGGAAGGTGGACGGCAGCAGGCTGATTCCCCTGGGAATCGTGAACAAGGAGCGGGGTGCCAAGGACGAAAAGGCCGCCACCGGCGCCCAGGCTCCGGAATTGTTCCGCCTTTCCACGGAGAAGGACGCCTACAATCTCCCCTCCTCCCGGTTTGTGATGGAAGGAGTTCCCGCCATCAGCGCATTGAAAGGGCATTCCGCCGGCCTCCGCCTGGGGGAACGGCTGGAAGGGGCCGTTATTTCCGCCGTTTTCCGGGACAAAAACAGCGGGCTGACGGTTCACTGGAAGGCGGAATTGAGGGAGGGTTCCTCCTACGTCAAGGAAACCTACCGGATTGAAGCGTCCAAGGAGGTGGATTTGAAGAAAGTCCAGTTGATTGATTTGCAGGATCCCACCCTGGCCGTGAAGGGCACCGTACCGGGCAGCCCACTGGTCAGCGAGCGGGAAGGCACGTTTGCCGGCATTGAACTTCCCGTAGCCAGGGCCCAGGCCGCCGGAGGAACGGGAACCGTCGGGTTTGACTGCAACCTTCCCATGGGCAGCGGTAACGCCCAGACGTTCACCACGGTGCTGGGCGTATGGCCGGAGAACCAGCTTCGCCGCGGGTTCCTTTATTATCTGGAACGGGAACGGGCTGCGCCCTACCGTCAGTTTCTGCATTACAACGGCTGGTATGACGACGGCCTGGACCCCACGGAAAAGACGCTCGTCAAGACAGCCGGGGAATACAGGAAGGAACTGGGTTCCCGCCACGTCAGGCTGGACGGCTTCGTGCTGGATGACGGCTGGGACGACGTTAATGAAGACCTCTGGCAGCCCTCCACCAAAAAATTCCCGCACGGGTTTGAACCTGTAGTCAAGGCGGTCGGGAAGATTCCTTCCGGCTTCGGCATCTGGATTTCTCCGCTGGGAGGGTATTTCGGCCCGGAAAAGAGGGTTCAGCATGCCAAGGACAAAGGCATTCTCCCGGCTGACGCCGCGGGATTCGACCTTTCCTGCCCCCAGTATTACAAGTGGTTCAAAAAACGCTGCTCCGACTTGATGCAGAAGGACAAGGTGACCTATTTCAAGTGGGACAAGGCCGGAGACGGCATCAGCCCCCATTTCATGGCCCTTCTTTCCATCGCCAACGACCTTCGCCGGGAGAATCCCCGCCTGTTCATCAACACGACGGTAGGCACCTGGCCCTCCCCCTTCTGGCTCAACCATGTGGATTCCACCTGGCGCAGCGGTACGGCGGACGTAGGCTGGACGGGCAAGGGAGACGACCGCGAACAGTGGATCACGTTCCGCGACGGGGCCTGCTATAACGTCATCGTCAAGCCCGGCCCGCTTTATCCCCTGAACTCCATCATGCACCACGGCATGGTGCTGGGCACCAAGTTCCAGGCCGCGCGCGTCAGCAAGGGAGAGGACGGGAAGCAGGACAACAGGGACCTGAAGAACGACGCCCGCATTTATTTCGGTTCCGGAGCCAATCTCCAGGAACTTTATCTCACGCCGTCCATGATGGACAAAAAGGCGTGGGACGACGTGGCGGCCGGGGCCCGCTGGGCCCGGCGCTTCCAGGACGTCCTGGCCGACGTGCACTGGGTGGGCGGCAACCCGAACCAGCTGGAACCGTACGGCTATGCGGCATGGAGCCCGCGGGGCTGCACGCTGGCCCTCCGCAATCCGGACGACCGGCCGCGGACGATTGATCTGGATGCGTCAACCGTCTTTGAACCCGTCAAGGGAGTGCCCGCCGTTTTCCCCATGAAGGCCTCCTACCCGGACCAGCGCGTCAAAACGCTGAATTTGGAACAGGGCAAGCCGGTGAGCCTGGAACTTCAACCTTTTGAGGTGCTGGTGTTCGACATGAGAACGAACGGACACTGACCCATGGGCCGCCGGCCATTGAGCGCAACGCCATGCCTCCCCCTTCCGGGCGGCATGGTTTTTTTATGGCCTCTCCGGAGCCTGATTTCCGGAGCGCCTTTTGAAAGGGACAAGCCCTCGGAAAAAATAGGGGAAGAAGAAATCCGGAATATCAAAGAGCCAAAGCGTCCCCGTCCCGTAATTCCGGAACGGTTACCAGGGCTTTCCCGTCTTTCAACGCCACCACGCGCACCTTGCGCTCCTGCATCCCTTCCGCGGTTTTTACCTGAATGGAGCTTCCATCCCGGACGGCAGAGGCGGGAATCCACGCGGAGGCAGGGACCTGCACGCTGATGTTCACCTGAAGGGCCATGTTGACGGGGGCCACCTGCCATTCGGAAACATGGGAGGCGTTCGGCTCCAGGGAGGCTATCAGCACGGCGGAATTGCGCTCGGTATCCAGTGCGGCGTCCACCGCCGTAACGCGGCCCAGCCATTGCAGCCGTTTTCCATTGTTCAGCACGCAGGAGGCGGTCAGCGCCGTGCTTACCCTGCCCTGTTCATCCCTGGGCAATGCGGAAAATTCTTCCAGCGGCACGGGAACCCGTATCATCCGCTCCTGGAGGGGAATCACCTTCCCCACCGGCTGCCCGGCAACCACGCGGGCCCCGGCTCCCACGGAGCATTCCACCACCTGGCAGGTATAGGGAGCTTCCAGCACCGTGTCCCGGAGGGCCTGTTCCGCTTCCGCCACATACGCCTCCGCGGCGTTCAGCCGCGCGTTCACGGCCCGTCGCTGCGGCACCCGGAGCACCAGTTCCGACTCTTTTCCGCTTTTGGAGACGGAGCTGTACGTCTTCTTGATGGCTTTCAGGGCTTCCGCCTGTTCCGTGGATACATCCAGGCGAGCCTGTTCCAGCCCAGCCTGCGCGTTCGCCAGGCGTGCACGGTATTCAAATTTTTCCAGCTCCAGCAGGGGCGTTCCCTTCAGGACGATTTCCCCCGCGCTGAAGAGGGGGTGCACCTTGTCCACCTTCCCGGAAACGCCGGGGGAAAGCATCGTCAGGTGGGAGGCCTTCACGATGCCGGGCGCGGAAATGGCAAGAGTGTTCGTCTGCAAATGCAGCGGCTCCACCGTTCCTGCGGCCGCCTTGTCCTTTTCTCCGGCAGAGCCCGAGACGGACGGGTCCGTTAAAATGGCCGTTCCTATCAAAAGCGCCGCGATCCCCAGGCCAATGCCTATGGACCAGGATGTTCCCTTTTTTTGAGGGGCCTCGCTCATGAACAGCTCCGGGGGGAACGCGGCCCGTTATTTGGGATATTCCGTCTCCATGATGTGGGAGTAGGCTTCCGCCGTTTCCACAGCCACGGTTTCAATGTTCTTCATCAACTGGGCAAACTGGGCTTCCGTGAGGTCCATGCCTTCCAGAACGAAGGACTGGCGGTAGTAGACGTATCCGCTGTTGGGGTCCAGCTGGAAGGCGCCGGCCGTCTGGTCCGCATTCAGCTCACTGAGGATGATGCTGACTTCCACACGGCGGTTTTCAGGCACCTTGGCGGCAAAAAGCACGTCAATCACCAGCGTCTCCGGACGATCAATCATCGTGTACAGGAGGCTCACGGGCGTGAACGTATCACAGGGGACGAACGCGATGCCCGTTCTGAGGTTGTGGTTGTCCGCGGAAGTAATCCATTCCGTTTCTTCCCCTCTCTTTCTGAGAACGGTGTACACACGGTCCAAAAGGCTGAGCTGCTGGTTTTCCATATTGAAAATTGTTTAACAGGAGGGTTGCTTGCGAAGGCGCATGCAACGTACGCGCCCGTTTACTGGATTCAAGCTTACTGGCATCCTTCTGATTCGTCAAGCTCTCCTGACGTAAAGAAATTGAAAAAGCATGTACGCATCCGGCATAAAAACGGACGCCGCCCGGATGGACGGCGTCTGGGAAGTCTGGGAATAAAGTGCGTACCGGAGGGTACGGCGCCCTTACAGGATGTCTCCGGGCTGGTAGCCCGCGCCGTTCGGGAACCTGTCCGTCAGCTCCTGCACCATGGAGCGGAACGCTTCCACCTGGGCGTCCGCCATGCCCGTGGCGGAGGAGTTGGAGTCAAAGATGGCCTGGAGGTCCGCCCGGTCAATACCCAGGCGACCGTCTTCCGCCAGGCGGTCCAGCAGGTTGTTTTCCATGATTTTTCCGGCCCTCAGGTCGTTGGAGACGGCCACGGCGTGTTCCTTGATCACCTCATGGGCGGTTTCCCGGCCAATGCCGCGCTTGACGGCTTCCATCAGGATGGTGGTAGTCATCAGGAAAGGCAGGTAGCGGCGCAGTTCCGCGGCCACCACGGCTTCATACACCCCCATCTGGTTCAGGACGGTCAGGAAGGTTTCAAACAGGCCGTCCGCGGCATAGAAGGAATCCGGCATGACTACGCGGCGCACCACGGAGCAGGATACGTCCCCTTCGTTCCACTGGTCCCCGGCCAGTCCGGAGATCATCATCAGGAAGCCCTTCAGGATGACGTGGAAGCCGTTGACACGTTCGCAGGAGCGGGCGTTCATCTTGTGCGGCATGGCGCTGGAGCCGGTCTGCCCCTTGGCGAAGCCTTCCGTAGCCAGTTCATGGCCGGCCATCAGGCGCAGGGTCTTGGCGAAGGAGGAACAGCCGGAGGTGAGCTCCACCAGGCCGGAAACCACGGAAAAGTCCAGGGAACGGGGATACACCTGCCCCACGTTCATCCACTTGGAGGGAATGCCCAGGTGGGCGCACACGCGGTCTTCCAGCTCCAGCACGCGGCCCGCGTCCTGCCCGAAGAGGGAGAGCTGGTCAAGCTGGGTGCCCACGGCGCCTTTCAGCCCGCGCACGCTGTAGCGGTCCATCAGGGAAATCCAGGAACCCAGGCCGTGCACGATGTCTTCCCCGAACATGGCGACGCGCTTGCCCATGGTGGTGGTCTGCGCGGCTACATTGTGCGTGCGGCCGGCGATGGTCACGTGCTTCCATTGTCCGGCAAGGGCGCTCATGCGGTTCAGCACGGCCACGGCCTTGTCCCGGATGATCTGCATGGACTTCCAGATCTGGAGCTGTTCCACGTTTTCCGTCAGGTCGCGGGAGGTCATGCCCTTGTGGATGTGCTCGCAGCCGGCCAGCTCGCAGAACTCTTCAATGCGCGCCTTCACGTCGTGGCGCGTGACGCGTTCGCGGGCGTCAATGGCGGGAAGGTTCACCTGGTCCTTCACCCGTTCGTAAGCTTCAATCACGCCGTCCGGAATATCCAGCCCCAAATCCTTCTGGGCCTTCATCACGGCGATCCAGAATTCGCGTTCCAGGACGATGCGGCCCTCTGCGGACCAGATGGATTTCATGGCGGCGGAGGCGTACCTTTCAGCCAGGACATTGGGAATCACGCTCATATCAAAATGTGTGTATGCGGGGGTTATCAAAAACGGTGAGCCGCCATGATCATGACGGGAGGGAAAAAAGCAAGCACTTTCCCGCAGCTTCACGGATTAGGAATCCCACGGGATTCCACGGTCCGGAAAAGAGGTCCTTTCCAATGTTCAGGGATGGCTGACAGGCCCCCAATAGACGCCCGATTAACATTCCCGCCATTCCCTTTTCACAGCCGCACACCACGCTGGGAGCCAGAGCCTCCCTGCCCTGGCGGCTCGCGATGGTTTCACCCACGAAAGGCAGGAGCCTGCCGCTCCCAGGAGACGGAGCCGCAAAGCCGCCCTCCATCGCCGTTCCGCTAGTTTCCGGCGGGAGGTTCCAAACCGTACCGGGCGTAGCCGGAAACGATTTCCTGGAGAATGGCGGAAATTTTTTCCAGGGAACGGACAGGAACGTATTCATACCTTCCGTGGAAGTTGTGGCCTCCGGCGCACAGGTTGGGACACGGCAGCCCCATGAAGGAAAGACGGGCTCCATCCGTACCGCCGCGCACCGGGATGATTTCCGGCTCCACGCCCACGGCCGCCATCGCCCTGCGGGCATGTTCCACCAGGTGCATGTGCGGGAGGATTTTTTCCTTCATGTTGTAATAGGAGTCCTTTACCTCCACCTGCACGGTTCCTTCCCCGTACTTCCGGTTCAGCAGGGCGGCGCACTCCTGCATGAATTCCTTCTTGCGCTCAAATTCCGCCGTGTCGTGGTCCCTGATGAGGTACTCCCCGACCGCCCGTTCCACATCCCCCCGGAACGAGTCCAAATGGTAGAAGCCTTCGTATCCTTCCGTAAAGGCGGGATTCTGGAACGCGGGAAGCATTCCCTGGAATTCCATGAGGACCAGGCACGCGTTCAGCATCCTGCCCTTCGCGCTGCCGGGGTGAATGCCGGTGCCGCGCACCGTCGCCACGGCAGAGGCCGCATTGAAATTTTCATATTCGATTTCCCCCAGGGCTCCTCCGTCCACAGTATAGGCGAAGTCCGCGCCGAAGCGCTCCACGTCAAAGGCATCCGCCCCACGGCCTATTTCCTCGTCCGGCGTGAAGGCGATGCGTATCTCGCCGTGGGGCCGTTCGGGATGCAGCAGGAAGGAGGCGGCCATATCCATGATTTCCGCCACTCCGGCCTTGTCGTCCGCGCCAAGCAGGGTGGTTCCGTCCGTCACGACCAGGTCCTGGCCCGCATAGTCCGCCAGTTCGGGGAAAACGGCGGGGGAAAGCACGATGCCCTGTTCCCGGTTCAGGACGATGTCTCCGCCGTCGTAGGAGCGCACGATGCGGGGCTTCACGCCGCTGCCGGAGACGCCCGGGGCCGTGTCCACATGAGCCACCCAGCCGATGACGGGAACCTCCCTCTCCACGTTGGACGGGATGGAGGCGTACACGATGCCGGAGGCTTCATCCAGCTCCGCCTGGGCTCCCAGCGCCTTCAGCTCCCCGGCCAGCAGCCGGGCCAGTTCCGTCTGACCGGGAGTGGACGGAACGCTGCGGGAATCCGCATCAGACTGGGAACCCACGGAAACATACTTTAAAAAACGGTCTAAAACGGAGATATTCATCAGAAAAATCAAGGATTGAGGAGAGTCTAGCACCGGGCCCCGCGAACACAAGCACAAGACACGGTTTATCCTTGCGATTCAAGATGGTTTACAGTATGTAAACAAAGCTTCTCCCCATGATGACTCCTCTACCTCTTGGCATTGCCGTTGCCTTATCCCTGACCTGCGGCGCCCTGCCCCTTCTGGCCCAGGGCACCTATGTGCCGGGTCCCATGCCCGTTTCCGCCGGGACAAGGCAGGACCCCACGGACATGTACCTGGAAGCGTTAAAGCTGGTAACCAGGTCTGCCGAACTGGTGGAAAAACGCGACTACATAGGAGCCATCCGCCTGACGCAACAGGCGGAAGAAAAGTTGGGACGCCTGGTGAAGGCCTATCCGCAATGGCGGCCCAACCTTCTTCAAACACGCCGCCAGCTCAACAGGGAGAAGCTGGACCAGTGGCAGAAGCTGGCGCAGCAGCAGGCCGCCGCCGTTTCATCAGACCCCGGCCTGGAATTGGAACGTCCGGCCGCCGTGCCCAAGCGACCCAGGCCCAAGCCCAACATCGTCCTTCCTCCGGGCTACAAGGGAGTGGAGTTTCCTTCCCGCCCCGGAGAATCCCTCGTCAACACCATCCCGTCCCCGTCCGTTTCCCCCGGAGCGGCCCCGGAAGTGGTGGAA
>ENA-OWYG01001419-OWYG01001419.1-human-gut-metagenome-genome-assembly--contig:-NODE-1419-length-11433-cov-7.690719_pt1 | contig 11433 bp, 9 predicted proteins | sample MGYA00249747_ERZ652080 | MGnify/ENA primary metagenome ERZ652080 (study PRJEB26925, sample SAMN05827071) | human gut metagenome | biome: ENVO:2100002; feature: ENVO:00000062; material: ENVO:00002003...
GGGCTCGGAGATGTGTATAAGAGACAGATTTAATATGTGCCAACATAAAAATCAGAATGGTAAAAGCTAATCAATCCCACAATAAGTTTAATGATGCTTATTGTAGAATCATCCTCTTCCATTTTTGCATTGCTTTTAGATAAAGCTATTGGCTTATCAAAAGCATGTTGTAATCGTACAGCTAAGAACAAGTGCTTCAAGTCTACTTATTAAAATGTACCTTTGAAAAAGTAGACTCTCTGCGGTACGCTATGACGGTATCATTTACCCCGATTTTTCACGCAGCGCGCCGGTCCCTTTCCGGCCCGGACGGAGCCCGACATGATCCTGATGCCCGACGACGAACCCGAGCTGCTCCCGCCCCCGGTGGTCATTCCGCCAGATGAGGATGTCCTGCCGGTGCTGTCAGGTGGTAATGCCCTGGTCAGTCCCGCACGGGCCTACCTGCTGTCCCTCAATTCACCCCGCAGCCGGCAGACCATGGCCTCGTTCCTTGGCATCGTCGCCGGCATGCTCGGCGCCACGTCCCTGGAGTCCTGCAGCTGGGGCAGCCTGCGGCGCCACCACGTGATGGCCGTGACCGAACTGCTGCGCGACACCGGCCGGGCCACGGCCACCGTCAACACCTATCTTTCGGCACTGAAGGGCGTGGCAAAAGAAGCCTGGATGCTTAAGCTAATGGACGTCGAGAGTTTCCAGCACATCCGGGCGGTACGTAACCTGAGGGGCAGCCGCCTGCCGCGCGGCCGGGCCCTGCCACCGGAGGAGATACGGGCGCTGTTTGGTGCCTGCGAGGCCGATGACTCCAGCATCGGGGTACGCGATGCGGCAATGCTGGCCGTCATTCTCGGCTGCGGGCTGCGCCGCTCGGAGGCCGTGGGGCTGGATTTGAGTGACGTTGTCACCCATGAGCGGGCGCTCCGGGTACTGGGTAAGGGAAACAAGGAGCGGCTGGCATACATGCCGGCTGGTACCTGGCAGCGGCTAACAATGTGGATTGAACAGGTTCGGGGGGAGAGAGAGGGGCCGCTGTTCACCCGTATCCGTCGTTTTGACACCCTGACGAATGACCGCCTGACCGACCAGGCGGTGTACCATGTCCTGCAGGTGCGCCAGCGCCAGGCCGGAATAGCCAAATGCGCGCCGCACGACTTGCGTCGAACCTTTGCCACCGCCATGCTGGATAACGGCGAGGATCTCATCACGGTGAAGGATGCGATGGGTCATGCCAGCGTCACCACCACCCAGCAGTACGATCGCCGCGGAGAAGCGCGCCTGCGCACGGCCCGTGACCGTCTGGATCTGATATGAACTTAACAAGATGGCAAGATGTTAAGTTAACAAGATACCAGGTTAATATGTTCGCAGGCTACGCGATTCAGTCGCGTCCGGGCGTGTTCCTATCGACCAGCTTACAACCTGGCCATCAAAGCAGTCGATAACCGGCGACAGATAGACTTTTCCAGCAGGAAGCTGGAACTCCGTAATATCGGTCAGCCACTTCTCATTTGGCCTGCAGGAACTAAAATCCCGGGCGAGTAAATTTTCAGGTGCCGGGCCGATTTCGCCACAGTAAGAGTTGTATCGTCGTCGCCTGGTGCGCTTAACAACGAGCTGCTCTTCTGCCATCAGTCTGCGGACAACCTTTTCAGAAATAACCCTGTTGTTACTGCGAAGCATCGCGTGAAGGCGCCGGTAGCCGTAACAGCGGTAATTCTCCTCAAAGATATCGGCCATGATCACGCGTATTTCCGCATACTTATCGTACAGACGTTTGCTGGCTTTGTGGTAAAAATAACAGCTGCGGGCAAGTTGCAGAACGCTTAGCAACTCAGCAACGGGGTACTTTTTCTTAAGGGCATCAACTATCAGGGTTTTCTCCCTGTTTTTCAGTGTCAGAAAGCTGATGCCCAGATCTTTTTTTATCAGTTCATTCGCCTTTATCAGTATGTCACGTTCGAGCTGCAGCTGATGAACCTGCTGCCTGAGTCGCTGGATTTCACCGAGTAAAGCATCCTGATTTTTATCTTGAGGGGCTGCCTTTCGTTTGCGCATGGATTGATAAGCCTCGTCACTGATAAGGTCTTTCTTCTATTTGTACAGGACCGGGACGCTGACGCCTATGCTTTGTGCAACTTTACGCGCGGTTCCACGTCGGTTACAGAGCTCCCGGACGGCCTGAGACCTCTCTTCCGGGCTGAAGCATTTGTTTGTGCCTGAGCGAATGACCAGGGGACGCGCATTTGGGTAAAACTCTTCAATCCAGCGCTTTAGAATTTCGTTACTGGGGTAGCCGATGGCTCGGCGAGTGTACGACAGGCAACCACCGTGAGTAAGATAATGCTCAACAGCAGCAATTTTCTGTGTCCGTGAATAGCGTTCTCTTGGCTTTAATTCCCTGGGTAAATCGCCCTTCTCTTCATAAATCCGAACCCAACGGCCCAGCTGTTTTGTGGAAGGATATCCCAGCTCCATGACGACAACGGAGGCTTTCTTTCCGTACCGGTAATAGAGTTCGACGGCCCGGATCCGGTCCTCGTATGAATGCATAAATTAACCCCTGAAGGTCCAGGAATTCGTCCGCACTCCCCATGCTCATGAGGACTTTTACATGATAAAGCAAATGCGCCAGCAGGGTGCGTATATTGTTGATATTGCCACTCAGGTTGGTTGCTCTGAGCGGACTGTCAGACGGTACCTGAAATACCCGGAACCTCCGGCCAGAAAAACACGCCACAAAATGGCCAAACTCAGGCCGTTCATGGACTATATCGACATGCGTCTGGCTGAGAATGTCTGGAACGGCGAGGTCATCCTCGCGGAAATCAAAGCGATGGGTTATACCGGCGGACGCTCCATGTTGCGTTACTACATCCAGCCAAAACGTAAGATGCGGCCATCGAAGAAAACGGTTCGCTTCGAAACTCAGCCCGGTTACCAGCTCCAGCATGACTGGGGAGAAGTTGAGGCTGAGGTTGCCGGGCAACGATGCAGGGTTAACTTCGCGGTTAACACGCTGGGGTTCTCACGTCGCTTCCATGTCTTCGCGGCACCAAAGCAGGATGCTGAACATACCTATGAGTCACTGGTCCGCGCCTTCCGCTACTTCGGCGGCAGCGTGAAAACCGTGCTGGTCGATAATCAGAAAGCCGCAGTGCTGAAAAATAACAACGGGAAGATGGTGTTCAACTCCGGGTTCCTGCTGCTGGCCGATCACTATGGCTTCCTGCCACGGGCATGCCGTCCACGAAGGGCCAGAACCAAAGGTAAGGTGGAGCGGATTGTGAAATACCTCAAGGAGAACTTCTTCGTCCGGTACCGCCGGTTCGACAGCTTCGCCCAGGTTAATCAGCTACTGGAGCAGTGGATGGCTGACGTTGCCGACAGGCGGGAACTTCGCCAGTTCAGGCAGACACCGGAACAGCGCTTCACGCAGGAACAGGAGCATCTGCAGCCGTTGCCGGATACGGACTTCGATACCAGCTACTTCGATATCCGTCATGTCTCCTGGGATGGCTATATCGAGGTTGGCGGAAACCGTTACAGCGTGCCGGAAAGCCTGTGTGGCCAGCCGGTATCAATACGGATCTCGCTGGATGATGAACTGCGGATCTACAGTAATGAGCAGCAGATGGCATCGCACCGTCTCTGTTCGGCTGCATCCGGCTGGCAGACCGTGCCGGAGCATCACGCCCCGCTCTGGCAGCAGGTCAGTCAGGTGGAACCCGAAATCTGATTTATTCAACAAAGCCGCACCAAATCATCACTCGAAGATATTCAGGCATGGTACATCCGCGGCAAGCCCCTAATTTGTACTGAGGGGCAAAGTGAAAAAAGTTACTTTTTGTTGAAACGACAGTTAGCAATAACCCCCGCTTGCGGGGGCCATACCCACCAGGAGCAAACGCAGAAAGCCCGAGATACTTCTGCTGTACCGGGGGCTGGCGACATTTCAGGCAACACTCATAGTTGACCACATCATGATGTCATTCTGACCGACAGATGCCAGAAGCAGAGGATCCATCCCATTTTATACCTACCTTATAACACTTAGAAAAACAACATGTTAAAAATGTCTATTGGAAACAATTTTATTTCCAATTGTAATGATAACCATTCTCATATTAATATGGCTACGTGATAATTAACTTTTGATGCACTCCGCATGTCTGACCGCGCCACTACCACAGCTTCCTTAACGTTCGAGTCGCTTTATGGCACACATCACGGCTGGTTGAAAAGCTGGCTGACGCGCAAACTCCAGTCTGCTTTTGATGCAGATGACATTGCCCAGGACACTTTTTTGCGGGTAATGGTCAGCGAAACGCTCTCGACGATCCGCGATCCTCGCTCCTTCCTCTGCACTATCGCCAAACGCGTGATGGTGGACCTGTTTCGCCGAAACGCGCTGGAAAAAGCGTATCTGGAGATGCTGGCGCTTATGCCGGAGGGGGTAGCGCCTTCACCTGAGGAACGCGAAAGCCAGCTCGAGACCCTACAACTCCTCGACAGCATGCTGGACGGGCTAAACGGCAAAACACGTGAAGCGTTTCTGCTTTCGCAACTGGATGGTCTGACATACAGCGAGATTGCGCACAAACTCGGTGTTTCCATCAGCTCCGTGAAAAAATACGTGGCGAAAGCCGTCGAGCACTGCCTGCTGTTTCGTCTGGAGCATGGGTTATGAATCCTTCGTTAACCGATTCCCGCCGTCAGGCGCTGCGTTCAGCTTCCCACTGGTATGCCGTGCTAAGCGGCGAGCGCGTCAGCCCACAACAGGAAGCGCGCTGGCAACAGTGGTATGAACAGGATCAGGATAACCAGTGGGCCTGGCAGCAGGTTGAAAACCTGCGCAACCAGCTTGGCGGTGTGCCTGGCGACGTTGCCAGCAGGGCGTTGCACGATACCCGCCTCACCCGCCGTCACGTGATGAAAGGATTACTGCTGTTGCTCGGCGCTGGCGGAGGCTGGCAGCTCTGGCAGTCGGAAACCGGCGAAGGTCTGCGGGCAGATTACCGCACCGCCAAAGGCACAGTCAGCCGTCAGCAACTGGAAGATGGCTCCCTGCTCACGCTGAATACCCAAAGCGCGGCGGATGTGCGTTTTGATGCGCATCAGCGCACCGTCCGGCTCTGGTACGGTGAAATCGCCATTACTACCGCGAAAGATGCGCAGCAACGCCCCTTCCGCGTCCTGACCCGTCAGGGCCAACTCACCGCTTTAGGGACAGAATTTACCGTCCGCCAGCAGGATAATTTCACGCAGCTTGACGTGCAGCAGCACGCTGTGGAAGTGCTTCTCGCCAGTGCCCCCGCGCAAAAACGCATCGTGAACGCTGGTGAAAGCCTGCAGTTCAGCGCCTCTGAGTTTGGCGCAGTGAAACCGCTGGATGACGAGAGTACAAGCTGGACGAAGGACATCCTGAGCTTCAGCGATAAACCGCTGGGTGAGGTGATAGCCACGCTAAGCCGTTACCGCAACGGCGTGCTGCGCTGCGATCCCGCCGTTGCCGGGCTGCGCCTGAGCGGGACGTTCCCGCTGAAAAATACCGATGCGATCCTGAACGTTATCGCGCAAACGCTTCCCGTTAAAATTCAGTCTATTACGCGGTACTGGATAAACATTTCACCACTGTAAGGAAAATAATTCTTATTTCGATTGTCCTTTTTACCCTTCTCGTTCGACTCATAGCTGAACACAACAAAAATGATGATGGGGAAGGTATGACGCCGTTACGCGTTTTTCGTAAAACAACACCTTTGGTTAACGCCATTCGCCTGAGCCTGCTGCCGCTGGCCGGTCTCTCGTTTTCCGCTTTTGCTGCACAGGTTAATATCGCACCGGGATCGCTCGATAAAGCGCTCAATCAGTATGCCGCACACAGCGGATTTACCCTCTCGGTTGACGCCAGCCTGACGCGCGGCAAGCAGAGCAACGGCCTGCACGGCGATTACGACGTCGAGAGCGGCCTGCAACAACTGCTGGACGGCAGCGGACTGCAGGTAAAACCGCTGGGAAATAACAGCTGGACGCTGGAGCCCGCGCCCGCACCAAAAGAAGATGCCCTGACCGTGGTCGGCGACTGGCTGGGTGATGCGCGTGAAAACGACGTATTTGAACATGCTGGCGCGCGTGACGTGATCCGCCGTGAGGATTTCGCCAAAACCGGCGCAACCACCATGCGTGAGGTACTTAACCGCATCCCTGGCGTCAGCGCGCCGGAAAACAACGGCACCGGCAGCCACGACCTGGCGATGAACTTTGGCATCCGGGGCCTGAACCCACGCCTCGCCAGCCGCTCGACCGTCCTGATGGACGGCATCCCCGTCCCCTTTGCCCCTTACGGTCAGCCGCAGCTTTCACTGGCTCCCGTTTCGCTCGGCAACATGGATGCCATTGACGTGGTACGCGGTGGTGGTGCGGTGCGTTACGGACCGCAGAGCGTGGGCGGCGTGGTGAACTTTGTTACCCGCGCCATTCCGCAGGACTTTGGTATCGAGGCGGGGGTGGAAGGTCAGCTCAGCCCAACCTCTTCACAAAACAACCCGAAAGAGACGCACAACCTGATGGTGGGCGGCACAGCGGACAACGGTTTTGGCACCGCGCTGCTCTACTCCGGCACGCGCGGCAGTGACTGGCGCGAGCACAGCGCCACCCGCATCGACGACCTGATGCTGAAAAGCAAATATGCGCCGAATGAGGTGCACACCTTCAACAGCCTGCTGCAATATTACGATGGTGAAGCCGACATGCCCGGTGGCCTGTCTCGCGCGGATTACGACGCCGATCGCTGGCAATCCACCCGCCCGTATGACCGCTTCTGGGGCCGTCGCAAGCTGGCGAGCCTGGGCTACCAGTTCCAGCCGGACAGCCAGCATAAATTCAACATTCAGGGGTTCTACACCCAAACCCTGCGCAGCGGCTACCTGGAGCAAGGCAAACGCATCACCCTCTCGCCGCGTAACTACTGGGTGCGCGGTATTGAGCCACGCTACAGCCAGAACTTTATGATCGGCCCTTCCGCGCACGAAGTGGGCGTGGGCTATCGCTATGTGAATGAATCAACGCATGAAATGCGTTACTACACCGCCACCAGCAGCGGGCAGTTGCCGTCCGGCTCAAGCCCTTACGACCGCGATACGCGTTCCGGCACCGAGGCGCACGCCTGGTATCTGGATGACAAAATCGACATCGGCAACTGGACCATCACGCCGGGTATGCGTTTCGAACATATCGAGTCATACCAGAACAACGCCATCACAGGCACGCACGAAGAAGTGAGCTATAACGCACCGCTTCCGGCGTTGAACGTGCTCTATCACCTGACTGATAGCTGGAATCTTTATGCAAACACTGAAGGCTCGTTCGGCACCGTACAGTACAGCCAGATTGGCAAGGCTGTGCAAAGCGGCAATGTGGAACCGGAAAAAGCGCGAACCTGGGAACTCGGTACCCGCTACGACGACGGCGCGCTGACGGCGGAAATGGGGCTGTTCCTGATTAACTTTAACAATCAGTACGACTCCAACCAGACCAACGACACCGTCACTGCACGTGGCAAAACGCGCCATACCGGGCTGGAAACGCAGGCACGTTACGATCTGGGTACGCTAACGCCAACGCTTGATAACGTTTCCATCTACGCCAGCTATGCGTATGTGAACGCGGAAATCCGCGAGAAAGGCGACACCTACGGCAATCTGGTACCATTCTCCCCGAAACATAAAGGCACGCTGGGCGTGGACTACAAGCCAGGAAACTGGACGTTCAATCTGAACAGCGATTTCCAGTCCAGCCAGTTTGCGGATAACGCCAATACGGTGAAAGAGAGCGCCGACGGCAGTACCGGCCGCATTCCCGGCTTCATGCTCTGGGGCGCACGCGTGGCGTATGACTTTGGCCCGCAGATGGCAGATCTGAACCTGGCATTCGGTGTGAAAAACATCTTCGACCAGGACTACTTCATCCGCTCTTATGACGACAACAACAAAGGCATCTATGCAGGCCAGCCGCGCACGCTGTATATGCAGGGGTCGTTGAAGTTCTGATGTGTTAACGCCCGGCTTGCCGGGCTTTTAGCTGGAATGTGATTATGTTGGCATTTATCCGTTTTCTTTTTGCAGGCCTGCTGCTGGTGATCAGCCACGCCTTTGCCGCCACGGTTCAGGACGAACACGGCACGTTTACACTCGAAAAAACGCCACAACGGATTGTGGTGCTGGAACTCTCGTTCGCCGATGCGCTGGCCGCCGTGGACGTCAGCCCGATCGGTATTGCCGACGATAACGATGCAAAACGCATCCTGCCCGAAGTGCGTGCGCACCTGAAACCGTGGCAGTCCGTCGGAACGCGCGCGCAGCCGAGCCTGGAAGCCATTGCCGCTCTGAAACCAGACCTGATCATTGCCGACAGCAGTCGCCATGCGGGGGTTTACATCGCCTTGCAGCAAATCGCGCCGGTACTGCTGCTTAAGTCCCGCAACGAAACCTACGCTGAAAATTTGCACTCAGCGGCTATCATCGGCGAAGTGGTAGGTAAAAAACGAGAGATGCAGGCGCGTCTGGAACAACATAAAGAGAAGATGGCGCAGTGGGCCAGCCAGCTTCCCACAGGGACACGCGTGGCCTTTGGCACATCACGCGAACAGCTATTCAACCTGCATACCCAGGAGACCTGGACCGGCAGCGTGCTGGCTTCTCTGGGGCTGAACGTTCCCGCTGCGATGGCGGGCGCGTCCATGCCGTCCATCGGCCTGGAGCAACTGCTGGCGGTCAATCCTGCCTGGCTGCTGGTTGCCCACTATCGCGAAGAGAGCATTGTTAAACGCTGGCAACAAGATCCGCTCTGGCAGATGTTAACCGCCGCGCAGAAGCAGCAGGTTGCTTCGGTCGACAGTAACACCTGGGCGCGGATGCGCGGTATTTTTGCTGCAGAGCGTATTGCCGCTGACACGGTAAAAATCTTCCACCATCAGCCGCTTACCGTTGTGAAATGACCGCGATAAAACACCCGGTGCTGCTGTGGGGGCTTCCCGTTGCAGCACTTATTATTATTTTCTGGCTGAGTCTGTTTTGCTACTCGGCCATTCCTGTTTCCGGAGCAGACGCAATCCGCGCCCTGCTGCCTGGACACACGCCAACGCTACCAGAAGCGCTGGTGCAAAACCTTCGTTTGCCACGAAGCCTGGTCGCCGTTCTGATCGGCGCAAGCCTGGCGCTCGCGGGCACGCTGCTGCAAACCCTGACCCACAACCCAATGGCCTCTCCTTCACTGCTCGGCATTAACAGCGGCGCGGCGCTGGCTATGGCGCTTACCAGCGCGCTGAGTCCGACGCCGATTGCAGGCTATTCTCTGTCGTTCATCGCGGCATGCGGGGGCGGCGTGAGCTGGCTGCTGGTCATGACCGCAGGAGGCGGATTTCGTCATACCCATGACAGAAACAAACTGATCCTCGCGGGTATCGCGCTGTCGGCCTTTTGTATGGCCCTGACCCGCATCACCCTACTGCTGGCCGAAGATCATGCTTACGGCATCTTTTACTGGCTGGCAGGCGGAGTGTCCCACGCCCGCTGGCAGGATGTCTGGCAGCTCTTGCCGGTGGTGGTCACTGCAGTCCCTGTCGTGTTGCTGCTGGCGAATCAACTGAACCTGCTCAACCTCAGCGACAGCACCGCCCATACGCTGGGAGTGAACCTGACGAGGCTACGTTTGGTCATCAATATGTTAGTGCTGCTTCTGGTTGGTGCGTGCGTCAGCGTAGCAGGTCCGGTGGCGTTTATCGGTCTGCTGGTGCCACATCTGGCGCGCTTCTGGGCAGGCTTCGATCAGCGCAACGTACTGCCGGTGAGCATGCTGCTGGGGGCCACGCTGATGCTGCTGGCAGATGTACTCGCACGCGCGCTGGCCTTCCCCGGAGATCTGCCCGCAGGCGCAGTGCTGGCGCTGATTGGCAGCCCTTGCTTTGTCTGGCTTGTGAGGAGGCGAGGATGAAAATTGCGCTGGTTATTTTCATCACCCTTGCCCTGGCGGGCTGTGCGCTGTTATCACTCCATATGGGAGTGATCCCCGTGCCGTGGCGCGCGCTGCTGACCGACTGGCAGGCCGGACGCGAGCATTATTATGTATTGATGGAGTACCGACTGCCGCGCTTGCTGCTGGCACTGTTTGTCGGTGCAGCCCTCGCCGTGGCGGGCGTGCTGATACAGGGGATTGTGCGCAACCCTCTGGCATCACCGGATATTCTCGGCGTTAACCATGCCGCCAGCCTGGCCTCTGTGGGGGCTCTACTTCTTATGCCGTCACTGCCCGTGATGGTGCTGCCGCTGCTGGCCTTTGCGGGCGGCATGGCGGGGTTGATATTGCTGAAGATGCTGGCAAAGACCCACCAGCCGATGAAGCTGGCGCTCACCGGCGTGGCGCTTTCCGCCTGCTGGGCGAGCCTGACGGATTACCTGATGCTCCTGCACCCGCAGGATGTAAACAGTGCCCTGCTGTGGCTGACGGGTAGCTTATGGGGGCGCGACTGGCACTTTGTGAAGATTGCCGTGCCGTTGCTCATTCTGTTTTTGCCGCTGAGCCTGCGCTTTTGTCGCGATCTCGACCTGCTGGCGCTGGGCGATGCACGAGCAGCCACGCTCGGCGTGTCGGTTCAGCGCACCCGGTTCCAGGGGCTGATGCTGGCTGTCGCGATGACAGCAACCGGCGTGGCCGTCTGTGGCCCGATAAGTTTTATTGGTCTCGTCGTGCCGCACATGGTGCGCAGGATCGCCGGCGGGCGTCACCGCTGGCTGATGCCCGTTTCGGCCCTGACGGGCGCGTTGTTGCTGGTCATTGCCGATCTGCTGGCACGAATCATTCATCCGCCGCTGGAGCTTCCGGCAGGCGTGCTGACCGCCATTATCGGCGCACCGTGGTTTGTCTGGCTGCTTGTGAGAATGCGATAAATGAGATTACGTACTGAAAATCTGACCGTCAGCTATGGCGCACAAACCGTGCTGGATGGACTTTCTCTCGCCCTGCCTGCCGGAAAAATCACGGCCCTGCTCGGCCCTAACGGTTGCGGGAAATCGACGCTGTTGAACTGTTTTTCTCGCCTGTTAACACCAGACTCTGGCGAGATATTGCTTGATGAAAAACCCATAGCCGGTTTTTCCGCCCGCCAGCTGGCTCGCCGCCTGGCTTTACTGCCGCAACACCATTTATCCCCCGAGGGGATCACTGTACGGGAACTGGTTTCCTACGGCCGCAGCCCGTGGCTGTCGTTGTGGGGGCGACTCTCCGCGGAAGACAACGAGCGGGTCAACGTGGCAATGAGTCAGACCCGGACGCGCAATCTGGCTGACCGCAGGTTAACCCAGCTTTCCGGCGGCCAGCGCCAGCGTGCGTTTCTGGCGATGGTGCTGGCACAGGATACCCCACTCATTCTTCTTGATG
>ENA-OWYG01001438-OWYG01001438.1-human-gut-metagenome-genome-assembly--contig:-NODE-1438-length-11268-cov-8.181307_pt1 | contig 11268 bp, 15 predicted proteins | sample MGYA00249747_ERZ652080 | MGnify/ENA primary metagenome ERZ652080 (study PRJEB26925, sample SAMN05827071) | human gut metagenome | biome: ENVO:2100002; feature: ENVO:00000062; material: ENVO:00002003...
ACGAGATGAGCGCTAGTCTCGTGGGCTCGGAGATGTGTATAAGAGACAGACTTTTGATAAAATACTTCCAAATGTTTTTGTCATCCATTTCACCATTGGAAATGCACCTATTAAAATAGTTCCGATCTGTCCACAAATTAAAAAAGAATTTTCAAGCGGGATTGTACCATTAGAATCTTCTTCTACCATAACCCGAAACAGAGGAAAATGAATTCCTGTTTGATATTCAAACACTGCAATTGCTATAAAAATTGTAATTAATATCTTCAAACCTGTTCCAAATTTTTGAAATCCTTTCAGCATTTTTTCTGGCCAGACCCAAAGACCAATTACAATCAGCGCTGCCATCAAAATTACTGGAAGCATATTCCTAATGATCGATAAAAGACTCATCTTATAAGACGTAAAATTCATTACAATTCCTCCGACCAAACATCCGATAGGTATTGTTATTATTCCTGCCAAAACACCTGCACCAAGATAAGGATAATCTTTTTCTTTCATCAAGGACATTCCTACTGGCAAAGTAAAAACTAACGTTGCCCCTAACATATTTGCTACTAATAACCCTGAGAAGTTTCCTACCGCATTATTCCCTGCAAGTTCCATTGCCAAAGGATATCCCCCTGTATCACTTGCAAGTAAGGTTCCAGCAAACATAGATGCATCAGCTCCTATCAGCTGATATATAGGTACAACAATTGGTTTTAGCACTATTGCTAAGACTGGTGCCGCCGCAATTACCCCTGCCATTGCCAGCATCATCGGTCCTATTGCATGAAATCCTTCCTCGAATTGTTGTCCATATCCACGTCGGTTTCCCTGGATTCTATCAACTGCTCCGATAAGCATAAAGATCATCATTATGAAAATAATTATCGAGTTCACAGACAAATTATTTATCCACATCTGTATACTTTCTATAAATTCACTCATATTTGTCTCCTCTGCAACACTTTATAAGGTTTCTTCTTCACATTTTACCATTTAAAAAAGGAGGTTCGGACTAATCCGCTCCTCCCCTTGCTGAAATAATTTCATCAATTATTCTCGACAGCTCTAATGCCGTCTCGACACTATATTTACAATCACTTAATTCTTCTGGTTTTCCGTATCCATACTTACAACCAACAAATGGAATCTGATTATATCTGGCAGCCTCTTTATCATAACTTCGATCACCTACCATAATTGCAAGTTCTGGCTTTTCTCTCAGTAATAGTTCTTCCAGACTATACTTTTTGTTATTTTTTTCTGTAACCCCCTGGATCACATCAAAATAATCATTTACTTCTAATTTTCTTAAAATAACATCTAATTCCCATTTTGATGCATTAGAACAGATTGCCAACTTATATCCTTTTTCTTTTAACTCTTCTAACATTTGATGGATTCCTTCAAATGTTTTTGCTGACTCTTTCATTCCATCAATCCAATATTTATGAATTAATGTTTTGAACATCTCCACTTGTTCAGATTGATTCTCTCCAAAGAAATATCTTACATCCTGCTCAAATGGAGCCCCGATCCGTTCTATAAATTCTTTATCCGAAAACCCAGTTTTTCCTACTTCTTCCAAGGCTTTTCTATATGCCTTTACTGCATATACTTCTGTCTGATTGATTGTGCCATCTACATCAAAGATAACAATTACTTTAGAAGATTCCAATTGCACATCCTAAAATGCATAAGACAAATATGCCAATTATAATATAAATTGTCTTAACATTTTTATTAAACAGGGCTACACAAAGGAATGTAGCTCCTAACGGAAGAATTCCCGGGAAAATCTGATCGAAAATTGATTGTAATGTTGTTTCAGTTCCTGCCAATGTAAAACTTAGTGTTGTTTGTAACGAGACCATCGTTCCTATCATTGCACCTATTACTGTCATACCAAGAATGGATGCCCCCATGGAAAGCTTGTCCATCAAATGATTTTCTTCTGAATTCTCAAGGAATTTTGTTCCCATCTTATATCCATACTTTCCACCAAGAATTTTCGTAATAAAATGAATTGCTGTATATAACAGGAAGTAAATCACTGCGCCAAGAATGTTTCCGCTTTTTGCAAGTCCAATTCCAATTCCTGCGGCAATTACTCTAAATGTTCCCCAAAAGAAGGAATCTCCTATTCCAGACATAGGTCCCATCAGACCAACCTTTACATTATTAATAGAAGATGTATCAAAAGTATCTGATTTTGCATTTTCTTCTTCCATTGCCACACCAAGTGTCATAAGGAATGGAGAAACATGTGGAGTTACATTGAATGTTTCTGTATGTCTTTTCAACGCTGCATAAAAATCATCATCATTTGGATATATTTTACGCAATGGCTTTTCAATTGCATACATATATCCATACGCCATCATTTTATCAAAAGACCATGATCCCTGAATCGTAAATGATCTCCAAAAAATACTTCTATAATCCTTAGGAGTCATGATTTCCTTTTTTTCATTTATTTTGTCTAATTCTGTTCTTTTATTTTCTTCCATCAGAAATCATCCTCCTCTTCAAATTTCATATTATTTACTACAAGAAATGCGATACATAATCCTACAACTGCAACACCAATCACATCCATTCCAAGGTACATAACTGCTACAAATCCGAGGAAAAGGTATGGAAGTATTTTGTTGTTAGACATAATTTTAATCAAAAGCGCAAGTCCTACACAAGAAAGTACTCCTGCTGCAACATTAAATCCATTCAGTACCACCTTAGGAATCATATTCAGTACACTATTAATTCCATCTGCACCGAAGAATAATGCGATGAAAACCAAAAGTGCTGAAGGGATTCCAATTGACAGTGGCACTACTGTTAAATGTAACAGATTTGCTTTTTTCAGCTTTCTCTCATCAAGTGCTCTTTCAATCTGTTTTCCTGCCCAACTTCCAGGAATCGCGTAACAGAAGTTTCTCCACAGCTGCAGGAATATAGACAGTGGTAATGCAATTGCTACAGCTGTTCCTGCTCCTGCTCCTGTCTGAATTGCAATTGCAATACTTAAAATACTAGAAGCATATACTTCCGGTGGAACAGCACTTCCAACCATAATAGATCCCATGAACATAGATTCCAATGTTGCTCCAATAATTACACCTGTTTGAAGATCTCCCATAATCAGACCTATAATTGGACCTGTAAACAACGGTCTAGCCATCATAGATGCTCCAAACAACTGCTCATCCATTGCTGCAAAAAGAGCGACAATAGACACAAGAATTGCCTGTATTAACATGATATCCCCTCCTTCTTACTACTATAACGGTTTAGATTAAACTTTCTGCCATGACTTTTTTATCTGTAGGAACAGCTCTACATTCAACTTCTGCACCTGCCGCAACCATCTCATGAATCTGTTCTTTCTCTTTTTCAGATACTGCAAGAGACGGAGTAATCATTGTTCTTTCACTTGTCAGTTTCATATTACCAAGATTAACGTGATCAACAGCTTTTACATTTTTCACTAGTTCTAACGCATCTGATGTATTATCAACAATCAGAAACAGCTTATATTTATCCGTCTTTGTTCCATTCAACAACGGAATCGCATCTTTCAGTGTTTTTACAACAAACTTCACGCCCGCCGGAGCAGCCATTTTCAATGAATTGCTACGGAGTTTATCTGCTGCCACTGCATCATTTACTATCAGAATACAATCTGCTTTCAATGAATTTGTCCATGCAAAAGCAACCTGTCCATGTATCAATCTCTCATCTACTCTTAATAATTTAATCATTAGAAATCCTCCTCTATATCGCTATTTTCTTCAATCATTTTTTTCAGATCTACAATTCCTTCTCTTCCCATCTGAATTGCATTTTCTATCAATTCATCTGTTGAAACATCTGAATCCAAATCCTGTGCCAGACCGATCAGTAAAGGAAGATTCAATCCCGTTATAATATGTATCTTCTCAGATTGAATGTATGAGGAAAACGTATTAGCGATGCTTCCACCCATAATATCTGCAACAATAATCAGTTCATCTCCTTCATCCAATTCATGAATCTTCTTTTCTGCTTCTTTATGCATATCAAACCCTGGTTCAACATATGCACTAAGTGCTGAAATATTTTCATTTTCACCCATGATTAATTTGAATGTCTCCATAATCCCTGATGCAAATCTTTCATGAGTTGCTACTAATAATTTCCTCATACTATTCTACTTCCTTATTTCATCTTAATTTTAGTACTCTACTGTTCTGTAATATCTTCTGATTTCCAGACTATGATTTCTTACATGCTCAAAATGTGCGCTAACTCTTTCAAGCTGTGCAGCCATAACGAGTGGTGAAACAAGTCCTCTTACGCTTGGATCAACTCCTTTAAGTTCATAATCCTTTGTATCCCATACCTGAACTACATCTGAATATTTTCTTACAAATTTTTCAACACGATCAAGTAATGGTCTTGTCTCATCTTCACCTTTGAAAAGCATAAAGCTCATATCTTTTTCAGTCATTTCCACTGTTCCATGGAAGAACTCTGCTGCATGGATAGATTTTGTTGGGATCCACTGCATCTCTTCAAGTACGCACATTGCGAAGCAATATGTTTCTCCCCATGTGTTTCCAGCTCCTACACACATATGGAATTTTGTATCTTTATGTTTCTCTGCAAATGCAAGAGCACGCTCGTCATTATCTTCTCTTACTTTCTGAAGTACTTCCGGCATCTGTTTCAGAGCATCAATAAACTTTTCATACTCTGGAAATTCTCCGTTGTTTTTCATGAATCTTGCACCCAGTGCAAAATACTGAATATAAATTTCTTCAACAAGATTATCATTGGATGCTGTTCTGTTTTCAAACACATAATCTGCATACTCAGTAAGTGGGCATTCCTTTTCACCTACAAGAGCGATTACTGTTGCACCAACTTCTTTTGCATATTTTGCTGCATTGATTGTCTCTACTGTTGTTCCTGAAAGAGATGCTGTAATTACAACAGAATCTTTTGTGAGTTGTTTTGGTTTGGCTGTAACTAGTTCTGCTGCAATTTCATAATACCACGGAATTGTTGAATTTGTCTTAATGAGATAAGATAATGGGCTTGCCATCGCATAAGTTCCACCAGTTCCCACAAGATAAAGGTTCTTATATCCCTTCTCACAAATAGCATCTACTGCCTGATTGATTTCTTCAATATTGTTTACTGCCTGAGTTAATACTTCATTGTAAGTTTTGTCTTCATATCCGTACATGTTCTGGTTCCTCCATAATCAAAATAATAATTTTAACTTTATGCGCATAGCTTAGTGTTGTAACCACTTCGCATTTTTAATATACCACACTGTTTCTGTTATGTCAACCACTTTTATTTTTTATTATACAAATTTTGCTTTTTAGGTTTCTTTTTCTATTTTTGTTTGGTATAATAAGCTCAGAAAACCTTATTTGTTACTTTTTGCGTTACACCGTGTCTAGTAATTCTGTTATTTTAGGAGATATAACTATGGATCTTTCATACCAACAGCTTGCAGAAATTATACGAGAAAAAATCAACAGCAATGAATATGTTTTTGGTCTTGCTCTTCCTTCTGAGCGTGAATTAACAAAATCTTTTAATGTACGCCGTTCCTTAGTTCGCTCAGCAATTGAACAGCTGTGTACTGAAGGCATTTTAAAAAAATATCATGGAAAGGGAACTTACATTATGTTAAAAGATATTGATGATTCTTCCAAGCATTTTAAAGGTATGAGTGAGTTGCTAAAGAAAGCCGGCTATGACCCTTCCAGTAAAATTTTAAATACAATGACTCGAAAAGCCGGTTACAAATTTTCAAAGATTTTCGATGTATCAGAAGATACGGAGATTTTTCAGGTGCTTCGACTTCGTCTCGGAAATGAACAGCCTATAGCTATTGAAAATACTTATATTTTACATGACTGTATCCCTGATATTGAAAATATTGATTTTCAGATTTACTCTTTGTATGATCTTTTTCGAACCAATAATATAAAGATTCATGATATTAGCCATGCTTTTTCTACAACAAAAGTTCATAACACGGACGCACGTTTTCTTAATTTGGAAAATGATACTTCTGTTATTTACGTTGATATTACATCCTCGCTGATTGATAACCAGGTTGTCGAATATACGGAAGTTCTTGTACGGTCTGAATTCAGCAAATATTATACGGATGGCATTTTCAAAAACGGTATTTATCAAGTAAATGCACAGGCTGTTATATAATTTTTTAGAGAGGATTTACAACAATTATGCCTAAGATTTATCAGCTTCTAACAGATGAAATTGAAGAATTTGTTTTACAATATATCAATGAACATCAATTAAAACCACATGACAAACTTCCAACTGAAAGAGAACTTTCCACATCGTTAAATGTAAACCGCATTACACTTCGTAATGGTTTGCAGAAACTGATCGACAAAGGAATTATCTATAGTCATCGTGGAAAAGGTTATTTTGTTTGTCCCCCAAAAATAAATCGGACATTGTGTTATTTCAGTTTTCCAGAAGCAGATAGTCTGTTAAAAGACCATTCTTATAAAGCTGAAGCTCAAAATTTCTTACCAACAATTATGAGCAATATTATTCATAATTTTTTATGTATAACAAATGATTATAATATTACTATTTCGTCTTATCTAGAAAGTGTTGATGAAACAATCATCGCTTTTTCTTGTGATGCAATAAAACCTGAATATAATACCATTTACCCTGGTTTGTTTCAGATGAAAGAAATCCCACCAACCTTAGTACAGTCTTTTTTCATACGAATTTATGAAAATGAGCCTCTTGATTCTTTATCTTTAATTACAAAGCAAACCTTAACTGAGCTTTTACAAATATCTGAAGAAGACACTTTACTTCTTGTAACAAACTTTATATCTGAAGATAATGTTCCTATTGCCTGCACAGTTTCTGTATGTGTTGGAACTCGGTTAAACCTGATTGGAAATATTCATTCACCAAATTAAAAAAGAGAGAGCACTGTGTGATATGCTCCCATAAGATAAAACTACGAGATTGTGCCGTTCTTCTGCTCCGAAAATGCTTTTTTCAGATAAACTGCGTTACTTTTTATAAAGAACTCCCCGAGCTCTTTTGGGTCAGTTCTACAAGCTTGAATTTGTCTAACTGACACATTAGAAAAGATTGTATATGAGATATTTTTATGAGATGTATCCTGACGCAGTGATTTGTCCTCAGGTTGAGGACGAATTGATTACAGATGCAAATCGTCCCCAAGTTGGGGATAATTTACAAATCATTTTTAGAATTCCATGGGGACATAACAAAATAATACTTGATAAATGCAAAGGGAATTCTGCAAAGGCATTGTTTTATATCAGAAAGACTATTGAAAACAATTGGTCAAGAGATGTTTTACTAAACTTCTTAGGAACGGATTTATATGAACGTCAAGGCAAAGCAATAACTAACTTTACTAACACACTTCCGATAGAACAGAGCGATTTAGCACAAGCAATTACGAAGGATCCATATAATTTTGATTTTTTGACTTTGCGTGAAAGGTATGATGAAAAGGAACTAAAGGATGCACTTATAGAGAAAGTTAATAATTTTCTTATGGAGTTAGGTACTGGCTTTGCTTATATGGGCAGGGAAGTGAGAATTGAGGTAGGAGATACTGAAAAATTTATAGACATGTTATTTTACAATACTCAAAGGCATTGTTATGTTGTTGTAGAAATAAAGACAGGAAAATTTGATTCTTCTTATGCAGGTCAATTGGGAACTTATGTTGTGGCTGTTAATCATCAGATGAAAACAGAAGCTGATAATCCTACTTTGGGACTTCTGATTTGTAAAGATATGGATAAAGTAGAAGCCCAATATGCATTAGAATCTACTAGCCAGCCACTTGGTATTTCTAGTTATGAGTTATCAAAACTTATACCAGAAGAGTTCAGAGGTAGTATGCCTACTATTGAAGAAATTGAGGCCGAATTAAATGAATAATCAATTCATACAAAGAGTAATATTCGATTGGAATAGAATTGATAACGATAGTTATTTAAAGGGAATCGAGGCTTTTAAGGGAATTGAAAAACTTGATTTCAATAAACCAATCACATTTTTTGTTGGAGAAAATGGCAGTGGTAAATCAACTTTGTTGGAAGCACTTGCCGTAGCACATGGTTTTAATCCTGAGGGTGGAACGAAGAATTATGTTTTTTCTACGCATGATACACATTCAGAGTTGTGTGATGCGATAAGAATTGCCAAAGGCTATCGGAAGGAAAAGTGGGGATATTTTCTTAGGGCAGAAAGCTTTTATAATGTTGCAACGCAGGAAGAAGAATATGCAGATATTACACATCCTTCCGCTAAATATCATGAAAAATCACATGGAGAGAGTTTTCTCGCATTAGCACAGAATAATATGAATCCAAATGGCTTGTATCTTTTTGACGAGCCGGAAGCTGCATTATCACCACAGAGACAGCTTACATTGTTAATGCAAATATACAGATGTGCAAAAGAGGGAGCACAGTTTATTATAGTTACGCATTCGCCGATTTTGTTAGGAATACCAGATGCAGATATCTATTGTTTTGATAATGGACGCATACATCTGTGCGAATATGAGGATACAGAGAGTTACCAGGTAACAGAAATGTTTATAAATAATAGGCAGATGCTGTTGGATAGATTACTAACAGACTAGATAATAAAGAAATCAACAACTTCCAATTTTTGAAACTGAGAAATCGAAATTTGAAGGGAGTAAAAAACTATGCGAAGGAAAGATAGAGAGATTACTGACATTTTATGTGCATTGTGCGAAAGAAGGACATAAGCTGGAGTGCTTTAAAGAAAACAGGAATGTATTTGTAGAAATTGATAGAGGTGAATCTCTTATTACAGCGGATATACCTTGCAAATATGGAGCAGAGTATGAGAGCGTTATGTGTCGAGACTATGAAGAAAAGTCTGTAAATAATAATCTTCTATGATAATGATTGAGCTGGAAGCGCTAAATTGGAGCTTCCAGCTCTTGCTATATATATACGACATGATTTCGGGCATGTCAAGAGCAGACGTCAAAAACGTCCTTCTCATCATGCATATAGATTCTGTTATTCTGGGAGTCGTCCCTCATACATAATGCTGAGTTCGCCGTAGACCTGTCCCCAGTTCCGAATGCTCATAGTCCATTTTTTAGTGGCTTCGAAAGTTGCCAGATACAGGGCCAGAAAACTGCTGTTAAGCCGCATCAATTATCGAAGATCTGAATTTACAGAAAAAATTTCACACCGTCGAAAAATCACCATAGTTCTAATGAATCTTCTGCATCTACCCACATCTGCATATTCCCGTCCAAATATAATCGTACATATTCAAGTGGTTCATCAATAGCAAGTGCGTTTAATGCACAGTCTGATCCGGGTGTAGTTTTTAAATTCTTTTCAGCTTCCCAGCAATCAATGCGGAGCATATAGCCAGCAGAGGTGTAAACATCAATACTATTGCGCTGTGGATTGTATTCTGCAAATATTGTTCTCATCGTATCTTATCTCTCCTTATCATTCAATCAATTATCAGTTACAAAAATCAGAAGCATTTCAATCAGTTCACCATGTCACTTTTATTTTGTGTTATACTGTTTTATAGATTTTTCTTGCCCTTGTATTTGCCCTTATCAGAGTTCGTAAACACTGACGGGACGATATAACACAAGGGAAACAATAAGGGAAAGCTCACCTGCGATAAATCCAGTGTTTTCAAGGGTTTGCAGAGAATTTAATAACAAAATATAACAGTTATTAAATTCCCTAATTAAACAGGTGAAATCTCAATCGATATTTGTGGAGGTGATCTACATGGCAAAACACGAGTTTGGAATTATGATGGATGCTCCTCAGCAGGGCAAGCGATATGACGAGTATGAGCCGTGGAAATATGCCTGTATTTCTGTTGATGACGCCTATTTGGAAGGCGTTGTCGAAAGGCTTACATCCATTGACTTCTATTGGCATACACTTTCCGTCAAAGGCAAAGGGCTTGCATACTGTGGTGTTACACTTGTTCCACCTTGTTCGCTAAAGGCATTTATTGATGTCATTGCAGATAATTCTGAACTATCCGAACTGAAAAAGCTGTTAGAAAATGCATTAAGCAATAACAAGTGGGTAATTCATTACGGACTCTGATAGAGACAAATTCAAGTTTGTAAAACTGATGGAATAAAAAAATGTAAAGCTGGGAGCATTAGCTTACGGCTTTTTAAGTTAAAGCAAATAGAAGTAAATAATGGTCAAAAAACAATCGACATCCGACCTCGTACACGTTATAATGTAAGTAATCTAATAAGAAAACAGTGTTATCATTACCGCATACAGAGTGAGAATGGTAGCCATAAATATGAATTCGCAGGAACGGAATGGTTGAACCCTCAGGGTGACAGTGTCACTCATTTGTCAGCGAGAGGTGCTTAACTTGGATGATTTTCAGTTTTCTTATTTTGACATGGATTTACAGAAAAGTCAGTAAAATCAAGTTGTTGTTTGACTTATGTTGACCAAGAAAAACATAGATTTTCTGTAGGGACTTGAACTCCTAAGCGCTAGTTGGGGGTTCGATTCCCCCTGAGAACAGTTGTTTGAAGCAGTAATGATTAAGAAAATTCATTACTGCTTTTTTCATTTTTGGGTGGAAAAATCCACCGAAAATCATTAAAAAAATGATTATTTCATCCACCCAAAATTAAAAATTTCCACCCAAATGAGAGGAAATGATGAAAAAGTTGTGGAGATAGAAATTGAGAGACTTCACGATTTTAAAAATCATCCATTTAAAGTTCAGGCTGACAGTCAGATACATGCTGGATGAGGAAGCAATAAATGTTATCGCATAGGCATATTTACTATGATATAATGTGGCTATGTGAGAAAAATTATTATTTAGAACTTATTTGCTTATATGATAAGCAGAATGGAGGCTTTGCGAGATGAAAGTAATCATTATAAATGGAAGTGCAAGAAAAGGAAACACTCTTACAGCGATTGAGGCTTTTGTAAAAGGAGCATCTGAAAAAAATGAAATTGAAATCATTGAACCTGACAAACTTAACATCGCACCATGCAAGGGATGTGGTGTCTGTAAATGCTCTAAGGGATGCGTTGATAAGGATGATACGAACCCTACAATTGATAAAATTGCTGCTGCAGATATGATTCTTTTTGCTACACCAGTTTATTGGTGGGGAATGTCAGCACCTGTCTCTTATACACATCTGACGCTGCCGACGACTAG
>ENA-OWYG01001455-OWYG01001455.1-human-gut-metagenome-genome-assembly--contig:-NODE-1455-length-11132-cov-33.806446_pt1 | contig 11132 bp, 12 predicted proteins | sample MGYA00249747_ERZ652080 | MGnify/ENA primary metagenome ERZ652080 (study PRJEB26925, sample SAMN05827071) | human gut metagenome | biome: ENVO:2100002; feature: ENVO:00000062; material: ENVO:00002003...
CCATGAGGATGTTGTTGAGCTTGGTGTCGTTGTGGGTCACGCGCAGCGGGATCGAGCCGTCGTCCAGGCCGTCGGTGATCGTCGGGTACAGGTCGGCGTGCGAGAGGAAGAAGTCGATCTCCTCGCGGCAGGTGGCGGCACGCCCCAGCTTGTCAGCCTCGAGCGCGGCCTTGAAGTCACCGAAGCGGTGCGGAGTGTCATGGAAGTGCGCAATCGGCTCGGTCAGCTGGCTGGCGTCGAAGCCGGAGAGGAAGTTCTGGAAGTCGCCGAACGCGGCGCCCGCCTCGCGGAACACGGCCACGTCGCTCACCAGGTTGTAGGACACGGTGCCCTCGATGAAGGCGTACACGCGCCATGCGCCGCCGCCGACCTCGGTCCAGGTGGAGCCGTCCTTGGTGCGCACGATGTCGAGGGTCTCGCGGCCCTGCGCCTTGAGGGCGTCGGTGACCAGCTCGATATTGCGCATCAGCCCGACGGTGTCGGGGAATATGGAGGTGTTCATGCGCTGTAGAATGTAACGCTTGGCGTCGATGACGACCAGGTAGGTCACGTTGATGTGTCCGTCGCCGTATGGTTCGATCGATTCGACCGTTCCCTCCAGCTGGAAGCGGTCGGAGATGGCGGCGAGCGTGGGCTCGATGGTGCTCATGATGTCTTGGTCCTTTGTTGGCACTTCTTGTTTACGGCCTTTATGGCTTCTTTCGGCGGTGCGATTCTATCGGAACCGCATATCCGGCGCGTATGCCGGTCCATGGGCGGAACGGGCGCAGCGAGCATCCGTCCCACCCCATGGACCGGCACATTGATCAGGCCTCGCCCCAGACGATGCCGCTGGGCTCGAGATCGATGCTCCGGGTCGAGCCGTCGCCGAACGTGACCGTGGTGGACTGCGCCCGGTCGGTGTTGTTGACCACGCACCACAGGCCCTTGTCCGGCCAGTGCGCGACCTCGCACTCGGGGTTCGAGCAACTCCAGGCCGCGTACCGGTCCTCGTTGTGGCTGGCGTAGAACAGGATGCGCTCCAGCAGTCGCGCGTTGGCGGCCGAGTGCGGCAGGCCAAACGCGTGGTGCCCGCGCCGGAGGAGCCATGAGCGCGTCGCGGAAAGGAAGCCACGGACGAGGGTGTCTAATTGTTTGTGTATGGGCCGCCATTCTGGAAGGATTGAATCATGGTGACCTTGAAGAACGACAATGTGGTCGGCAATCGCGGCGATGGTGCCGCGGCGGCCGTCGGGTCGGCGCGCGAACTGGTCGATGGGTTGGTCTCGTCGGGGCGTTGGATTCCCTGTTCGAGCGGATAGACGGGGGCGATATGGAATCGACAGGCGAGGGCGGCCTGATTTCCGAACTGGTGCGCACGGCGTTGGAGCGCGGCCTGGAGGCGGGGATGACCTCGCATCTGGGCTACGGTCCCGGAGACTGGGCGGGCAAGGAGGCCAACGGTTCGGCGAATTCGAGGAACGGCTCGTACCCGAAGGCCCTGGCCACCGAGGTCGGGCCGGTCACGATCCAGGTGCCGCGCGACCGGGAGGGCTCGTTCACGCCCGGGCTGGTGCCGAAGTGCTCCGGGAGGCTCGGCGGCCTGGACGGCATGATCATAGGCCTGTATGCGGCAGGCATGACCGTGCGCGACATCGGGCACCGCCTCGCCAAGACGGTCGGCACGGAACCGTCTCACGAGACGATATCGTCGATCACCGACACCGTGGCCGACGTGGTGCCCGGATGGCGGGAGCGTCCGCTGGACGGGTTCTACCCGGTCATGTGCCTGGACGCGATACGAGTGAAGGTCGGGGACGGCGGCAGGGTCGTGTGAAGGCCGTGCACGGCGCGATCGGCGTCGACATGGAGGGGCTCAGGCACGTGCCGGGCATCTGGATCCGGGATTCGGAGGGATCCTCGTTCTGGGCGAACGTGTGCGCGCAAATGGCCAACAGGGGCGTTACGAACGTGCCGGTCGTGTGCCGCGACGGGCTGAAGGGCCTGCCCGAGGCCGTCGAGGCCACATGGCCGCAGGCGATGGCGCAGACCTGCGTGGTGCATCCGGTCCGCGCCGCCAACCGGTTCGTCAACGACCACGACCGCAAGGCCGTGTGCAGGAAGCTCAAGGAGGTGTACGGCGCTGTCAACGAGGAGCAGGCGCGCAAGGCGCTCGACGAGTTCAGGCAAAGCGGGCTTGGCCGCCGGTACCCATCGGTGGCGGCCACGTGGGAGCGGGCGTGGGACCGGTTCACGCCGTTCCTGCGGTTCCCGCCCATGCTGCGGCGCGTGATCTACACGACCAACAGCATCGAATCGTTGAACTACCAGCTCAGGAAGGTCAGCCGCAACCGCAGCCAGTTCCCCAACGACCAGGCAGCCGTCAAGCTCCTGTGGCTCGCGATCTGCGACATCGAGGACAAACGCGCAAGGCAACGGGAGAAGGCGGACAAGGGCAGGCGCCACAAAGGCGAGTGCCGGCTCATCGAGGGCAGGGTCACCACCAACTGGAAACAGGCCCTCGCCCAACTCGCCGCCGCATACCCCGAACGCATGGAACCATACAACAAAAAACAAGTCCCATACACAAACAATTTGACAAGCTCCAGTTCGCCTTTGGCCTGGACGTAGATGGCCTGGTAGATCGTCTCCGCGCACACATGCATAGCATCATTATCCGGGAAATCGGCGCGCAGGCGCCCCGCGATCTGCTCGGGACTCCAATGCGCCCGCAATCCTGCGCGAATGTATGCGAGCAGGCCGGGCACCGTATGGATCTTCGCGGGCTTGGGCCGTTTGAGCCGGTCCGCGCTCATCTGCCGGGCCCGGTACGGCTCGTACATGCCGGTCGCGGGATTCGCGTTGCGCGCCAGCTCGCGGCTGGCGGTCGACGCGGGACGATTGAGCCTGCGCGCGATCCCGCGCACGCTCATGCCGGCCTTCCGCCAGTCGGCGATGCTGATGCGCTCGCCCTGGTCCAGATACCTCGAACTGATCTTCTGGGGAACGTCCACGGTGGAACGATACCGGTCCACCGACGGTTTCTCGTTCCTGCCGTTCGATCGCGTCCTTCCGTTGCGCCACACCTTGCCGGTGCGTTTGGACACGCCCACCGCGCGGGCGGCCTGCGTGAAGTTCATGCCCGCCTCCAGCAGCTCGGCGTAGCGGCGCCGCCTCGCCGCGCACATCTCACCACGCGTCGCGTACCCCACACCCTCGAACGCCCACCTGCCCATCCGATCCTCCCACCGGTCGAACAGATGTTGCAACGATCACTGGAACCCGCCCGTCACCGTCCTTGGCCAGGGGGGGGGCGTCCCCGTTCCCGGCGACAACACCCCCCGGATCATCGACGACAGGGCAGGAAAGTCATACCGGAACCGGCGACCCGGCCCCGACCATCGGGGCCTACCAAACATGGTAATGGGCGGGATGCAGCACGTATCCGACCCCCACTCTTTTGCCGAAAACCACCAATTCAAGGGTAAAGAGTTGGTCGGGAATACACCAAATCAAAAGTCAAGGCGAGCGCGCAGACCACAAATACAATCACACGGCACAAACCAAACGTTCGGCGTAGGAGCACCCGCGTTCCAAAAAACGCTTGATTGGCTGATTGATCGAACCGTCGGAAGTACGACCACGTGTTGTGCTTCAGTGGTGATGTGATTACCGCGACCGATATAGCCGACCGTCTGGGCGTCGCCTCCGTGGGCGACCCTAAGCTGACGGAGCGTATTCCGTTGGAGACCGCGAACAAGGCGTACGAGGCCATGCGTGCCATGGTCGAGGACGCCATTGACTCAATGAAGATCTCCAGCGAATCCATCGATGCGATTCTGGTCGGTGGTGGCCCGATCTTCCTTCCGCATGATCTGGCTGGCACCAAGACGGTTGAGTGTCCCGAATACGCGGGTTGTGCGAACGCCATTGGTTCCGCGAATTCCCAAGGTTTCCGGCGTGTCCGAGAAGCTCGTCGACTATGAAGAGACCAGTCGTGAGGAGGCGTTGGAGCACGCGCGGCAGGAGGCCATTGCCGCCGCGGTGCGTGCGGGCGCGGATGAGAGCACGGTGGAGATCATCGACTCCGAGGATGTGCCGTTGGCTTATTATCCGGGCAAGACGAGTCGCATCAGGGTCAAGGCCGCTGGTGACTTGCTGATGAAGCACTGACTCTTCGTCCACGGATAACAAGCGGGGGTTCTTTGCGTCGACATTCCAGAAATGCCGACGCAAAGAACCCCGTTGCTTATGTTGTGGTTGTTGGACGTTTCTGTCAGGTCAGGGTGGTGTTCTTTCTGGCTGTGACTGCCATGCCGGTCAGGAGCAGTGCAGGAAAGATGAGAGACAGCGTGGTTTCACCGGCTTGTGGCATGGCTGTTATCGGCTGTCCTTCACTGTCATTCTCTGTGTCACGATTGTTGTGACACCGCCGAAGTCGGTAATGCTATAGGTGAGTGTGATGGTGCCGGTTTTGCTGGTGTCGACCTTGTCGGGGATGACTTTGATTTTGGAGGTAAGACTGCTGTCCTCGTCGTCATTGGCTTTGGAGCCGTCCATTGGGTTGAATTTGTCGCCTACGAAGATGGTTTTGTCCGTTGGCATGGTGAGTGTTGGTTTGTCGTTGGTGACTGTGATGGTGCGTGATGTGTCCTGCTGCCGTCCGCCGCGTTCGCATTGTCCTAGTTTCTGAGAAAAGTGCAGAAATCAGGAAAACCATGATTATAAAAAGTGCAGATATCAGGTATAATATGATTTAGAAAAACGTATAAACCGTCAAAGACTGGAAAGCATGTTCAAACGCAAGATACACGAAGCACTGTCAGAATGGAAGAGACGGTCGCAGGGCAGGACCGCACTGTTGGTGGAAGGAGCCCGGCGCGTAGGCAAGTCGACCGTCGTCAAGGAGTTCGCCGAACACGAGTACCAAAGTCACATCATCGTCGACTTCTCCACAGCTCCTCCGGAGGTATTCGGGCTCTTCGACGACGTATCCGATCTTGACTACCTGTTCCTACGGCTCCAATTGCAGTATTCCGCAAGACTGCACGAAAGACAATCCCTGATTGTGTTCGATGAAGTCCAATTATGCCCCAAGGCGCGGCAGGCCATCAAAAGCCTGGTCGCTGACGGCCGGTACGACTATGTGGAAACAGGATCCCTCATTTCCATACGCAAGAACACCAGAGGCATACTCATCCCCAGCGAGGAAGAACGGGTGCAGATGCACCCGATGGACTACGAGGAGTTCCTATGGGCGAAGGGCGATGTGGCTACAGTTCCCTTGCTGCGCGAGGCTTTCGCAACCGGCATGGCACTGGGTGACGGAACCAACCGCAAACTCATGCGTGACTTCCGTCTCTACATGCTCGTGGGTGGCATGCCTCAAGCCGTCGATGCGCTTCTGCGCACGAACAACCTGCAAGAGGTGGACAAAGTGAAGCGCGCGATCATTTCCCTGTACGAGGAGGACTTCCACAAGATCAGCCCGTCCGGCGCATTGTCCATGCTGTTCGACGCCATACCATCCCAGCTTGCGAAAAAAGCGTCGCGATACCAGGTGTCGAGCGTGCTCGCCGGCCGTCAGGCGAGGGACATTCTTGAGGAAATCGCGGAACTCGCCGATTCTAAGACCGTGCTCGTGGCCCGTCAGGCGGACGATCCGAACGTCGGTCTTTCATCGAGCGTGGACCTGGAGAAATTTAAACTGTACATGGCGGACACCGGCCTGTTCGTCACGCTCGCGTTCAAGGACGCCGAATTCACAGACAACATCGTGTATGACAAACTCCTGTCCGACAAACTGCCTGCGAACCTCGGCATGCTGTATGAGAACGCCGTCGCACAGGAACTCGTGGCACACGGGAAAAATCTCTTCTACCACACATGGCCGAAGGAGAGGTCAACCCGTAACTACGAGATCGACTTCATCATTCCGGACGGCAAGAAAATCAGTCCCATCGAAGTCAAATCATCCGGATATAAAACCCACGCATCACTGGACGCGTTCGCCGGTAAGTTCCATTCCAGAATCGGCAGACAATATCTCATCTATACCAAGGACCTTCGCAAGGACGGTCCCATCACCTGTGTCCCCGCATACATGTGTGGACTGTTGTGAACCTCCGCATCCACGGGCATGGGACCGCTTGAAGGAGGAGACGATTGTGGCGCTATGACGACGCGTGGCCACGTCAGCGACGAGGTCTCTTCCGGTGTCGGTGACGGTAGGTGAGGCGCAGGCCGATGATGCCGCCTCGTCAGGTGCTGATAGTTAGCACTGTTCTAACTTCTAGTCATCAATTTGACCTCTCCCCACGGTTGAAGCCGGGGGATTCCCCGTCTCGCGGCGGGGCTTTCCTGAAGGGACATGGGTCCGCGTCTACCGGAGCGTCGCTCCGGCGATGCGCGGGTCCCCGCAGGCTCGTACCGCCAGCCCGGCGGATAGAATGTTCTTCGCGGCGTTGACATCACGGTCATGGACCATGCCACAGGCCGGGCAGGTCCAGGAACGCACATCCAGGCCCTTCCTGCCCATGTTCGCTCCGCACGCGTGGCAGACCTGGTACGGACGGGTACCAACGGTCGATGACCGTCAGCTCGCGTCCGTACCAGGCGGCCTTGTACTCCAGCATCAGGCGGAAGCGGCACCAGCCGGCGTCCATGATGCTCCGGTTCAGGCCGCTTTTCGCGGCCTGCCCGTTGGGAAGGTACCGGCCCGGATTGTCAGGGTCGGGTTTGGCCGCGCACCGGCGGGACATGCCCTTCACCGCCAGGTCCTCGATGACCACCGTTTGGTTGTCGCGGATGATCCTCGTCGAGAGCTTGTGCAGGAAGTCGTCACGGCAGTCCCTCACCTTGACGTATGCCCTGGCCACCTTCAGACGGGCCTTCTCGTGGTTGTTGCTTCCCTTCTTTTTGCGGGACAGGTTTTGCTGCGCCCGCTCCAGTTTGTCGAGCGCGCGCTTCAGGTACCTCGGGTTGTCGACTTTCTCCCCGTCGCTGGTGATGGCGAAGTGCTCCAACCCCATGTCGATGCCCACCTGGCCGCCATCTTCGGGCATGCTCTTGACCGTCTCCTCGACCAGGATGCTCACGTGCCACCGGCCCGCGGGGTCGAGGCTGACGGTCACGGAGGACGGCGCGCATCTGCGCGGGATGGTCCTTGACCATCGGATCGGCAGCGGCTCCGCCATCTTCGCCAGCGTCAGCTCCCTGGATTCCGGTTTCCAGGTGAACGCGGACGAGGCGAACGTGGCCGAACCGCCATCCCTCTTGGCCTTGAACCTGGGGCAGTCGGCCGTATTGTTGAAGAAGTTCCTGAACGCCGCCTGCAGATGGCGCAATGACTGCTGCAACGCGACCGCGGACACCTCCGACAGATACGAGTATTCGTCCTGCTTCTTCCAGGCGGTCAGCAGCAGGCACGTGCCCGCGTACGACAGGTTCTCCCTGCGCTCCGTCCATGCCTGGGTGCGCGCGTCGAGGCCCATGTTCCACACTTTCCGGCAGCATCCCAGGGTGCGCCGCAGCAGGTCCTTCTGCTCTGGCGTGGGATAGAAGCGGAACCTGTACGCCCGCTTGACCGGCGTGGTGCTCACAATCCCAATGATGCCACGATGCCTACAAACCTGTCACTGATATGTAGGCATGGTTCGGTATCGACTCGGGTGGCGCCTTATATCCCCATGGCTAAGCCTGATATGGCCTGATTTTTGTTCCGCCCTTATAGTGAGGCGGCTTGCGCCGCTTGATTCGTATAGTACTCGGTTTCCACCGCCTGCGGTGTCCTATAGCCCAATGACTGGTGCAGACGCTTCGAGTTCCACCACGAGACCCACCGGAACGTCGCCAGCTCCAGTTCGTCCAGATTCCGGAAGGGCCTGTGCCGCCAGACGAGCTCGGTCTTGTACGCGCCGTCGGCGCTCTCGGCCATGGCGTTGTCGTACGAGTCGTCGACCGTGCCGGTCGACGGCAGCATGCCATGCTCCCTGACCCTGGTGGTGTACACCGTGCCGATGTACTGCGCGCCATGGTCGCTGTGGTGGATGAGACCATCCGTTCCGCCACGGGACGCGGCCCATGCGATGGCCTGCTCCAGCGCCTGCAGGGGCAGTTCCTCCGTGTCCATGGTCGCGGCGCACGACCAGCCGACGATCCTCCTGGCATACACGTCGGCGACGAACGCGGTATACGCGAAGCGTCCGTCGGCCATGCGCACGTAGGTGATGTCGGCCACGTGCAGGCGGTTCGGCGCGCATGCCTCGAATTTCCTGTCCACGAGGTCGGGCCTGCCGCCGGTCCCCTTCGCTGGTCTCGTCGTCACGGGGGTCCTGCCCCGGCGCACGCCCCTGATGCCCAGTTCGCGCATGACATTCATCACCTGGTCGCGGCCGACCTCGGCCGGATCCCAGCCCTGCGCCAACAACTGGGCGTGGACCTTCCTGTACCCGTACACGGCCATGAAGAAATCCGAATGGATCTCGAGGATGTCGCGCGCCAAAGCCTCGTGGCGGGCGGCCATCCGGCTTGGCGGCCGGTTCCTGAACATGCGGTAGCCGCGCGGCGTGAGGAACCCGCAATCCAGCGATTTGCCCAGGACCCTGCAGATCGGCCCGACCCCGAAACGATCTTTGTGTTCGCCGATGTACGCGGCCTTCAACGCCGTGCCGGGTCGAGCCGTGCCGCGAAAAAAGCCGAGGCCGTCGTCAGGATCTCGTTCGCCCGGCGCAGCTCCGCGTTCTCCGCCCGCAGCTGTTTGAGCTCCGCCATCGCATCCTGCGCGGACTGTTTCGTCTCCGCGGCGGCCGTCGCGTCCGACTGGTTGCGCCACCGCCTGAGCGATTCCGGCGCTATCCCCAGATCCTTCGCCACCTGTTCTATCGCCTTCGTCTCCGACGAATACGAGGTCCTGGACTCCGTCAGCAGCCTGACCGCCTTCGCCTTGAACTCGTCCGTGTATCTCGTGCCCTTTGCCATGGTTCCATCATCTCCCATCGAGTTAGGGGAAATGCGGAACAAAAATCAGTTCATATCAACAGTTGGGCGCGACCCAAAATATCGAACCCAGGCCCAATATCCCTTATCGGCGAATACGCAGCGTGGCGAGCTGGAAGGGCGCCAACGAAACGACCGCACCGTCGGCGGGCATTGGTTCGTCGCCGGCGAGCGCGCGCGGCAGTTCGGCATCCAGCTCCGGCTCCTCCATGAGATTCACCTCCCGCACGCCGGCCTTGGCATCGGAGAGAGCGGCGTCAAGGCGCAGTGTGGCCGTGGCATTGCCGCCGGCGGCCTCGTACAGGCGCACGATCAAATCGCTGGAACCGTCATCGGCGAGCTTGATCCAGTCCAATACGATGACGCCGGTGGCGTCGGCGAGCGAGACCAGCGGCGCCATATCAGGCAACTCCCCTATTACGGGGCTGTTGAGTCGCGCCGCTTCGTCCAGCACCGCATTCATATCGGCGGCAGCGACCAGAGACCACGCGAAGGAGTGTGCGCCTTGGTCGGTGCGTGGGTCGGGGTACAGCGGTGCGGACAGCAGCGAGATCCGCACCATGGTGCCGCGGCCGGTGCCATGTGCCGCATCGGCGTGGATGGGGCTGACGTCGGAGCCGTAGGTGGAGGCGTTGACCACAGCGGCGGCATAGTCGGCATCGGCGATACGTACGAAGCGGTGTGTGCAGCTTTCGAATTTGGCATCATCGCTGCGCGTGTTCTTGTTAATCGGACGTTCGACCAACCCGTACTGGCATTCATACTGCGCGTTCACCGCCTGCACCGTGACCGGCATATCCACTTTGAGGAACTGTTCGACGGCATGCCAGTCCACATCGGCGGTGAAGTCCAGTGTGGCGGAGCCTGGCCTTAAGGCAATGCCCGTACGAATTTCAACGCCCTTCGCGCGAGTGACAGCACGCACGACGGCCCCACCGTTGGCGGTTTCGTCCACGCTTGCAATCGATGCCTCGCTGAGCGTGGTGACGGTGAGGAACGCATCGCGTTGAATATCCCAGGCATCCCAGTGGGACGGTTCGTCCTTGAGCATCTCGTAACGGCCCAATCGGGTGCCGGCCGGTACCAGTTCGCGGCCGTTGCGTTGATCGACGAGCGACGAAACGGTGCCGTCGGCCTCGATGCGCACGTGCAGTCGGTCGTTGTCGAGCACAATCGTATCGCCGTCATGGGCAACGGCGACCCGAGCCACGGATGCGGTTCCCACTTCGGCTCGGCTCGAAGCCGGGCGTACCGCCCATGCCTCACAGTCCTGGCGGGAATATGGGGCAATTACGGCGTCGGTTATGGTTGCGTCATCGGGTTCCACGGCTGCGATCGCGCGCCCGGCTTCAAGGGCGATCTCGTTCAGCCGAGCGATGTCACGCGCGTATTCGGTCCGCGCCTGACGATGCACCCACGCGATGGCCGAACCGGGCAGAATGTCGTGGAACTGGTTCAGGAGCAGCGTTTTCCATATGCGGTCCAGCTCTTCGCGCGGATAGACATAGTCCGGGTTCTTGATGCGGGCCACGGTGCACAGGTATTCGGCGACACGCAGCATCGACTCCTCCTGACGGCAGCCGCGCTTCATGTCCTGCTGGGCGGTGAGGGTAGCACGGTGCAGTTCAAGGTACAGTTCGCCCTTGAACACCGGGGTCTCTCCTTGCGCATCGTCGACGATATCCTTACGCACGCGGTCGAACAGTTGGTCGGGAGTACCGAATTCGATCTTCGGCGCACCGGCGAGATCATGGTCGCGGCGGATGCGTGCGGTCATCTCACGGGTGGGGCCGCCACCGCCATCGCCGAAACCGTACAGCAGAATCGCGTTACGGGAGAGGTCCTTGTCCAGGAAGTTGCGCTGCGAATACATCAGCTCGTGCATGCTCATCCACGAGCAGTAGGTATCCGAAGGCGGGAAGTGCGTGAGAATACGAGTGCCGTCGATGCCCTCCCACATGAAGGAGTGGTGCGGGAACTTGGTAGTGTCGTTCCACGAGATCTTCTGCGTGAGGAACCAGTCGAATCCTGCACGGCGGGCGATCTGCGGCCAAGAGCCGGTGTAGCCGAAACTGTCCGGTAGCCAGATGCCGCGCGGCGCGACGCCGAGATGCTCCTTGAAATATCGGCGGCCGAACGTGATCTGCCGCACCAAT
>ENA-OWYG01001461-OWYG01001461.1-human-gut-metagenome-genome-assembly--contig:-NODE-1461-length-11090-cov-5.622655_pt1 | contig 11090 bp, 7 predicted proteins | sample MGYA00249747_ERZ652080 | MGnify/ENA primary metagenome ERZ652080 (study PRJEB26925, sample SAMN05827071) | human gut metagenome | biome: ENVO:2100002; feature: ENVO:00000062; material: ENVO:00002003...
ACCGAGATCTCCACTCGACTAGTCTTCGGCAGCGTCAGATGTGTATAAGAGACAGGAGCGGAGGTTTCCCGCGCTCCGTACGTGATGCACGGGAAGAGCTCGGACATCATCCATGACGGTTCGGGGCTGTTCACCGGCCTTCCCAATCCCATGACCGTGGGCCGCTACCATTCCCTGGTGGTCCAGTCCAAGGAGGACGAGCCGAACTCCCGTTTTACCGTCACCTCCCGCGGGCCGGAAGGGGAAGTCATGGCCCTGCGCTATAATGACCGCCCCTGGGTGGGCATCCAGTTCCATCCGGAATCCATCCTGACGCCGGACGGCCTCCAGCTCCTGGGCAACTTCCCGGACAACATCGTTCCGGCAGGGCAGAAGGAAAAGCGCATCAACCGCATTCTGGACACGCTGGCCGCCGGGCAGGACCTGACGGCGGACATGGCCGCCGCGGGCTTTGCGGACATCATGGACGGCCGCATGACCCCGGCCCAGGCGGGCTGCTTCCTGATGGGCCTGCGCATGAAGGGAGAGACCCCGCTGGAGATGGCCCATGCCGTCGGCATCGCCCTGGGGCGCGCCAACCGTGTGGAAGGGCTGGAAGGGGACTGCATAGACGTGGTTGGCACGGGTGGCGACGGCCGCAGTTCTTTCAACTGCTCCACCGCCACGTCCCTGACGCTGGCCGGAATGGGGTACAAGGTAGTGAAGCACGGCAACCGCGCCGTGTCTTCCTCCTGCGGCTCCGCGGACGCCCTGGAAGGCCTGGGCTTCCCGCTGGACGTGGCTCCGGAGGACGTGCAGCGCCTGCTGGACGAGCGGAACTTCGCCTTCCTGTTCGCGCCCAATTTCCATCCCGCCTTCCGCAATGTGGGCCCCATCCGCAGGGAGCTGGGCATACGTACCCTGTTCAACCTGCTGGGGCCCCTCATTAATCCGGCGCGTCCCACGCACATCCTGCTGGGCGTGGCCCGTCCGGAGCTGGTGGAACTGCTGGCGGAGACGCTCAGCCAGTCCCATATCCGCAGGGCCGCCGTGGTGTACGGCGCAGGAGGGTATGACGAGGTGACGCCGCTGGGACCCACCAAGATGATGATCGTCCATAACGGCAGGCTGACGCCCATGACCCTGGACCCCGCGGACTACGGCATCCAGCCCTGCGAACCGGAGGACCTGGCCGTTCGGTCCAAATCGGAAGCCGTGGCTGTGCTGAAGGACATTCTGGCGGGGAAAGGCCCGCGCGCCATGATGGACATGGTGATTCTCAATGTGGGGGTGGCCATGTTCCTGCTGGAGGACCACATGGACCTGGCCGTCTGCATGGCGAAGGCCCGCGAGGCCGTCTGCGCCGGGGTAGGAAGGAGAACGCTCCATGCTGCTTGACCGGTTCAGGGAAGCCAAGGCGGAGGAAATAGCCCTGCTCACGGACATGGCCTCCCGCCGGGAGCTGCCCCGTCCCTGGAAGGGGCGCAGGCCGGACTTCCTGAAAGCCATTGCGGAGCCGCCCGCCGGGCAGCCCGTGGCCGTGATTGCGGAGTTCAAGCAGTCCTCCCCGTCGCGCGGCGTCATCGCCACCGGGCTGAAACCGGAGGAAGTGGCGGAACAGTATGCCGCGGCGGGCGCTTCCTGCATCTCCGTGCTGACGGAGGAGCGGTATTTCGGCGGCCGCATCGGGTATCTGGAGCGCATGAGCCGCGCCGGGCTTCCGCTGCTGCGCAAGGATTTCATTTTCCACCAGCTCCAGGTGATGGAGACGGCGTCCACGCCGGCCTCCGCCCTGCTGCTCATCGTGCGCCTGACGCCGGACGCGCGGACGCTCCGCATCCTGAGGGAACAGGCGGAAGCCTACGGCATGCACGCCGTGGTGGAGGTTTTTGACGAGTCGGACCTGGCAATTGCCCGGGAATCCGGCGCTCGCATCATCCAGGTGAATGCCCGTGACCTGGATACGCTTGAAACGGACAGGGCTGCCTGCCTGGACATGGGGAAACTCCGCCGTGAGGGGGAGGTGTGGATCGCCGCCAGCGCCATGAGCGCCGGGGCTCATCTCAGGGAAGCCGCGGAAGCGGGCTTCCAGGCCGTACTGATGGGGACTGCCCTGATGGACGGCGGAAAGCCGGGTGAAAAACTGGCTGCAATTTTAGAAGAAACAACATGAAGAAGCATTCATTCGCAATCAAGGTGTGCGGGATTACCCGCCAGAGCGATTTGTCAACCGCCATGGGGATGGGAGCCCATTTCTGCGGATTCATCTTTCATCCCAAAAGCCCGCGTTATATTGCTCCGTCACGCGCCGCGGCCCTGGACTCCGCGCTGATCCGCCGCGTGGGAGTCTTCGTGAACCAGAACGCGGAGGAAATCATGGACATCATGAAAACGGCCCGGCTGGAATTCGCCCAGCTTCACGGCGCACAATCCCTGGACTGCGCGCGCCGCATCGGTCCGGAAAAGGTGATCCGCGTACTGTGGCCGGACCGTTATGAATCCCTGGACGCCCTTCAGAAGGAAATGGAACTCTGGGCGGACAGCTGCGCCTGGTTCCTGCTGGATGCGGGCAGCCAGAGCGGCGGCCACGGCGTCTCCCTGGACTGGAACGCCCTGGCTTCCCTGAAATCCCCCCGGCCCTGGTTCCTGGCGGGCGGCCTTTCCTCCGCTTCCCTGAATAAGGCGCTGGAACAGTGCACCCCGAACGGCATTGACCTGAACTCCGGCGTGGAAGCCATCCCCGGCCAGAAAAGCCCGCAAAAGCTGCTGGCGGCCCTTAAATCACTCATCTCCTACACCCCTTACCATATCGCATGAACAAAGAAGGATATTTCGGCAACTTCGGCGGCCGCTTCGTACCGGAAGCGCTGCGCCCCCCGCTCATGGAGCTGGAGGAAGCCATGGCCACCATCATGCCGTCCCGCGAGTACCGGGACGCGCTCCAGGACCTGCTGGTCAACTACGCGGGTCGTGAAACGCCCCTCACGTTCTGCCCCCATCTCTCGGAAAAGCTGGGCTTCCGCCTGTGGCTGAAGCGGGAGGACCTGCTGCACACCGGAGCCCACAAGATCAACAACGCCCTCGGGCAGGCCCTTCTTGCCAAGATGATGGGGAAAACGCACCTCATTGCGGAAACCGGGGCGGGGCAGCACGGCGTGGCTACGGCCACGGCGGCGGCCCGGCTCAAGATGGACTGCACCATCTTCATGGGGGCGGAGGACGTGGAGCGCCAGTCCATGAACGTGATGCGCATGAAGCTGCTGGGCGCCCGCGTGTTTCCGATTGAAAACGGTTCCCGCACCCTGAAGGACGCCATTAACGAGGCCCTGCGCTACTGGATTTCCCATCAGGAGGACACCCTGTACTGCTTCGGCACGGCGGCGGGGCCCCACCCGTTCCCCACGCTGGTCAGGCAGCTCCAGTCCGTCATCGGCACGGAGGCCCGGGCCCAGATGCTGGAACGCGCCGGAAGGCTTCCGGACGTGGTAGTGGCGTGCGTGGGCGGCGGTTCCAACGCCATCGGCATGCTCCACCCCTTTGTGGAAGATGAAGGCGTTCGCCTGGTGGGCGTGGAGGCCGGAGGCACCGGGGAGCCCGGATGCTACAACTCCGCACCCATCAACCTGGGCAGCCCCGGCGTGCTGCACGGCCACGTGACCATGCTTTTACAGGATCAAGACGGGCAGATACAGCCGTCCCACTCCATCTCCGCCGGGCTGGACTACCCCGGCGTGGGGCCAGAGCACTCCCACCTGGCGGAAATCGGCCGGGTGCATTACGGCGTCATCTGTGACGCCTCCGCGCTGAACGCCTTCCAGACCCTGACGCAGGAGGAAGGCATTATCCCCGCTCTGGAATCCTCCCATGCCGTCGCGTGGGTGCTGGACCATGCGGACGAGCTGCCCGCGGGGGGTGACGTGCTGGTGAACCTCTCCGGCCGCGGAGACAAGGACCTGGGAATCGTTAAAAAATATCTGAACCTTTAAGCCGCATCTTTCCATGAACAACATGCAGAAATCACCGTTGCAGGAAGCCGTGGAGCGCGCCCATGCCCTCGGCAGGCGCGCCGTCATCCCCTTCATCACCGCCGGATTTCCTGACAAGGAATCCTTCTGGACCCATCTGGAGCGGATTGACGGAGCAGGGGCGGACATCATTGAAATAGGCGTTCCCTTCTCGGACCCCGTTGCGGACGGTCCTCTCATTGAACAGGCCTCACGGGACGCGCTGGCCCGCGGCGTAAGCCTGAAATGGATTCTAGACGGTCTGAAAGCCCGCAAGGGCCGCTTTTTCGCCAAACTGGCGCTGATGGGGTATGTGAACCCCTTTTACCAGTACGGGCTGGAACGGCTTGCCCTGGATGCGGCGGAAGCCGGAGTCAGCGGCTTCATCGTTCCGGACATGCCGCTGGAAGAATCCGGCATCTTCAGGGATGCCTTTGACCCCCACGGACTGACGCTCGTCACGCTGGTGGCTCCCAACACCTCCGTGGAACGAATGCGGGAATACAAGCCCCATACCTCCGGCTTCGTTTACGTGGTTTCCGTGCTGGGGACCACGGGAGGAAAGGTGGACCTGACGCAGAGCGTCACGGAAACCATGCGCCGCGCCCGGGCCGTATTTGACGTGCCGCTGGCGCTGGGCTTCGGACTCCAGACGCCGGACCAGCTGGATGCCCTGCCGGAAGACGCCCGTCCGGACGCCGCCGTTCTCGGCAGCGCCCTGCTCAGGCACATTGCGGAAGGGAAGGATGCGGCGGAATTCCTGGGCAAATGGACCGGAAAGTAAAATAACATTCCCCGTTAACGTTAAAAAGAGGCTGTGCAGTTGTTCTGCACAGCCTCTTTGCTGCTGGCCGCCCGTCAAAGATAAAGTAATTTTGACGGTTTTCCGGCGCCTGCAATCAGGCTCTGTCAATAGGCATAACTGACGCCGGCGTTAAACCGGTGCGCCGTGGCCTTGCTCCTTCCCTCAAACTCGTACCCTGCATACATCCTCCAGCGCGCGTTCAACTGCAGGGCGCTGTTCACGTTCACTCTCACCCCGTTCCGGTCAGGAGACGTTCCTTCCGCTTCCCAGCGGTACCCGTTGAGCAGCCGCTCCGCCTGCGCACTTGGGTTCCTGCGGTACACGTCCGGCACGTAGCTCACCATCGCGCTGTTGATCCATTCCCGGTCTTTCAGCTCACTGCGGTGCGTCAAGCCCACTCCCACCGGTACGCTCAGGTTCTTCAGGCGCCCCTTTTCAAAGCGCCTCGCGTCCCAGCCCGTTTCCGTAAACGCCTCCTGCGTCACGTCCGTATACTCCAGCCCCAGCATGACCTCCATTGCAACGGTCTCGTTTACCCGGCGGCTCCACTTCCCGGTGAATGTTCCAAACAGGGTTTCATTGGTCCACTTGCCGTGGGACCGGCCGCCCGTGTGGAAGGAATTCATCTTGTTGTCCGTCCAGCCATAGCCTGCCGTTCCCGTCACCAGCAACGTATTCTTCCTGTTGAGAACCTTGTGCCAGCCGCCGTAGAGCATGCCGATGCGCGTCTGCTGGTCAATATCTCCCGCAAAGCTGCGCCCGCGCATCTTGCCGTACAGGTCTCCGAAGCCCAGGCCCAGGATAGCGTGGGAAGTGATTCTCCTGTCCGCTCCCACGGAATAGCCGCCGCCGTGGTAGTCAAATCCGTCCCGTACTCCCTCGGAGGCGTGGTTGAGGAAATCCCCCATGCCCTTGACCCAGTAGTTGTTTTCCGGCCCGGTGATGAAGCGCTGGGCATCCAGGTTGCCCAGGGCGGCCCGGGACATCCCAAGCGCGTTGGCGGCGCTGGACCACATGGAGTTCATAGCCAGGGTACCTGCCAGTTCCGGAAGGATGTCCCGGATGGCGGAGTCCTCGGCGGGAGTCCAGACCAGTTGGAGTTGTTCCGGGAAGCCGTCACCATCCGCATCTACCCACTGGTGGCTCCAGGAGCCCATGTAGGCATAGGGGCTGTCCACCCGGTCGGACCCGGCAGCCAGAGAATGGGCGCCGGAGAAGTCATCCGTGTGGGTCTGGTTGGAGTCCGTCAGGACGATGAAGGTACGCTGCTGCTTCCAGGAATTGTCCGCATAGAAATAATCGGCGGATATCCCCGTGTCCATAATCCCTATAGAGCCGCCCAGGGTGAAGGAATCAGAGGCGGAGATGGAGAGGCCGGTGGTGTTTGCCTGCGTGGCGGTTTCCTGAGCCTGCTTTTGCATGTCAAAGACGAAGCCGCGGGAAAGATCCACGTTTTTGGCATTGATGAAGGCGGTGGTTCCGGGGCGCAGGACGGCGTCCCCATTCGTGATGGAGAAGGAGGCGGCATTGATGACGCTGCCCCCGGTGATTTCCAGAGTGCCGTGTTCCAGAGTCATGGAGGTATCGTCCCGCAGGCCGGCATTGCCGAAGACGACATTGTGTTCCAGGATGAGGGAGCCGCCGTAGAGGGTGGTTTGTCCCTTGAAATCGCTGTAGCGGCTGGCCACGAGGTGGGCGTTGTCCCCCTGGTAGAGTTCCCCGCTGAAGATGACAGTGCCATCCGTAGCGTGGGAGATGCCGTCGTCATCCGTGTACTGGTTGAGAGAGAGGGTGACGTTTTCCGTAGAACTAAAATAAGCCGCACTGGTGATCGGATCATTAAAGCGAACCTCCTTTTCTTGGGCGGCGGCCAGCTGGAGATGGTTGGTTCCGTCTACATGAATGGCGTTGGCAACGCCGTTTACCACGGAGAAGGAGCCGTCATTGTGTTGAGTGAACGTCCCCCCGGTCATGTTGCCGCTGAAGAGCACGTCATGCGTGAATGCCAGAAAGCGGCTGGAATTGTCGGTAGTGATCCCTTGCAGGTAAATGGCTCCACCGTAGGTAGAGGAATAGTTATTGGTGAAGATGGCGCCGTTACGGATCGTGAGGAAAGAGTTAACTCCCTGCATATAAATCGCTCCGCCAGAGGAGGTGGAGATGGAGTAGGAGTCTGAGGAAGCATAATTCCCGGAGAAGGTAACATTGTTTCCCAGAGTCAGCGTTGCATGGTCTCCCTCCATATGAATCGCTCCGCCAGAGGAGTTGGAGGAGTTGGAGGAGTAGTTGGAGGAGGAGTCTGAGTAAGCATAATTCCCGGAGAAGGTAGCGTTGTCCTCCAGCGTCAGCATTGCATGGTCTCCACGCATATAAATCGCTCCGCCAGAGGAGGTGGAGGTGGAGGCGATGGAGTAGGTGCCGGACTTGGAGAAAGTATAATTCCCGGAGAAGGTAGCGTTGCTCCCCAGGGTCAGCGTTGCATGGTCTCCCTCCATGTAAATTGCTCCGCCAAAGGAGGTGGAGGGGTAGTTGGATAAGTGGGAGGTGGAGTCGGAGAAAGTATAATTCCCGGAGAAGGTAGCGTTGTCCTCCAGAGTCACCGTTGTATCATCTCCACTCATAGCAATCGCTCCGCCAGAGGAGGAGGAAGAGGAGTAGTTGGAGGAGGAGAAAGCATAATTCCTGGAGAAGGTAGCGTTGTTCCCCAAGGTCAGCGTTGCATGGCCTCCCTCCATATCAATAGCTCCTCCGTAAGCACTATTGTTTGAATTATCAACATGGTTATTGAGAAATTGAACCTTTCCGGTGATTTCCAGAGATACGTTATCATCTGCTGTGCGTATCACTCCTGCGGTGCCATTGCTCCAGATGACGGAGTCCATCTCCAGCGTGTACTCTCCCGCTCCCAGGTCGTACAAGGGATTCTTACCCAGGCCGGATAAGTCTACGGCACAGAGTGCAGCCGGATCAGCGGAGCGGAAGTTGACAGGAACGGTTAGACCGGTAGTCAGGGAGGCGTCATCGTTGTTCAGAATCACCGTATCCCCGGCAACTAGGGCGACGGAGGAGACCAGTTCCTCCAGGGTGGAGTATATGTTATTGTCTGGATCGGAATATTGAGATGCGTCTACCATGAAGTCCGCCGCGGAGGCGGAGAAGGACAGGGAAATAATGGGAACCAGCAGAGAGGCCAGGAGGCTGCGGCGCAGCAACAAAGGAAGGATGGGTTTCATGATCAATAATAAGAATAAATATAGCCTTATGGCAAAGAGCAGAACTAAATAGCGGATTTCTAATCCGTATTTTTCTTCAGCCGCAGGAAGAAACTCAAGCAGGTACCATTTGAGAAATATCGGGTAACAGGATTGATTGTTGGAAAACTATGTATTTCTATGTGATTAAGTATTTTGGGGCATTAAGAAATTTACCGCGGCAAAAAAGAAAAGAATGAAGCATGGGGTTCTGAAAGATGAAGGGGTTTCGCTCAGCGCTTTATTTCAGAAGAGGAATTTGTCTTAAAATAATTCCCTATCATTGTAGTAGGATTGACATCGGATTAGAAATCCGTCACATGCCGGAAAAGGAGAAAATAATCATAGGACCCCGGAAGGAATAAACAGCTGGAATTCCTCTGTTGTGCTTGGAGGAGATTGATTGATAAAAGGCGGGAAAACGCGTTCAAGCCATGGAGTCCTCCAAGCTATCTGATGGCCGTTTTCCCGGGAACAAGGGGTCCCGGCCTTGGAAGTCCGTTTCTCTTCCGGATCCGTTCACTCTTCATGTGTTTCAAACGGATGCCGGTTCCATTGCCCGACCATGCGGAGACGTGCCCCGGAGTCCTGTGCAAACGCTTCACCATGCTGCGGGAGTGGAAAATTTTGGGAAAATGGACCAGAGGCATATTTAGTCATTCTTCCTCAATCTCCAAAGTGCGATTTTCATAACTTGTTGTGAGGCATATTTTTATTTTGTCCTGTCATGAAAAGAGCAAATGCGAATTCGCAATCCGCCGTCTCTTTATTTACATATCATTCAAAATTTCATCATTGAATAATATTTAACAATCAAGGGATTATCTGTTTCAAAGATAATCCCTTCATAGAAAACCGGGAAAATCTGTTTAACGGGGATAATTCCTTTCTGTTAGAAAACCGTTGCAGGTGATTCTTTTCCTTTGACAGCGGATTGCGAATTCCTTATTTATATTCACAATCATATTTCCCTTGCCGTGTTGTGGGAAAGGTTCTTTTATGATTGAATAACCCATTAATTGTCAAACGTTACATGAAATTGCACCTTCCCTTGAATCTGCTGGCCGCCCTGATAACCTCCTTCTCCGGGGTAACGCTTGGAACTGCCACCTTTGCAGGAGTTTCTGGTCTTTTAATAACAGTATCACAGGCTTATGCTGCGGATGTCGCTTTTAACGGGACACAGGTTAACGTAGCGGCGGGAGGCAGCTCCACTTATGACGTGGGCACCGTTACGGCTTCCACCACCTTGAATTTTGCCGGGGCGGGCAACGCTACGATCACGAACCTGAACGGAGACGCCCCGGAAGCCGTGCTGACAGTGAATCGCGTCGCCAACGGAGGAACGGCCCTCTCCACCCTCACCCTGAACGGGGCGGGCACCTTCAACGGCATTATTTCCCTCTATTCCAACACGACAGGGGGAACGCAGAACAACATCCTGAACCTCAATCACGCGCTGGCGGCCCAGAACGCCACCATCAAGCTGGGCGGCTATGGTTATGCGACCGGGGCCTCCGTCCTGAAAGCGGGCGTGAATACCTCCATCAGCAAACTGGTGCACAACAACACCGCGGCCCTGATTACCGGGGAGGGAACCACACTGACCATCACGGGGGACTCTTCTTCCTACGGCGGCAGCTTCGGCGGCACCGTGACAGTTGATTACACGGGGGGCGGCACGTTCACCCTGGGCAATTCCGACAAGAGCGCGGCGCTGACCCCCGCCGCCTCCGCGGATGCCACTCTTAAAATCAGCAGCGGAACGCTTTCCCTGTTTTCCGGCAATGTCAACTGGTCCCAGAAGCTGGTCATGGGGGACGGCACAACGCTCACCGTGCAGGACGGCCCCGCCGTTTCCGGATATTATAACTATGACGCCACTTCCATCAATGGGGACGGCTTTACCTTCTCCGGGGCAGCCACGTTCGGCACCGGAGTGAACCTCACTACCCAGTACGGCAAGAACATCAAATTCACGGGCGTGCTTACGGCCGCCTCCGGCTTTTCCATCAGCGGGACCGATAGCGAGTACACTTATTACACCCTGACCGGCACGGAAAACCAGATCGGCGGGACCATCGCCATCACCCGCAACTCCACTTCCCTGGGCATCAACGCTTCCGGTTCCCTCGGCACCGCCGCCGTAACTACTTCCTCCGGCAGCCAGTACCTCACTTATTACGGTACGGCGGGAGAAGCGGCGGACGTCATTGACAACTCCATCACCGGGGCAGGCAACTTTGTAGCCCAGTCAGGCTGGGTGCATCTGTCCGAGAACGTAGCGCTTACAGGCACCTACACCGTCAATTCCGGCGCCGTACTCTCCAAGGCGGGCTCCATCAGCGCCGCGCTTGCGGGAGGCAGGCTGGATGCAGGCAATGGAACCATGAATGTGACGGGACTGACGGGGAATGGAACCATCTCCGCCTCCGCGGGCACCATGAATTTCCAGGACGCCTTCACAGTGGGGGAAACGATGGGCATCCTCGCCAACGGTTCCGGAACCATTACGGGCAATGTAACGGTGGACGGCGGACGCCTGTACTACACCTCCATGGACAATGTGGGCAGCGTGCTTCAGAACGTGACGCTGACTTCTGGCCTGATTGATTTTTCCGGTTTCCAGGAATTCCAGGACCTGTTCGGTTCCGAAGCCCTGGTGAATACCTCCTACAACCTGGGCGTTGACCTGGGGACGGGGTTCACGCTGGCGGATATTGACGAGTCCCTGTACACCATCACCACCGTTGACGGGAAAACGGTTATTACCTTCACGGGATCCGGCGCGTATGATACCGCATGGGATTCCGCCTGGGGGCTGGAAAACGCCCCCACCTCCGGCGCCGGAACACTGGCGGACCAGCAGACGCTGGCCCTGTACAACATTCGCGCCGCGTCCATGCAGGAGGGCTTCGGCTCCGTGAACGTCGTGACCGGAACGGGTGACCTGACGGGAGTGACCCTGGCAGGCGGCTATTACAACACTGCAACCAATGCCTGTCTCTTATACACATCTGACGCTGCCGACGACTAGTCGAGTGGAGATCT
>ENA-OWYG01001463-OWYG01001463.1-human-gut-metagenome-genome-assembly--contig:-NODE-1463-length-11080-cov-7.140499_pt1 | contig 11080 bp, 6 predicted proteins | sample MGYA00249747_ERZ652080 | MGnify/ENA primary metagenome ERZ652080 (study PRJEB26925, sample SAMN05827071) | human gut metagenome | biome: ENVO:2100002; feature: ENVO:00000062; material: ENVO:00002003...
CGGAGATGTGTATAAGAGACAGATATAAATGAAACGAGTAGCCTCTCAAACGATAAAACCCAATTGTCTTTAATACCTTCTCTACATCTTCATAAGATGTAATCTCCATTCCTGCATCTACATAAGATTGCACTTGTTGTTCTATTGTTAATATTTGTTTTGGATATTGATACATAAAACACCCCATAAATGAAAAAGTCCCACCGGGTTGCGCATGAAAAATCAGAGGCGTGGTGGGTTCTGTTAATATTATTATACAGTTTCCGATGTTACTGTCAAGCTTTCTTTTGTAAAAATCGGCAACTTTCCATTGTTTTTTTGAGATTATGCCTATTTTGACATGGGGTATCCCAATGTCAGGTCTCTGCAGATAATAATGATGATACACCTGTCAAATATTCATAGTTACTGATATACGTACCTATTATATAATATGAATTCCTGCGGTTCCTATTTTCTCATACTCTTTACATTTTATTTTTGGTTGGCATCAGAACAAATTCCAGCTTTAATTGCATCCCTAATCCCTGTGCAAGTTTTTTCACTATACTCAGGCTGGGATTTCTTGTTCCGTTCATAATCTGCTTTATACTTCTTTGCCAGTTCTTTTTCTGCCTTTGGTGTCTTCTGCGATTTTTTTATAAATCCATTGGTCAGTACTGCCTTCTTGCCCGCCTCATAGCAAGCTCCATCTCATATATATTTGTTTCATTGTAGAGCTTTTCTTTTTGCCCGCCAAGCTTGATCGTCCGCAAATAAGATAACCGGGTATTTTGCGTATTTTTAATATAACTAGATTTTATATAGCAATTCTCGGGGTTCACAGTCGTATAAAGCAAAGAATCGTTTTCAAGGATCTCCAATGGGCGTAAGTTATGTGATGTAAAAATCAATTGTCCCTTAGCTTTATCCTGCATAACTTCCAGGCATTCTCCCAGTAAATACTCATAAATACCAGAATCCAGCTCGTCTATCACAAGGCAATAAGACTCCCTGTTATAGCAGGCAAGTGAATTACTGCAAATAGAAATCAGCTTTTTTATTCCTGCGGATTCATATAATAAACTTTAAAGAAAAAGGGAATATGGCAAAAACAGGATTGAGCAGAATAAACTCAATCCTGTTTTTGATGTTAAATATTATAATCCTATGATTTCCTAATATCTTAATATTTTTTATTTCTTTTGTAGATAATAGAGTCAGAACAAAAGATGGCTGCCGGAATCGGTATCGCTATCGATCGGGACATTATTGTCATTTGAGTGATCAGTGTCGATTGGGACATTGTTGTCATTTGAGTGATCCGTATCGATCGGGACATCCGTGTCGATTTGTGGAGGCTGTGGATCTGTTGGTTCTGGATCCGGATAGGACGGATACCAGGGAATCGGAGTTGCTGTCGGCTCCGGAGTTGCTGTTGGAATCGGAGTTGCTGTCGGAATCGGAGTTGCTGTTGGTTCCGGTGTGGGCGTAGCTGTCGGCTCTGGAGTCACTGTTGGTGTGGGCGTAGCTGTTGGAGTTACTTTTGGCTTTTTTTTCGCCAGTACTTTAACCTCACATTTAAAATACCGTGTTCCAACTCTTGCGTAAATGGATGTCTTTCCTTTGGAACGGGCAATAACGAATCCGCGTGAAGTAACAAGAGCAACTTTTTCATTTTTGGAAATCCAGGATATCTTCTGAGTATTACCATTTAATCTTAAGGGGTAATACTGACCTTCCTCTAGTGTGATAGATTTTTCATTCAGGAAAGGTTGTTCGACTTTAATTGTACAGAAATATTCTCTGCCAGCTGTATCTACCACTGTAATTGTTGCCTTTCCTTTCTTTATACCTTGTATCGTTTTATCTTTAAAAACAAAAACAGTTGAAGGCTTGTCACTGGAAATACTCTTAATAGAAGCGCCCTTTAAAGATAAATTAATGAAATCATTTTTGGCAAGAGTTACTTTTGTCATGCTCAATATTGCCTTAACAGTAACCTTGCATTGCAAAGTTTGTTTTCCTATTGTTGCAGTAATGATAGCTTTTCCGGCATTTTTACCTGTGACTTTACCTTTTTTGGAAACAGATGCAATATTTTTATCAGATGAAGACCATTTTACAGCTTTATCCGTACCTGATACTTTTAAAGTGGTGCTTTTTCCTGAAAACAATGAAATCACAGTTTTGCTAAGCTTTGGAGTCGCCGCTCTTACTGATGATGAATCAAAGGATATGGCCGATGACAAAATCAAGGCAATGGCCAGGAATATGCTTAGTGTTTTTTTTAATTTTTCATGCGTCCTCCTTATTTTATAAATGACGTGTTATTCTTTAAGTATCTTTACAGTAGAAATATTTGTAAGAAACAGAAGCTATTTCTTGGTCTTGAATTTCTGCATTGTGGAGTATGGACTGTAAACTCTGGATTTGTCTTTGGAGGTCTTATTCCAGGAACGTACTGTCACATACCAGGTGCCTTTCTTTACATTTGTAAAGGTTACAGTTACGGTATTTTTGCCTTCTGTACGTTTCAGATGTTTTTTTACAGGATATTTCTCACCTGCGGAGGTTTTGTATTTGTTTCCCAGCAGGATTTCATAACCTGTGGCATTTTTGCATTTTGTGTAAGTAATAGTCACAGTGTTTCCTTTTACAGTGATATTCTTGATCTTTGGCTGTTGTGGTGTAACAACAGTGATCTTGATCTTCTTGATCTTTGTCCAGGAACCATAGACCTTATTGCCCTGTGCATCCAGAACCCAGCTTCGGGCTGCCACATACCAGGTACCTTTTGCCAGATATCTGAAAGATGCCTGTGGCTTGCCTGTTGAGGAAACTGTCTTGCTGAACTTTCCTGTCTGGAGCATATTTGATTTCTTACTGATCACGAAGTCATAACCCTGAGCACCTGCACATCCTTTGGAAAGTTTGACAGTTAATTTATTTCTGTCAATGGAATGGCTGGAAATCTTTGTGTTAGCAGGACGCAGGTATGCACCGTTTTCATCTGTGATACTTCCGTCTGTGTGAATGACTCTGCCATTGAGAGATTCTGTACCAAATGCTATGAAATAATCCTGTCCTTTGGAAAGGGTAAAGTCAGCATATGGAATACTGCGCTCAAATGCACCGCCTACAGTTACGGACTGGATGCACTGCAGAACCCCATTCTCAACATCATACCAGAACAGATTTGCCATAAGTCCTGCACAGGAGGCATCTGCCTTTACGGAAAGCACAGCCGGGAAATCAAAAGCTCCGCTTCTTCCAAGATGGAAACCGAAATCATTCTGATTTGTGAAGATCAGGCTGTATAATGCTGCCGGGATATATTCTGCTGTGTTTGTAACAGAAAGATCGGTATCTGCAGGTGTTTCTGCTGTAATGGAAGTACCATTGATCTTCCAGATGAAACCATTCTCCATATCAAGGTTCAGGGAAATATCTTTGCCCTTTATCCCGGATAAAACAGAAGCAGGAAGTGTCTCAGCCCCATTCATGATAATAGAGATGGTATCTTTTTCTTGGGAAGCCTTAATCAGATCATTGACAGCCTTCCAGCCTTTCTTCTGGAAACTTCCTTCAATGTAAGGTTCCCCGTCGCCAAGTTTTCCGAGGGTTTTTGTATCCTGATGTTTGCACCGTTTACAGGTGTAAGTTATGATTCCGTCAGTTTCTGCAGTTGGTTCTGTAGTGATAACGCCATTGTCATAGTCATGGCCGTATGCGGAAATGGTGTAGCCATAGGAAAGTGTTTCATTACAGTCTTTACAGTAGGTATCTCCACTGTATCCACTGGAAGTACAGGATGGGGATGAGTAGTAACGTCCGGCTGTATGTTTGTGTTCGCATTTACTTCTGGTGATTGTATAAGTAACAGTTTCTGTTACATAATTTCCTTTATCTGTGCCATTGTAAACTGCATCGGCAGAGATAGGTTCCTCTACTTTTAATTCTTTTGATTTATCAGTGTCTTTCCATATCCAGTGTTTGGGAAGAATAGTGGTGATATCGCCGACCTTTTTACAGGACCATGGAACGGTTATTTTGGTATCTGATGGTGATGGATAATTTGGTGTTTGGGCTGCTCGACTGATGATTGCTTTATAATATTTTTGTGAAATCCAGGTAGCATAATTGGGATTGGAGATCCGTATAAAAATTTTGGTATTTTCTGCGTCGGTTACCGTTTTTACAGCAGGAATATCGTCGTCAGAATTCAAAATTTTCCATGTATGTTTATTATCAACACTGTATGCAATAATACTATTTTGGGGAATTGTATTTTGGTCAATAGTGATAACCGGATAAGAAATTCCATCATACGTACCTGTGTGTTCAGTGATTTTAGGGGTAAGTGTACCCGGGTTAATATCAAATTTCCAGTTTTCGTTTGTTAAATAACCAGAAGATGCATTGTAAAAATCGCCTCCGTTTACATCAATCTTTACAATATAAGTCCCAACATCTTTAGGCTCGGTTATCTCGGTTGTTGAATCATTTTCTTTGAAATATTTTACTGTGAAGTTTACTACGCCTTTAATGGTGTCATTTACAGTAATGCTAGGAGTTTGTGAACTTCCATTATAAATAAAATTCCGCGGACCCTTAAATTCAAAAATATCACTGGTGGCATTACGTTTGGTGTTACTAAATGTACCTGATTCTGAATCTTCTGAATCAAAAATATAACTTCTTCGTTCTGTTCCAACATTTACAATATGATCTTCTCCAGTCAGCCATGCATACAGATTTGTATCAGTAGGGTTAACTGCTTGATGATTGTTAGGTTCCCATGGCTTAAGATTTTGATCAATTATTACCTTTTTAGAATTTAAATTTTCAATAGTACAACAGTAAACCTTTTCCCCGTGGTCGTTTGTTGGGGAGCTGGATACGGAAGAGGCTTTTACCGAGCCGCCATTAATAATAATCTGATTACTACTGATGTCTTCTTTCGGCTCCTCCTCGGAAGATGCAGTTACCGAGCCGCCATTGATAGTAAGTGAACTACTCTTGATACCAAAATGGGTTCTGGAAGAGGCTTTTACCGATCCGCCATCAATAGTAATATTAGATTTAGTGCCGCCAATCGCACACCATTGGTCTGAAGAGACTTTTACTAATCCACCCTTAATAGTAATATTAGAGTTATTGCCGCCAATTCCCATAGACTGGAACGAAGATGCAGTTACTGCTCCACCCTTAATAATAATATGAAAGGCGGGGGAAAGATCGGAATTGCCACTACTACCGATTCCTGTTCCGTGTTTCGAAGAATTAGCAGTTAAACTACCATTCGTTCCAGGAGAATTATCTATTATAAGTTTAGTAGTACCGTCTATCTGCAAAGCAGCACTATTTATGTAGGTGGATTGAAGAAGGTTGCTACTTTCTAGATATATATACATCAGCGTGAACAGTATTTGTTATTCGTAGTGGTGGTGTTCGATCGGCGGAGTGAATATTTACATTATTTAGATAAACCTTAACTGTTCCTGAATCAATATGATCAATTAAGATGGGAGCATCATTATTACCAGTACCATTAAATCTGTACGAACCAGCAGAAGTTATTTTCCATATACCCTTGCTAGAGTCATAATAGTTAAGGTTAGTAATATCATTCATATCAATTCCTATAGGTTCCGTTTCGTCTGCAGTAGCCGACATAATATTTACTTCACTGCTAAATTCGGGTACGTTCTCTGAACTGAACACAGATAATTCTTCTTCTGTTTCTTCTATTACTTCCTGATTATCATCGGAAAAGATTTCAGGAGTTTCTTCATTTACCTCTTCCAGATTCCCGGAAGTAAATTTCTCCGCAAATATAGTCTGAGGGGGCATGTTTGTGGAACACAGTGCAAGTGCCATAACCCCGGCTAATAATTTCTTTCTCATAAAGATCGCCTCCCTGTTATAAAATATATGTTTATAGGGATATTATACATCATGGAATGAAATTATATAATGCCCATTAGAAGGCAAAAAAGTGCCTTTTTGCTATTATTTATTTACAAATGGTTTCAATTCTTCGCGTTTTTCTATACCCAACAGATGGAAAATGCGGGAAAGATAATGTTTGATCGTATTTGGTGACAGAGACAGTTGTTTTGCGATTTCCTGATTGGTCCAGCCTTTGCTTGCGAGCATGGCTATGGAGTATTCCATAGGCGTCAGTTTATCTGTAACAGAGGACTGAAGCTGTGGGTTATGAATAGCCATCCAGCCACGACTGAAGGCAATAACTGCCTGGGAAAGCTGTCTGTAACTTTCCGGTTCTGCAGGTTTGATGCAGGCTTCAATCTGTCCAAGCATTAATCCATGATGTTCGATAAAAGGTTCCAGAAATCCATCCGGTTTTGCCATGTTCCATGCTTTTATCAGAGCTTCTCTGGCCTCATCCTGCTGTTTCAGGTTGATCAGACACATAATGATCACGCAGTAGAGATATTCCATGGCAACAGGATAACAGCCGTCAAGCATCAGAAAGACAGACTGGCATAATCCCAGTGCCCGTTTATATTCTTTGTGAAGATAAGCGTTATGAGCGAGTACATAAACTGCATAAGCGCGAAGCCCTGAAGGTAAGGAGGGCAGAAAATCCTGAAGAGGAGGAAGTCCGTCTGTGGGAAGATGCATCAGTACCATGGCCAGATAGTTGGCAAAAACACAGGAAGCCATGATTCCTTTTGGTGCAGAACTGTCTTTTGCAAGAAGAAGACATTCCTGGATATTTCTGAATCCCATTCTGGAAGCAGATGGATTGCCCAGAGTAAGATTGGAAAAAGAATATAAAAGTGCTGCGGACAGGCGCAGACAGAGATCCTTGTCCTGAAGATAAAGTTCCGCAATATTTCTGCATTCTTCTGCACGTCCGGAGAAATAATATAATTCAGCCTGTGCAATCTGCCGTTGATCCGGATCCTGAAAATTATCCACAGTAGCCTGTGCCTGTCCGGGAGTAAAAGAACTGTTCATCAAGGGCATAAGACGGGAAAGAGCAGAATCCTGAAAATTATCTGATGAATTCATTATAAAAACACATCCTTATATAATAGTAACAAACCGGAACCGGTATCAGCGTAAACAGTCCGGTGTAAATATGAGAATTAAAATGAAGCCCTGTCTGGCAGTGCAGCGGGCTTCATTATTGTCTGTTAAGGAAATAAAATTAACATCCTCTTGATTTCATAAAGTCAAGAACTTCTTCTTTGGTGGACATAACGCGAAGAGCACCCTTGCGTGTGGTGATCAGAGAAGCTGCCGCATTTGCGAATGTGAGCAGTTCTTTTAAGTTTTCTTCTGTCAGATTGTCCAGACCATGTTCCAGAACATAATTTAAGGAACTTGCGCAGAAGGTATCGCCTGCACCTGTTGTCTCGATAGTCTTTTCCTGAAGGAAAGGAGCAGCCTCTACTTTCATATCTTTGTAGTAAGCACGGCTTCCGTCTTTTCCAAGTGTGATAAGGATAAGCGGAATGTTGTATTTCTCTTTCAAAAGTGCGGCGCCCTTGTCATAGTCTGTAGTTCCGAACAGGAATTCAACTTCGTTATCTGAGATTTTCAGAATATCACATTTGCCAAGGCCGTATTCGATCTCTGCCTTTGCGTCATCCAGAGATTTCCATAATGGCGGACGAAGGTTCGGGTCGAAGCTGATGATACATCCGGCTTCTTTAGCAACGTCGATGGCATAGCGGGTTGCCTCGCGTACTCCTTCGTGAGTGGAAGAAAGTGTTCCGAAGTGGAAGATTCTGGAATCTCTGATCAGGTCTTCCTGGATTTCATCTTTGGTGAGCATCATATCTGCACCCGGGTTACGGTAGAAGGAGAAATCTCTGTCTCCGTCAGGATAAGTATGTACAAAGGCAAGTGTTGTGTGTACCTCGTTGTCGATCACAAGGTTGCGGGTGTCGATCCCTACTTCCTCTACAGCATTCTTAAGCTGGGTTCCGAACATGTCGTTTCCGACTTTGCCGATGAATGCAGTTTTTTTGCCAAGCTTTTCAAGCATTGCAAGCACGTTGCATGGAGCACCGCCCGGATTGGCTTCCAGCATCGGATTCCCCTGTGCGCTGCTTCCGTTTTCAGTAAAGTCAATCAATAATTCGCCTAATGCGGTTACGTCAAAGGCTTTGTTTCCCATTTTGTATCCTCCTTGTTGTGATGGAAAGAAGCATAGTATCCGGAACAAGATTCTTTCCATAGTTAATAACATAAATTTAGCGCAGGAAAGGGAATTTGTCAAACAATTTTCTTTATTTTTTTGTGCAAAGATGCTAAAATAAACATAACTTGATTTGTTATTGTTTACAGGTGACGTTTAATGTACCATAAATACGCTGCCGGTAAGGGTAACCGATCATCGTATTTCTGACAATCGGGGAGGTAACGCAGCTATGGACGAAAAAGTATACGGCTATATGGACTGGCCGAGGATTGAAGCTATTGTGTATGGAGAGGAAACTGCTCCCAGAGATGTGATGGGACCAAGGATCACACAGGACGGAGTTCTTATTCAGGGATTTTTTCCTGATGCAGAGGAAGTCAGTGTGATCAGCGGAAAGAAAACCTATGTCTGCGAGAAAGAGGATGAGGCCGGATATTTTGCAGTATTGCTTCCTGTACGCAAGGTGCCGGAATACAGATTTCTTATAAAAATGGGAGAGACAGAGACAGAATGTTATGATCCCTATTCTTTTCCATGCCAGATCACAGAGGAAGAGGAGAAGGCTTTCTGCGCAGGTGTTTATTATGAGGCATATAAGAAGCTGGGCGCTCATCCTGTGGAGATTAAAGGAGTGAAAGGTACTCTTTTTGCTGTCTGGGCTCCGAACGCAGTGAGTGTAAATATTGCAGGTGATTTTAATGGATGGATTGGACGTGCAACTATTATGCATCGTATGCCTATGTCCGGTATCTTTGAGCTGTTTGTACCCGGGGTAGAGGCAGGGACACATTATAAATATGAAATTAAAGTCAAAGGCGGCGAAGTTCTGTTAAAGGCTGATCCTTATGGGAACAGTGCAGACCATGATCCTGAGGGAGCATCTGTGGTAGCAGATGTAAGTGCTTTTCAGTGGAATGACGGAGACTGGATGAAAGAGCGTCACAGATTTGATGACAGGAAACAGCCGGTTTCTATATACGAAACATCTCTGGAGGAATGGAAATCCGCTGAGGAGCTGGTGGAATTTCTGGCAGAGGAAGATTTTACCCATGTGGAACTCCATCCTGTGATGGAATACCTGGATGATATTACAGGTGGTTATTCTACATATGCATATTATGCACCTACTTCCAGATTTGGAAGCGTGGCGGATTTTCAGAAGCTGGTAGATGATCTGCATCAGGCGGGGGTCGGTGTGATCCTGGACTGGACACCTGCACAGTTCCCGCGTTATGCCTCCGGTCTGGAGAAATTTGACGGAACACCTCTTTATGAGAGACAGAATCCGGCAGAGGCCATTCATCCGTTCTGGGGGACACTGCTCTATAATTACGGAAGCCCTATGGTGAAAGATTTCCTGATCTCCAATGCCTGCTTCTGGGCTGAGGTCTACCATGCTGACGGTCTGCGTATGGACGATGTGGATGCCATGCTGTATCTGGATTATGGCAGAAATCCGGGAGAGTGGACACCTAATATTTACGGAACCAATGAAAATCTGGATGCTCTGGAATTTCTGAAGCATCTGAATTCTGTGATAAAGGAGAGAAATCCCGGATTGCTTTTAGTTGCTCAGGAGAACGGACTCTGGCCGGAGCTGACAGACAGTGTGGAGAATGACCATCTGGGATTTGACTATAAATGGAGTGGCGGATGGACAAAAGATCTGCTTGAATACCTGAGCAAGGATCCTATTGAGAGAAAGAATTACCATGATCAGCTGACCATGTCCATGCTCTATGCATACTGCGAACATTATATTCTGACGCTTGGCAGCAGGGATGTTGGTACATTGAAGGATTTCGCGGATAAGCTGCCGGGAAGTGAAGAACAGAAGAATGCGCAGATCAGAGAGGCTTATGCTTATATGATGCTTCATCCGGGATGCAAGATGATGGCACCGGATAAAGATATGCCAAAGGAACTGGAGGTATTTGTCAAAGACCTCAATAATATGTATCTTGCTCATCCTGCACTTTATCAGCTGGATGATGAATATGATGGATTTGAATGGGTTCAGCTGATGAAGTATGAGGAGAATGTGATCGCATTCATGAGAAAGACAGAGAAACCGGAAGAAACTATTCTGGCTGTCTGCAATTTCGCGGCAATCCCATATGAAAACTACAATGTGGGAGTTCCTTTTGCCGGCAAATATAAAGAAATCTTTAACAGTGATGATAAAAAGTACGGTGGTAATGGTGTAGTAAATACGAGAGTTAAAGCAGCGAAGAAGGCTGAGTGTGATGAGAGAGAGTATTCCATCACATTGAAGCTTCCGGCACTTGGCGTGGCAGTCTTTACCTGCACTCCGGAAGAAATTGAGAAAAAGCCTGCTGCCGAGCACAGCCAGATCAAGAAATCCATCACCAAGACAAGAACTGTACGAAAGGCTGCCGGGAAAACAAAAGCAGCTGTAAAAACCGCAGTGAAACCGGTGACGAAAAAGGTGACAAAAGAAGCACCCCAAATAGTGAATAAAACGGAGGAGAAAATACCGGTCAAAAAGGACTTGACAGAGAAGAAATAATATTATAAACTAAATGCTGTGGCTGTCAGAATTATCAATTTCTGACAGATTACAGCATAAGCTGAAATAGCTCAGTCGGTAGAGCACTTCACTCGTAATGAAGGGGTCGTGAGTTCGAGTCTCATTTTCAGCTTGAAAGATATTGGGCAATTGTAATTTTATAGAAAATCCGCTATACTGAAAAGCAGAGTATAGTGGATTTTTTATGTTTTTATGGAGGTTCGTATGGTGAGTACCTTAAAATTGCCGGTAGGAATTGAAAAGATTGTAAAGAGAAATTTACGTTACTGTTCACACGCCACTATCCCGCGAGGTGTTTTGGCATGAATATGCAAAAATCCCGAGACATACAAGCCAAAATTCCATTGCCGCAGGCAATCTGGAATGAA
>ENA-OWYG01001464-OWYG01001464.1-human-gut-metagenome-genome-assembly--contig:-NODE-1464-length-11074-cov-5.891279_pt1 | contig 11074 bp, 8 predicted proteins | sample MGYA00249747_ERZ652080 | MGnify/ENA primary metagenome ERZ652080 (study PRJEB26925, sample SAMN05827071) | human gut metagenome | biome: ENVO:2100002; feature: ENVO:00000062; material: ENVO:00002003...
CTAGTCGTCGGCAGCGTCAGATGTGTATAAGAGACAGATGCAGGGTGGTTACAACATTCATCCGCTGATCGACGCGCTGGATGATGCCAAACTGGCACCGATCGCTGCCAAAGCACTTTCTCACACACTGCTGATGTTCGATAACTTCTATGACGTAGAAGAGAAAGCCAAAGCAGGCAACGAATATGCGAAGCAGGTAATGCAGTCCTGGGCGGATGCCGAATGGTTCCTGAATCGCCCGGCGCTGGCTGAAAAACTGACCGTTACCGTCTTCAAAGTCACTGGCGAAACCAACACCGATGACCTTTCTCCGGCACCGGATGCGTGGTCGCGCCCGGATATCCCACTGCACGCGCTGGCGATGCTGAAAAACGCCCGTGAAGGTATTGAGCCAGACCAGCCAGGTGTTGTTGGCCCGATCAAACAGATTGAAGCTCTGCAACAGAAAGGTTTCCCGCTGGCGTACGTCGGTGACGTTGTGGGTACGGGTTCATCGCGTAAATCCGCCACGAACTCCGTTCTGTGGTTTATGGGCGATGATATTCCACATGTGCCGAACAAACGCGGCGGTGGTTTGTGCCTCGGCGGTAAAATTGCACCCATCTTCTTTAACACGATGGAAGACGCGGGTGCACTGCCAATCGAAGTCGACGTCTCTAACCTGAACATGGGCGACGTAATTGACGTTTACCCGTACAAAGGTGAAGTGCGTAACCACGAAACCGGCGAACTGCTGGCGACCTTCGAACTGAAAACCGACGTGCTGATTGATGAAGTGCGTGCTGGCGGCCGTATTCCGCTGATTATCGGGCGTGGCCTGACCACCAAAGCGCGTGAAGCACTTGGTCTGCCGCACAGTGATGTGTTCCGTCAGGCGAAAGATGTCGCTGAGAGCGATCGCGGCTTCTCGCTGGCGCAAAAAATGGTAGGCCGTGCCTGTGGCGTGAAAGGCATTCGTCCGGGCGCGTACTGTGAACCGAAAATGACTTCTGTTGGTTCTCAGGATACCACCGGCCCGATGACCCGTGATGAACTGAAAGACCTGGCGTGCCTGGGCTTCTCGGCTGACCTGGTGATGCAGTCTTTCTGCCACACCGCGGCGTATCCGAAGCCAGTTGACGTGAACACGCACCACACGCTGCCGGACTTCATTATGAACCGTGGCGGTGTGTCGCTGCGTCCGGGTGACGGCGTAATCCACTCCTGGCTGAACCGTATGCTGCTGCCGGATACCGTCGGTACCGGTGGTGACTCCCATACCCGTTTCCCGATCGGTATCTCTTTCCCGGCGGGTTCTGGTCTGGTGGCGTTTGCTGCCGCAACTGGCGTAATGCCGCTTGATATGCCGGAATCCGTTCTGGTGCGCTTCAAAGGCAAAATGCAGCCGGGCATCACCCTGCGCGATCTGGTACACGCCATTCCGCTGTATGCGATCAAACAAGGTCTGCTGACCGTTGAGAAGAAAGGCAAGAAAAACATCTTCTCTGGCCGCATCCTGGAAATCGAAGGTCTGCCGGATCTGAAAGTTGAGCAGGCCTTTGAGCTGACCGATGCGTCCGCCGAGCGTTCTGCCGCTGGTTGTACTATCAAGCTGAACAAAGAACCGATCATCGAATACCTGAACTCTAACATCGTCCTGCTGAAGTGGATGATCGCGGAAGGTTACGGCGATCGTCGTACCCTGGAACGTCGTATTCAGGGCATGGAAAAATGGCTGGCGAATCCTGAGCTGCTGGAAGCCGATGCAGATGCGGAATACGCGGCAGTGATCGACATCGATCTGGCGGATATTAAAGAGCCAATCCTGTGTGCTCCGAACGACCCGGATGACGCGCGTCCGCTGTCTGCGGTACAGGGCGAGAAGATCGACGAAGTATTTATCGGTTCTTGCATGACTAACATCGGTCACTTCCGTGCTGCGGGTAAACTGCTGGATGCGCATAAAGGCCAGTTGCCGACCCGCCTGTGGGTGGCACCGCCAACCCGTATGGACGCCGCACAGTTGACCGAAGAAGGCTACTACAGCGTCTTCGGTAAGAGTGGTGCGCGTATCGAGATCCCTGGCTGTTCCCTGTGTATGGGTAACCAGGCGCGTGTGGCGGACGGTGCAACGGTGGTTTCCACCTCTACCCGTAACTTCCCGAACCGTCTGGGTACTGGCGCGAATGTCTTCCTGGCTTCTGCGGAACTGGCGGCTGTTGCGGCGCTGATTGGCAAACTGCCGACGCCGGAAGAGTACCAGACCTACGTTGCGCAAGTAGATAAAACTGCCGTTGATACTTATCGTTATCTGAACTTCAACCAGCTTTCTCAGTACACCGAAAAAGCCGATGGGGTGATTTTCCAGACTGCGGTGTAATAAGTAAGCGCACGCGCTGCGCATAAACGACACAATGCCCGGTGAATGAGATTCCCGGGCATTTTTTTATTTCTAAACCATCGCCGTTCCGCTGTTTTTCTCCGGTAAGGCTGCGATAATTACATCAATGGCGCAATGCGATTTCGGTGCATTGCCGGGAGCAGAGGAACACACTATGGATTACGAATTTCTGCGCGATATTACCGGAGTGGTAAAGGTGCGTATGTCCATGGGGCATGAAGTGGTCGGGCACTGGTTTAATGAAGAGGTGAAAGAAAACCTGGCCTTGCTTGATGAAGTGGAACAAGCAGCGCACGCACTGAAAGGTAGCGAACGGTCCTGGCAACGGGCAGGGCATGAATACACCCTGTGGATGGACGGTGAAGAGGTGATGGTTCGCGCCAATCAACTGGAATTCGCTGGCGATGAAATGGAAGAGGGGATGAACTACTACGACGAAGAAAGCCTGTCGCTATGCGGCGTTGAGGATTTTCTGCAGGTCGTGGCGGCTTACCGCAATTTCGTGCAGCAGAAGTAAATAAATCTGGCGGAGCCTGGGAGCTCCGCCAGAGCCGTTAAACAGCTGGCATATTGCGCCCGTAATAAATCTCGCGCATTTCTTTCCACAGCGCAGCGGTAATTTCCTGGCGCTCGCTGTCGGTTAAGTCTTCCGGTTTGGTGTGGAACATGTAGTGCTTAAGGTCGAACTCTTTAAGCAACATCTTGGTATGGAAGATATTTTCCTGATAGACGTTCACATCCACCATGTCATACAGCGCCTTCATATCGTCAGACATAAAGTTCTGAATCGAATTAATCTCATGGTCGATAAAGTGCTTCATACCGTTAATGTCGCGAGTAAAACCGCGCACGCGATAATCAATGGTTACGATATCGGACTCAAGCTGGTGGATCAGGTAATTCAGCGCCTTCAGCGGAGAAATCACGCCGCAGGTAGAGACTTCAATATCGGCGCGGAAGGTACATAAACCGCCTTCAGGATGACTTTCCGGGTAGGTATGTACGCAAATATGACTTTTATCGAGATGGGCAACCACCGTTTCTGGCAGTGGGCCGGGGTGTTCTGTTTTGTCGATGAGTTTCGGGTCAACCGGTTCTTCACTCACCAGAATAGTGACGCTGGCACCCTGTGGTTCGTAATCCTGGCGGGCGATGTTAAGAATATTAGCCCCGATAATGGAACAGGTTTCTGACAGGATTTCGGTCAGACGGTTGGCATTATAGAGTTCATCGATATAAGCAATATAACCGTCGCGCTCTTCGGCAGTTTTGGCGTAGCAGATATCGTAAATACAAAAACTCAGACTTTTGGTCAGATTATTAAAGCCATGCAGTTTCAGTTTTTTCAATTTCTTATCTTCTCCTTAGGACGGCTGTGAAGCCAGTGCGTCTTGCAGATACTGAGGTAAGGCAAAAGCTGCCGTATGGATTGCCGGATTGTAATAACGGCATTTCAGGCCAGAGGCGAGAAAACGCGCCTGAATAATTTCGGTTGAGAGATGGCGTAAGGCGTCGTTATCTGTCGCCCATGCAAAAGTCATGATACCGCCGTAATAGGTCGGGATCGCCGCCTGATAAAAGCCAACGTCGCTGAAGTAATGGCTGAGTTTGCGATGGCTGTCGATGGCTTCTTCCTGCTGTAAAAAGCAGACGCCGTTTTGTGCGACGAAGATACCGCCAGGATTCAGGCAACGTTTGCAGCCTTCATAAAATGCCGAAGTGAAAAGGCTTTCGCCGGGACCGATAGGATCGGTGCAGTCGGAGATAATGACATCAAAGGTCTGGCTGGTTTGATTAACGAAATTGACGCCATCGTCGATCACCAGCTTAAAGCGCGGATCGTCGTAGCTACCGGCGTTATGGTTGGGTAGATACTGACGGCAGAACGATACGACACCCGCATCGATTTCCACCATCGTGATTGACTCAACGTTTTTATGTCGGGTTACTTCACGCAGCATGGCACCGTCGCCGCCGCCGATAATCAGCACATGTTTCGCGTGACCATGGGCCAGTAGCGGAACATGGGTCATCATCTCATGATAGATAAACTCGTCGCGCTCGGTGGTTTGTACTACGCCATCCAGCGCCATTACGCGACCAAATGCAGCGTTCTCAAAAATGATCAGATCCTGGTGATCGGTCTTTTCATGATACAGAACGTTATCTACCGCAAAGTACTGCCCAAACTGGTCGTGTAGCGTTTCATGCCACTGTTTTTTTTCGGCCATGGGTTGATACCTCCTTTGTTAACACCCGTAAAAAAAGGGCGCAACATAATAGCTAACATTGACCGCGGATGCACGGTCAATATTTCTACAAAAAGGTATCAGGGATTATTTGACGTAGGCAAGCAGGCTTAAGGAATCGCGGGCCAGGGCTTTGCATTTTTTAGCGACGGGAATGCCAATGCCGCTGAGATCGCGGTAGCTGTCTTCACCGAGGGCTTTCATGTCGAAGGTGTCGTAATTACTGAGGTCCCACTGGTTTTGCTGAGCGAAAAAGACCAGTGCGCGACGAATTTGCCCGTTAGGTAAGTTCTGGTAACCACAATCGTTCTTCAGAAAGACAAAAACTGCCGTTAAATCGGCCATATCTTCGGCTTCAGACTCGCTGAGCGCGTAACTGTTTGCGCAGACGGCCATCAGGCTGCCGAATAACACTGTTCTGAAAAACGTCTTCATTGCTTCTACCAGGGGCTTAAAGAAGATAAACGTTAGCACACTGCGAGCGAGGCGACGACCATTATTGTCGATTAAATTGTGTCTGCGGCTTGACCTTCCCGTAAGGGGAAGGACTATGCTCAACGTTTGATTTTGTTTCGCCTGCTTAAGAATAAGGAAATAACTATGCAACGTCGTGATTTCTTAAAATATTCCGTCGCGCTGGGTGTGGCTTCGGCTTTGCCGCTGTGGAGCCGCGCAGTATTTGCGGCAGAACGCCCAACGTTACCGATCCCTGATTTGCTCACGACCGATGCCCGTAATCGCATTCAGTTAACTATTGGCGCAGGCCAGTCCACCTTTGGCGGGAAAACTGCAACTACCTGGGGCTATAACGGCAATCTGCTGGGGCCGGCGGTGAAATTACAGCGCGGCAAAGCGGTAACGGTTGATATCTACAACCAACTGACGGAAGAGACAACGTTGCACTGGCACGGGCTGGAAGTACCGGGTGAAGTCGACGGCGGCCCGCAGGGAATTATTCCGCCAGGTGGCAAGCGCTCGGTGACGTTGAACGTTGATCAACCTGCCGCTACCTGCTGGTTCCATCCGCATCAGCACGGCAAAACCGGGCGACAGGTGGCGATGGGGCTGGCTGGGCTGGTGGTGATTGAAGATGACGAGATCCTGAAATTAATGCTGCCAAAACAGTGGGGTATCGATGATGTTCCGGTGATCGTTCAGGATAAGAAATTTAGCGCCGACGGGCAGATTGATTATCAACTGGATGTGATGACCGCCGCCGTGGGCTGGTTTGGCGATACGTTGCTGACCAACGGTGCAATCTACCCGCAACACGCTGCCCCGCGTGGTTGGCTGCGCCTGCGTTTGCTCAATGGCTGTAATGCCCGTTCGCTCAATTTCGCCACCAGCGACAATCGCCCGCTGTATGTGATTGCCAGCGACGGTGGTCTGCTACCTGAACCAGTGAAGGTGAGCGAACTGCCGGTGCTGATGGGCGAGCGTTTTGAAGTGCTGGTGGAGGTTAACGATAACAAACCCTTTGACCTGGTGACGCTGCCGGTCAGCCAGATGGGGATGGCGATTGCGCCGTTTGATAAGCCTCATCCGGTAATGCGGATTCAGCCGATTGCTATTAGTGCCTCCGGTGCTTTGCCAGACACATTAAGTAGCCTGCCTGCGTTACCTTCGCTGGAAGGGCTGACGGTACGCAAGCTGCAACTCTCTATGGACCCGATGCTCGATATGATGGGGATGCAGATGCTAATGGAGAAATATGGCGATCAGGCGATGGCCGGGATGGATCACAGCCAGATGATGGGCCATATGGGGCACGGCAATATGAATCATATGAACCACGGCGGGAAGTTCGATTTCCACCATGCCAACAAAATCAACGGTCAGGCGTTTGATATGAACAAGCCGATGTTTGCGGCGGCGAAAGGGCAATACGAACGTTGGGTTATCTCTGGCGTGGGCGACATGATGCTGCATCCGTTCCATATCCACGGCACGCAGTTCCGTATCTTGTCAGAAAATGGCAAACCGCCAGCGGCTCATCGCGCGGGCTGGAAAGATACCGTTAAGGTAGAAGGTAATGTCAGCGAAGTGCTGGTGAAGTTTAATCACGATGCACCGAAAGAACATGCTTATATGGCGCACTGCCATCTGCTGGAGCATGAAGATACGGGGATGATGTTAGGGTTTACGGTATAAAAAGACCGTATTCGGAAATATGCCCGGATCTCTCCGGGCATTAAACTGATGACAAACGCAAATCTGCCTGATGCGCTACGCTTATCAGGCCTACGCTAGCTGTGCAATCCATTGATTTTGCACAATTTTGTAGGCTGGATAAGGCGTTCACGCCGCATCCGGCATGAACAACGCGCACGTTGTCAGCAATCTGAGCAAGTCTTACTTCACATCATCCGGCAGCGCATAAGCCACAATATAGTCGCCCATCTTCGTACCAAATGAACCGTGACCGCCTGCGGAGATCACCACATACTGCTTACCATTCACTTCATAGGTCATTGGCGTAGCCTGACCACCCGCTGGTAAACGACCCTGCCACAGTTTTTCACCGTTGCTCATGTTGTAAGCGCGCAGGTAGTTATCTGCCGTAGCGGCGATAAACAGCACGTTACCCGCCGTGGAGATTGGCCCGCCCAGCATCGGCATACCCATATTGAACGGCACCGGAACCGGCATCGGGAACGGCATACTGTCCTGCGGCGTACCAATACGTTTCTTCCACACCACTTCATTGGTTTTCAGATCCAGCGCCGAGATATAACCCCATGCTGGCTGTTTACATGGCAGACCAAATGGTGAGAGGAACGGGTTGAGCGTGACACCATACGGTACACCGTACTGTGGCTGAATGCCGGATTCCGTACCCGTGCCTTTGGCATCTTTCGGCTGCTCCATCGGGTTGCCAGGACCACGCGGGATCAGTTTCGAAACAAACGGCAGTGCCATTGGGTTGGCAATCGCCACTTCACGATTTGGATCAACGGAAATCCCGCCCCATTCGAACATCCCCAGGTTACCCGGGAAGACCAGCGTACCCTGTTCAGATGGCGGGGTGAAAATGCCTTCATAGCGCATCTGGTGGAACATCACGCGGCACACCAGTTGGTCAAACATGGTGGCTCCCCACATATCCGCACCGCTCAAATCTTTCGTCGGACGGAAGCTCAGTTCAGAAAACGGTTGAGTTGGGGTTACGTAATCGCCTTTCGCTGCACCTTGGGGAACCGGTTTTTCCGGTGCCGGAACCACCAGTTCGCCATTACGACGATCGAGCACAAAAATGTTGCCGGTTTTCGCCGGAGCGTAAATAACTGGCACTTTCTGACCATTAACGGTGATGTCCGCCAGCGTCGGCTGTGCCGGAAGATCCATGTCCCACAGGTCGTGGTGAACGGTCTGGTAGCTCCACGCCAGTTTCCCGGTAGTGGCATTCAGCGCCAGAATCGAGCTGGCATAACGTTCCTGTTCCGGTGTGCGGTTACCGCCCCAGATATCCGGCGTGGTCACGCCCATCGGCAGATAGACCAGATCCAGCTTCGCGTCATAGGCCGCTGGTGCCCAGGAGTTTGGCGAGTTAAAGGTAAAGGTGTGTTCGTCAGACGGGATCGCGTTCGGATCTTTCGCGCCCGGATCAAAAGCCCACAGCAGCTCCCCGGTGTTGACATCAAAACCACGGATCACGCCAGACGTTTCGCGGGTTGAGAAGTTATCGGTAACTGAACCGGCCATCACGATGGTTTTATCGGTGATAATCGGTGGCGAAGTCGGTTCATACAGACCCGGTTTGGTGTCTGGCATATTGCTTTGCAGATTGAGCACGCCTTTATTGGCGAAGGTTTCGCACAGTTTGCCGTTTTCAGCGTTAATCGCAATCAGTCGACCATCATTGACCGGAAGAATGATACGACGCGGGCAATCCGCCATCACTTCCGGCGAAGCGGTTTCTGCTTTGGCTTCATGATAAGAGACACCACGGCAGGTTACGTGCTGGAAAGACTCGTTGGTTTTCAGCTCAGGATCGTAATGCCATTTCTCTTTGCCGCTGGCGGCATCGAGCGCAAACAGGCGCTGGTGCGCGGTACACAGGTAAAGGGTGTCGCCCACTTTAATTGGCGTCACTTCATTGGTGATTTCGCCCGGATCGTTCGGCTGCTTCACATCGCCAGTACGGAACACCCAGGCTTCTTTCAGATTATGGACGTTATCGGCGTTAATTTGTTTCAGAGGTGAAAAGCGTTGACCTTCCTGATTGCGACCATAGGCAGGCCAGTCCTGATCGGCTACGGGGGAGATAGCTTCAGCAGGTGTGGCATCGGCGCTTAAGGTGCCGTTGATCTCCTGCGGATCGTTAAATCCGGCCCAGGTCAGGATACCACCGCTAATCAGCAGTGCGACCACCAGTGCGGCAACTGCGCCGCTGGCAGGAATGACCAGGCGACGCCAGACAAACGGCAGGATCAGCCAGATGCCGAAGAAGACCAGAATGTCGCTGCGCGGAGTCAGCGCCCAGAAGTCGAAACCAACTTCCCAGACGCCCCAAATCATGGTGCCGAGCAGCAGGGCGGCGTATAGCCAAAGCGCGGCACGTTTACTGCGCCACAGCATCCAGGCGACGCCGAGCATCACAAGGCCAGCGATAGGGTAGTACCAGGAGCCGCCAATCGCGACCAGCCAGCCTCCGCCAATGAGTAGATACAGCCCGCAAAGCGCTGCAAAAAGGGCTGTTAGCGTGACGAGTAATCGTCGCGAGCCTGTATTGTTAATTGCCATAAAGAGACACCATTTCAATTCATTAATATTTTAGTAGCAATTAATTATAGGTTTTAACATGTGTGATCGTCATCACAATTCGAGCTTTATTAACAGATTCCGCGAATGAATAGTTTTACTGGTATACTGCGTGTCTTGCGCTTTGTTGCGGTGCCAAAACCTGCCCGTGCGAAGTGATTTGTTTTTAAATCATATGGTTAGAGATATGAAACATACTGTAGAAGTAATGATCCCCGAAGCGGAGATTAAAGCGCGTATCGCCGAACTGGGTCGTCAGATTACTGAGCGTTACAAAGACAGCGGCAGCGATATGGTGCTGGTGGGTCTGCTGCGTGGCTCATTTATGTTTATGGCGGACCTGTGCCGTGAAGTTCAGGTATCTCATGAAGTCGACTTTATGACCGCCTCCAGCTACGGTAGCGGCATGTCCACCACCCGTGATGTGAAAATCCTCAAAGATCTGGATGAAGATATCCGTGGCAAGGACGTGCTGATTGTTGAAGATATCATCGACTCGGGGAATACACTGTCGAAAGTGCGTGAGATCTTAAGCCTGCGCGAACCGAAGTCGCTGGCGATTTGTACGCTGCTGGATAAACCGTCCCGTCGTGAAGTGAACGTCCCGGTAGAATTTATCGGTTTCTCGATCCCGGATGAGTTTGTGGTGGGTTACGGCATTGATTACGCACAGCGTTACCGTCATCTGCCGTATATCGGCAAAGTGATTCTGCTGGACGAGTAAGTGTGAAGTTGCCGGATGTGTTGCATCCGGCATGGCATTTTTATTTGTGGTTGGCGTGTTTCAGCTTGAGGTTGGAAATCCCGTGACGGTAACGTTGCTCAAGGGTTTCGCGGTTGGTGGCGGTAACATCCAGATCACGCAGCAAGCCGTCGTGAATGCCGTAGGCCCAGCCGTGAATGGTAACTTTCTGCCCGCGTTTCCACGCTGATTGCATAATGGTGGAGTGGCCCAGGTTATAAACCTGTTCCATGACGTTCAGTTCACACAAGGTATCCAGACGGCGCTCTTGCGGCATTTCGCCGAGCAATGAGCTATGTTTGAACCAGATATCGCGGATATGCAGCAGCCAGTTGTTGATAAGCCCCAGTTCCGGGTTTTCAACTGCGGCTTGTACGCCGCCGCAACCGTAGTGGCCACAGATAATAATGTGTTCAACTTCGAGTACATCCACTGCATACTGAACCACGGAAAGGCAGTTCAGGTCGGTGTGAATGACCAGGTTAGCAACATTACGGTGAACAAAGAGTTCGCCCGGCTCAAGACCGGTTAAACGTTCTGCAGGAACGCGACTGTCGGAACATCCAATCCATAGAAAGCGCGGTTTTTGCGCTTGTGCCAGTTTCTCAAAAAACCCGGGATCCTCTTCCACCAGCATTTTTGACCATAGTGCATTGTTGCTGATGAGTGTATCTATGTCTTTCATGGAGGTTAACGACCTGTAACCAAATAATTACGTTTGGCTAATATAGGGCAACTCCGGGACGATTTAAACCACAGATAAAGTGTAAGAACGTAAGGTAAGTAAAAATTTATGACCATTGCACTGGAACTTCAACAGCTTAAAAAAACCTATCCAGGCGGCGTTCAGGCGCTTCGTGGGATAGATTTGCAGGTCGAAGCGGGTGATTTTTATGCGCCTGTCTCTTATACACATCTGACGCTGCCGACGACTAGTCGAGT
>ENA-OWYG01001466-OWYG01001466.1-human-gut-metagenome-genome-assembly--contig:-NODE-1466-length-11059-cov-6.172028_pt1 | contig 11059 bp, 6 predicted proteins | sample MGYA00249747_ERZ652080 | MGnify/ENA primary metagenome ERZ652080 (study PRJEB26925, sample SAMN05827071) | human gut metagenome | biome: ENVO:2100002; feature: ENVO:00000062; material: ENVO:00002003...
GCGCCTGCATTGTTCCCGATGGTGTGCTGTTCGGCTCGTCCACCGCGCACAAGGCAATCCGTAAAGAACTGGTAGACGGCAACCGTCTGGAGGCAGTTATCTCGATGCCGTCCGGCGTGTTCAAGCCCTATGCCGGTGTTTCCACTGCCATTTTGATTTTCACCAAGACCGGGCATGGCGGCACGGATAACGTGTGGTTCTACGATATGCAGGCCGACGGTCTTTCGCTGGACGACAAGCGCAGCCCCGTGCAGGAGAACGATATTCCCGACATTATTGCGCGCTTCAAAAATCTGGACGCCGAGAAAAACCGCGCCCGCACGGAAAAATCGTTCTTTGTTCCCAAGCAGGAAATTGTGGATAACGGCTACGATCTGTCCATCAACAAATACAAAAAGACCGAGTACAAGCCTGTGGAGTACCCGCCGACGAGTGAGATCATGGCAGAGCTGCGCCGCTTGGAGAAAGAGGTCAACACGGCAATGAACGAGCTGGAGCAGATGCTGAAATAAGGAGCGCACCATGACGGAAAACGAGAAACTGCAAGTATTTGAAGATCAGACCATCCGCACCGCTTGGGATGAGGAAAAAGAAGAATGGTATTTTTCGGTGGTGGATGTCGTGGTTGCATTGACAGAAAGCCCCGACTACAAGACCGGCAGAAAATACTGGAACAAGCTGAAGCAGCGCTTGAAGGAAGAAGGAAATGAACTGGTGACAAATTGTCACCAGTTGAAAATGAAAGCCGCCGATGGCAAGCGCCGCCTTACGGATGTAGCGAATACCGAGCAGTTGCTGCGCATCATTCAGTCCATCCCGTCCAAAAAGGCCGAGCCGTTCAAAATGTGGCTGGCTATGGTCGGGCGTGAGCGCATTGAGGAAATCATCGACCCGGAGCTTACCATTGAACGCGCGCTGGACACCTATGCACAGAAAGGCTACCCGCCGGAGTGGATCAACCAGCGCCTGCAAACCATCCGCGCCCGCAAGGAGCTGACCGATGCGTGGAGCGCACACGGGGTGCAAAAAGGGCAGGAGTACGCCATTTTAACGGATGAAGTCACAAAGGCGTGGTCTGGGCTGAATACGCGTCAGTACAAGAACCTGAAAGGGCTGAAAAAGGAAAACCTGCGCGACAATATGAGTACGTTGGAGCTGGCGCTGAATATGTTGGCGGAAGCCACCACAACAGAACTCACCAAGGCTCAGAATCCGCAAGGGCTGGAAGAAAACCGCACTGTGGCAAAGCAGGGCGGCACGGTAGCCGGCAACGCCCGAAAAGAAATTGAAGCGCAGACCGGTCGCCCGGTGGTTGCGGCAGAAAACGCAAGCACAATGCTGCTGGGGCAGGCTGTTGCCGGGATGATTGAGGGTGTTGTGAAAGATGAAGATGATAAAGAATAACTCTGCTGTGATGGCGGATACAACTTCGGATTTGTGGGAGAAAATTGATGAGAATAAAAGATATCTGTTCAGGGGTTACCGATGGTAGTCACAACCCACCGCAGGGCTTAGAAAATAGCGATTACTTGATGTTAAGTTCCAAAAATGTTTTTGATGACAAAATCACTTTTGATAGTCCTCGGTATCTAAGTCAAATTGATTTTGAACAAGAAAGCAAACGAACAAGAATAAAAAGCGGTGATGTATTACTAACAATAGTGGGAACAGTTGGCAGAGCAGCAGTTGTAGGAGAGAATATGCCACAATTCACATTACAAAGAAGTGTTGCGGTACTACATCCTAATGTGGAAATTTGCGATTCAAGATATCTGATGTACGCCTTACAAGCAAATCGAAATCATATTGAAAGCCGCGCAAAAGGCGTTGCTCAAAAAGGTATATATCTAAAAGAAGTAGCTGATATTGAATTACAAATTCCGTTGCTTTCCGAACAAACCCACAGAGTGAAAGTCTTAGATAAAATTGCTTTCGTAATCAAGTTCCATCAAAAACAACTCCAAAAGCTGGACGAACTCGTCAAAGCTCGATTTGTCGAATTGTTTGGAGATACTGTTCTTAATCCATTTGGATGGGAAAAGGCATTACTTAGCACAGTTTGCGATGTTCGTGATGGTACACATGATTCTCCGAGTTACTATGAAACCGGATATCCTTTAGTAACATCTAAGAATGTTAGCAGTGGAAAAATCAACCTGACTGATTGTTCTCTGATATGTGAATCTGATTTCAAGAAAATCAACGAAAGGTCCAAGGTTGATACAGGGGATATCATCATGCCTATGATTGGCACAATTGGTAAACCTGTAATCGTTGATATTGAACCATACTTTGCAATCAAGAATGTTGCGCTTATCAAGTTCAAAGATTCTTCGAGAGTATTGAACGCTTATGTTCGCGCCTTACTTATGTCAGATTATTTTGAAGATGCCGTTTTAAGTAAAGTAAGAGGTGGAACGCAGAAATTCATTTCTTTGGGTGATATTAGAAAACTTTGTGTTCTCGTTCCTCCGATGGAGAAGCAAGAGCAGTTTGTTATGTTTGTAAATCAAGTCGACAAATCAAAAGTTGCCGTACAGAAGTCCTTGGACGAAGCACAGCTTCTGTTTGACAGCTTGATGCAGCAATATTTCGGCTAAAAAAAGTAAATACGGGCTTATGCCGGGGCAGGACGATGGTACACAGAAAAGGAGTGTACCATCATGGAAGAAAAGCTTGTCACAATTCTCAACGAAATGGCGGAATATTTGAGCATTGCCCAGATGAAAAAGCTGCAAGAAGTGCTGCTGAAAAATCTGGCAGAAAACGAACCGCAAAAAGCAGAAATTTCCAACGCCGAATATCTGCAAATGTTTCTGGATGCCAAGAAAATTGAGGGTTGCTCTGAAAGAACGCTGCAATATTACCGTGTTACGGTGGAGCGAATGCTGCAAAGTACTACCACGCCCATCCGAAAAATATGCACGGAAGAAATTCGCAGTTATCTTTCGGGGTATCAGCAAATCAACGGCTGTGGCAAAGTGACTGTAGATAATATTCGCCGTAACATTTCCAGCTTTTTCTCATGGCTGGAAGAAGAGGATTATATCCTCAAAAGCCCTATGCGGCGAATCCACAAAATCAAGACAAAGCAACAGGTTAAAGAAACGATCTCGGACGAAGCCATTGAGCAGCTGCGCGACCATTGCGCCTGTGCGCGTGATTTGGCAATGATCGACCTGCTGTATTCCACAGGCATCCGTGTTGGTGAATTGGTAAATCTGAACATTGACGATGTGAATTTTGAAGCCCGCGAGTGTGTGGTATTTGGCAAGGGCGATAAAGAACGCCGTGTATATTTCGATGCAAAGGCAAAATTGCACCTGCAAAATTATCTAAAGCACCGTACAGACCGCAACCCCGCCCTGTTTGTCACTTTGGACGCACCACATGACCGCTTGAAAATCAGCGGCGTGGAGGTTCGTCTGCGGGAACTGGGGCGCAGCGTCAATTTGGTAAAAATCCACCCGCATAAATTCCGCCGCACGATGGCAACCCGCGCCATAGATAAAGGTATGCCGATTGAACAGGTGCAAAAAATCCTCGGTCATTCGCAAATTGATACCACTATGCAGTATGCTATGGTCAACCAAACCAACGTCAAAGCCTCCCACCAGAAGTTTATCGCCTGATACAACTTCGGATTTGTGGGAGTAAACCGATGGCCAAACTAATTGAGATAACAGGAAAAGTTCTTTCTGGAGAATGGGGTACGGATGATGAATCAGGGAATGGTATCCCCGTGCTTCGGACAACTAATTTTACTAATGAAGGCATTGTCGATTATAGTAATGTAGTTACCAGAACAATTCAAAAGAAAAATATTGATGCCAAGTATTTACGGAAAGGCGATATTATAATCGAGAAATCTGGCGGAAGTGATAAACAGCCTGTTGGTCGTGTTATATATTTTGATGGTCCAGAAAGCACATACTTGTTCAATAATTTCACAGGTCTGTTGCGGGTCAAAAATCAAGCTGTTTGGCTTCCAAGGTATGTATTTTATTCTCTTTTCCATAATTATCGAAAAGGCGGCACAAGACCTTTTGAAAGTAAGACAACCGGGCTTCATAATCTGAAAACAGACGATTATATTTCGCGTTATGAAGTGCTTGAAGCGCCTATAAGTGAACAACAATCAATATGTAAACAGCTTGATTACGTATATGACATTATAAAGACACGCCAACAACAACTCCAAAAGTTGGATGAACTCGTCAAAGCTCGATTTGTCGAATTGTTTGGGGACCCGATATCCAATCCAATGAATTGGAACAAAAGAACATTAAAAGAGGTTTGCATAAAATTAAATGATGGAACACATTTCTCCCCAGAGAGCTTTTCAATGGGTGACTATAAGTATATTACTGCTAAAAACATTAAAGCATCCGGCTTTGATTTCTCTAATATAACGTATGTTCCAGAAGCCGTTCATCGTCCAATATTTGAGAGATGCAATCCTGAACAAGGAGATGTGCTGTATATTAAAGATGGCGCAACTACTGGAATTGCAATAGTGAATACATTGAAGGAAGAATTTACGTTACTCTCAAGTGTGGCGTTGCTTAAACAAAACCGAAATGTAATAAATGGATACTTTTTGGCCGCACTCCTCAACAATGCGGATATGTATTCAGATATTCGTAATAACATGGGAGGTGCAGCAATCACGAGATTAACGATTGCAAAGTTGAATGCTGTTAAGGTTATAGTTCCACCATTAGACTTACAAAATAGATTTGCCGCCTTCGTTCATCAAGTCGACAAATCAAAAGTTGTTGCATAAAACTTTGAGAATCTTAACAATTAAATATATTCTAGGAAAAACAATTTTTAGGAGAAAAAATGAAAATAATAGATAGCATTACCATTCGATACTTCCGATCAGTCTATACATTAAACATCGGACAATGCGAAGATATAACAATTGTTTCTGGAAGAAATGATGTTGGAAAATCAAACATATTAAAAGCACTGAACTTATTTTTTTGTCAACAATCCGACTATCTTCATAATTTTGATTTTGTTGAGGACTATTCCAATATTCGCAGAGATGAAGTGAAGAAGGATACAATTCGAGGTCAACAGTTTATCTCTATATCGATTCGATTTTTGCGCGGGAATAGAATGGAAAACTCGCTTCCGCCCAGCTTTTCTGTTACCAAACGATGGGACATGCATTCCTCGGAATGTAAAATGACTTCGGATGTTCTAGCACGAATGGAACAGTTTTCAAAAAAGCAAGGGAAAAAGTTCTCAGAAAAGACTACAAATACCTCTCTTAGCACTTTTCTGAACAGAATTCGCTATATTTATGTTCCGGCGATAAAAGACGAACAGGTTTTTAAAGAAACTCTAAATCTATTGCAAGAAAGCTTATTTTCGTCAAAGAACAAGAAAATATTAGATACACCTATTAATGAAGCCAATCATGCGGTTCAAAATGTTATTGGTGAATTGCAAAAAGATTTTGAAGATGCTACCGGAATAAAGAATTTTGTGGAATTGCCCAATACATTAAATTACACACATGGGCTTCTTCAAGTAAATACGCAAACGAGCAATGGTTTAATCAGCATTGATAAGCGTGGTGATGGTATTAAGGCGCACTATATCCCCAAAATTTTGAATTATGTTGCGAAACATTCAAAAAATATCTTTATTTGGGGATTTGAAGAGCCTGAAAACTCCTATGAATATTGTAGATGTATGCAGGTTGCGAAAGAGTTTGACGAGGTCTACTGTCAAAATTGTCAGGTATTCATAACCACCCATTCTCCGGCTTTCTTTGAGGAACGAGATAACAAGAAAATTGTTCTGGTTGGAAATAAAGATGGAAAGACGATTTTGATGGACGAAAATACGCCTATCGATGAGGAACTGGGTTATATAGCGTTGTATAGAGGCTTTCTTGAAAAATTAAAAGCAATGCAGGACATTAGCGAATCCAAAGAAAAAGAGATTTCCGATCTACGGAGCACAATTCAAACCCTATCAAAGCCAATGATACTTACCGAGGGGAAAACGGATGCTCAATTACTAAAACAAGCCGCTTTCAAACTGGGTCTGGCGGAGTTCCAAGCATATGACATTCAGCCTATAATTTCTGACGGAACAAGTAATAATACAGTACTTCTGAAATTCTTACATAGCCTTCGAGATAATGTGCAATCCAATCAAGTGATTATTGGTATGTTTGATAGAGACACGCCTTTACTTACAGAAATAAATGGTTCAAGAGTAGACATACGTAATGAGAAATTTGTGAAAATAGGAAAAAACATTTTTGCTTTTTCTATTCCTGTGCCACACGCTCGCGCGGAAAGCAACCAAATATCTATTGAACACTATTTTACAGATGAAGAGATAAAAACCGAACTTGAAGGTAAAAGACTCTTTATTGGAAACGAATTCTATAAAACAGGTGTATGCAAGAGCAATCCATCCTTATATTATAAAAGTGGAGCGAGAGTTGCAGACACAATTAAAATCATTGAGCATGAAAGCAATAACTATGTGATGAATGCTGACGGGACGGGAGATTACAGCATTTCGAAATCAGCATTTGTCAATGCAATCTGTGAAGAAAAGGATTCCTTTAAGGGATTTTCGTTTGACGAGTTTCAAAAAATATTTGATGTGATAAACTCGATTGTCTCATCCTCCAAGGAGTGATATTATGACAAACTTTGATTTTTTGAAATCGAAACGGACATTTGATTCTTTTGCCGATGCAGCAATTGCAGCGGAAAGGATATTTTCTATCGACCCGTCCGCCTGTGTCCTCAACTGCCGCAGGGCGATGGAGTTTGCCGTAAAATGGATGTACTCGGTGGATAAGGCGTTGGTCATGCCCTATCAGGACACGCTGGTCAGCCTGATGAACGCCGAGGATTTCCGGGATATTGTCGGCACGGACATCTGGCGGCGCATGGATTTTATCCGCCGCATGGGGAACAATGCCGCCCACAGCGGCAAAAAAGTCACCGAAGAACAGGCCGGATTATGCCTTGAAAACCTGTACATTTTCCTTGATTTTGTGGCGTATTGCTATGGGGAAAACTATACTGCCGGACACTTTGACCGCGCCCTGCTGGAGCAGCCCGCCGAAGCCCCCGCAGCGCAGCCTGACGAAGAAAAGGACATTGACCTTGCTGCCCTCATCGCAGAAAACGCCGCACTGAAAGAGGAACTCACTGCGCGCCGTGCCGAGCAGCAGCAGACCTATGTCCCCAAACCGCTTGATCTGTCCGAGTATAAGACCCGCAAGCTGTACATTGATACCATGCTCACCGATGCAGGCTGGACCGAAGGCAAAGACTGGCAGAATGAGGTGGAACTGCCCGGTATGCCCAACAAATCCGAGGTGGGCTATGCCGATTATGTGCTTTACGGCGACGATGGTCGTCCTTTGGCTGTGGTAGAAGCCAAGCGCACCTGTGTAGATGTGGCAAAAGGTCGCCAACAGGCAAAATTGTATGCCGATCTGCTGGAAAAGAAGTATCACCGCCGCCCGGTCATCTTTTTGACCAACGGCTTTGAAACACGCATTACTGACAACATTTACCCCGAACGCAAATGCGCTGCCATTTATTCCAAACGCGATTTGGAAAAGCTGTTTAACCTGCAATCCATGCGTACCAGCCTGCGGAATGTGATGGTAGACCGCAGTATTGCCGGACGCTATTACCAAGAGGGCGCTATCAAAGCGACCTGTGATGCCTTTACCCGCAACCGCCGCAAGGCGCTTCTGGTCATGGCTACCGGCTCCGGCAAAACACGCACGGTGATTGCCCTGTGCAATGTGCTGCTGCAACACGGCTGGGTGAAAAACATCCTGTTTCTGGCGGACCGCAACAGCCTTGTCACGCAGGCAAAGCGCAGCTTTGTGAACCTGCTGCCGGACTTGTCCGTTACAAACCTCTGCGAAGAAAAAGACAACTATACGGCGCATTGTGTGTTTTCCACCTATCAAACCATGTACAATGTCATTGACAGCGTACAGGATGAGAACGGCAAGCTGTTTACCTGCGGACACTTTGACTTGGTCATCTGCGATGAGGCACATCGCTCGGTTTACAACAAGTACAAGGACATCTTCAACTACTTTGACGCGCCATTGGTCGGCTTGACCGCAACGCCCAAGGATGAAATCGACAAGAACACCTATGAAATTTTTGAATTGGAAAACGGTGTTCCCACCTATGGCTACGAGCTGGCGCAAGCCGTTAAGGACGGATATCTCGTAGATTTTTTGTCCGTTGAAACAAAGTTGAAGTTTATTGAGGAAGGCATTGTTTACGATGCACTTTCGGATGAAGAAAAACAGATTTACGAGAGCACATTTGAGGACGAAAACGGAGAGCTGCCTGAAAGAATCGATTCGTCGAAACTGAACGAATGGGTCTTTAACGAGGATACAATTTCCAAGGTTCTGAATACCCTGATGACAAAAGGTATCAAAATCGATTACGGCAACAAGCTGGGCAAGACAATAATCTTTGCAAAGAACCATGACCACGCGGAAAAAATATTGGAGGTATTCAATAAAGAATACCCCCATTTGCCCGGCTTTGCCAAGGTCATCGACAACTATATGACCTATGCCCAAAGCGCGATTGATGAATTCTCTGACCCGAAAAAGTTGCCCCAGATTGCAATTTCCGTAGATATGCTGGACACAGGTATCGATGTGCCAGAAGTGCTGAACCTTGTGTTTTTCAAAAAAGTTATGAGCAAGGCAAAGTTCTGGCAGATGATTGGTCGCGGTACGCGCCTTTGCCCTGCTCTGTTGGACGGCAAGGATAAAGACAAATTTTATATCTTTGACTTCTGCGGGAACTTTGAGTTTTTCCGCATGAGCAAGGGAAAACCCACTGCTAACATGATTGCGCTGCAAGGGGCAATTTTCCACTTGAAAGCGCAGATTGCTTTTAAGTTGCAAGATTTGGCATATCAGACCACTGATTTGATTGCGTTCCGCAAGGCACTTGTGGATGATATGGTGCGCAAAGTACAGGAGTTGAATAAAGACAACTTTGCTGTGCGCCAGCACTTGAAATATGTGGAATTGTATGCCAACGCGGACAACTACGCCGCTCTGACCTATGAGGACACCTTGCTGATGGGGCAGGAGTTAGCGCCGCTGATTACCCCAGAAGAAGATGACCCCAAGGCGATGCGCTTTGATGCCCTGATGTACGGCATAGAGCTTGCCTACCTTGCAGGAAAAAAGTATGGCAAGGCACGTAGCGACTTGATGAAAAAGGTTGCTGCCGTTGCATCTGTTGCAAACATTCCGGAAATCATGGCACAATCTGATCTTCTCAATAAGATTTTGCACACGGATTATTTGGAAACAGCCGGGATTAACGAATTTGAGCATATCCGCGAAAACCTACGCGACCTTATCAAGTATATTCCTATCGTAAAAGTTCGCTATGATACCAATTTCGATGACGCAATTCTGTCCGAAGATTGGAACGAGTCCGAGTTGGAAAACGATGACTTGAAAAATTACAAGGCCAAGGCAGAATTTTATGTGCGGCAGCATACGGATAACGCCGTTATTGCCAAACTGAAAGGCAACATTCCGCTGAATAGCGATGATGTAAAGGCACTGGAAGAAATTCTGTGGAACGAAGTCGGCACAAAGCAGGACTACGAAGCCGAGTACGGTCAAAAGCCTTTGGGCGAGTTTGTGAGGGAGATTGTCGGCCTTGACATGAACGCCGCAAAAGAGGCTTTTGCGCAGTATCTGAACGATGCCAGCCTTGACAGCAGACAGATTTACTTTGTGAACCAGATCGTAGAGTACATTGTCCACAACGGCATGATGAAAGATTTGTCCGTCTTGCAGGAGGCTCCGTTTACCGACCACGGCAGCATTGTGGAAGTTTTTACCGATTTGTCTGTATGGATGGGGATTCGTCAGGCAATAGAGCGTGTGAACGCAAATGCGGTGGCAGCGTGATTACTAAGTTTAGAAGCGGCTGCGATATATATTTTCTTGGCATTTTTCATTCCGTAGCGGTGCTGCCCGCTGCACCTTATTCCGCACTGCTTCGCAATCCATCTCAATATCCACGCAGGTTGCAATATCTCGCCGCAATGCTCTAATACGGGCTGTAAGCGCCTGTATTTGTTCTGAACGGTTAATACTGGCGACTTTGCCCTTACTACGGTAGAGCACCTTACGCTGCGCTGTAAGGGCATTATATTCAGCTTGCAGATTTTCTTTACAAGTCAAAAGGTTATCAAGCGTTGTGATTCGCTGTTCCCATAGAAAGTCGCATTGCTTCCGATAGCGGTTGTACCGCAGAAAATCATCGCGCAGCAGGTAATAGCACCGCTTGCCAACTTTGCCTTTATATGCTTTTCTCAGCAATGCGCAGTAGCGATAATAGCAAGCCATAAAGCCGGTAATTTTGCGGCAATTATGGCTCAGCTTGCTGCGACACCGTGCGCGGCGGCGAACAGGCATAGGCAGCTCTTTCGGCTGCCAGCGTGGTGGATGAGGTGCTGTTTGCTGCTTGTATTCTTGCTGTATTGCGGGCGGAAGTTTACGCAACTCTTGGAAGTAACTCCGCAAGGCGTCCTCGCTGAAGCGTGGACTAATCTTATCCAATCGAATATTTCTCTGTGCATCTTTGTGGCGCACAGCCATATGTGTAACCTTCGGTCCGTATTTCACCTTATAACCCATTTGCTGCAACTCTGCAATAAATCCGGCAAAGCTGTCTGCGGAAGCCATCGCCATTTCCACATCGGCTTTTACCATACCGCGTAGCGTAGGTGTGCCCTCTTTTTCATGTTTCCACTCGCCGTAAGATTTCCCGTGTCCGTCTGTTTCTACAACCGACAAGCGGTTTTCGCGGCACAGTTCGTCGGAAATAGCTCGAATACCCTTGTAGTAAGTAGTAAAATCATTACGAAACATTCGACCATCCATAAACGAAACCGAGTTTACAACAATATGGTTATGCAAGTGGCCTTTGTCTAAATGGGTGCTGTCTCTTATACACATCTCCGAGCCCACGAGACTAGCGCTCATCTCGTA
>ENA-OWYG01001478-OWYG01001478.1-human-gut-metagenome-genome-assembly--contig:-NODE-1478-length-10969-cov-6.849551_pt1 | contig 10969 bp, 15 predicted proteins | sample MGYA00249747_ERZ652080 | MGnify/ENA primary metagenome ERZ652080 (study PRJEB26925, sample SAMN05827071) | human gut metagenome | biome: ENVO:2100002; feature: ENVO:00000062; material: ENVO:00002003...
GGGGCATACCTTCCACCCGTGGGAGGGCGGCGAGGGTAAAATCCCCGCACAGTATCGTTTGGCACTGATGGGCCTTGCCCGCGCTGCAGATGATGACACGGCCCTTGCGCTGCTGCAGCAGGCGCTCACCTACCCGCACAATCTCGGCGAGGGCAAGCTGATCGGTAATCTGGATAATGATCTGTATGAGATGATTGGTGAACTGTATGCCAAACGCGGAGACACTGCCCGCGCGGAGGAAGCCTTCCGCCTGGCAGCGCGCGGCAATTTTGATCTGACCGGTGCCATATACTATAACGACCAGCCGCCGCAGATGATGTACTATGCGGCCAAGGCGCTGGCAGCCCTTGGTGAAACCGATGAGGCCCAAAAACGCTTTGCCGCCTTTATCGACTATGCCGAAGCGCACCGCGATGATGTGATGGAGATCGAATATTTTGCAGTATCGCTGCCTGATTTCCTGATTTTCGAGGGTGACCTCAACAAGAACAACCGCGTTCACTGCTGTCTGATGGAAGCCCTGGGCGCACTGGGTCTTGGTGATAACGAACGCGCCCGGCAGGCTGCTCTGCGCGGCCTTGCCGAAAACGGCTGCCAGAGTGAACTGAACCGTATTGTGAAGGGTATCTTATGAACTACACATTTGCACCGTCCGCCCCCGCACCCCTGCTGCGCAGGCACCTGCATCTTGGCGGCAGCAACACCAAGGGAGAGCAAATTACCGTGACGAGCCGCTATCTTGAGCGCAACGCCCGCCCTTGGCTGCCGGTCATGGGGGAATACCATAATAATCTCACCCTGGAAGAAGCGATTAAAATTTATGAAAGTATTCCGGCAGAACGAATGCATGGAGGCAAAGGGATTGGCTTTGATCTGCAGGATGGGGATGAAGATTATTCTGGAGAATACGAACTGATGAGCTGGGATAGAGTAGACAGGGAACTGATAGATATGATTCCGCATTATAAGGAAAGCCCATTGGTACAGAAAGCAATCAATGATATGGAAAAATATCTTGCAGATAAAAAGAATAAGCAGGCAGAGATTACGGAAGAATTATCCGAAAAACAATCAGGAAAAAATATAGATGTTGAAAAAAATGCAGAGAAGAAAGTAACAAGAGAACCAGGAAGCATTAAAAAATCTGTTCTGCAGTCTTTAAAAGACTATCAGGCGAGAGTAAAGGCACAGGAAAAAGCACAAGAAAAAAATAATGAACATAAGAAGGGAGATATGGAATTATGATGGATATGTCTATGAATTTTGATATGGAAGAATGTATCGTAACTGCAATGCTTGATCAGGGCAACCGAATTGATACTATGGAAGCAATCGACCGGGTTATACCATTTCTTACAGGAGATTCGGAAATGATTATGCTGGTCTGCGAAACAATAAGAAAACTGTTCTGTATGAGCGATGAAGGCTACGAGGTTTTCCTCATGGATTTGGAAGAGTATAAAGAAGATTTAGAGTTGATGGAGGAGAGTGAAGCATGAACACAAGTCAGTGTGCAGTATATCAGGTGAAAGAAGCACCAGAGTACAGAAATGTCCGTTTCCGTTCTTATGCCAAATTAAAAAGTGAAGGAAAAGAGGTCAGGGCAGAAAATTATCAGCAGGTATATATTGGAAGAATCCGGCCGGGGGAAACTCCGGCGGATATAAAAACACGCTTGCAGAAACAGCGACCGAAGAACTTTAAGGGGCACTCTGTTGGATGCAGTGATGTCATTGTTCTTACGGACGATGGAAAAACGACAGCTTACTATGTAGATAAAGATGGATTTATCATTGTTTCGGATTTCTTCCAGATAAAAAATTCTTCAGATACAAAGCTGGATGTTGATACAAAAGGATATACCATCGAAAAGAAAAAAGGAACATGGCAGGTTGTCGATTACATTTTGATGAATGAAAGAAAATGGTTCCTGATGGAACACGAAGAATACGGACCGAGAGCTGCCTATGTGGTTCTCAGTGATGATGGTGCTGTTGTTATGAATGATAACTATAACGGACTCGATGCAGAGGCAAGAGAGAAAATTCAAAGTTTCTTAAAGCAACAGGAAGAGAAAAAACAGGAAACATCGCCACAGCAACAAACATCAACACCAATTGTACAGGAACAGCCGCCACAACAGAAGAGAAAAGAACCAGAGCTGGCAAACTGGCAGAAGGTCATGGACAACGGAGAATATCTCCGCAGTGCAGAGATGGCAGAAGAAGCCAATTACAATATGATCGACGGACTGATGAACAACGTCCGCAAGGTAAAAGATAAAAATAAACCAAGAGAATCCGTACTTGCCAAGCTCCGACTCAACCAGAAGAAAGTCGCAAAGCAGGGAAAGAAACAGACGCAGCAGAAAGCGATGACGGAGGATATGGAGAGGAAGAAAAAATAGTATTTGACAGAGGTGGTCTTGCTACATATGTGGCAGGGCCATTTTTGTTGAAAAAGCGCAGAAAACATTTATAATAATATGCAAAAGAATTAATATGGATGGAGGCAAGATATGAAATTTGTAATTGGAACTCCAAAATATAGTTGTATTAAGGATATAGAAGGTTTTGGTTCGTTTTTAGAACATGGACAACCGGAATTACAAAAATTTTTGAAGAATTTTTTGAATCTTGAGGAAATAAGAGTACAATGTTCTCATTTAGATGTAATTAAAGGATGGCTTAATGTTAAAAGTTTGAATTCAGTGAATGAAATAAAGGAAAGAGAGAATGAAATCTGCGTAGTTTCACAAATTTATGTGGATGATGAGTTAATTGCTTATTATCCATATGTTCTGGTGGGAAAATATATTAAAAAGATGAACTTAGCAAAAAATTTCTTCCCTAGAATAGCAGAAGCAATTTCTGAACAGTTAACAGCATGTTATCTTCAAAAATTTAAAGGTGGAGATTGGCTATTTGGCGATAAATTTGCACAAATGCTTATAGCAAACTGTGTTTCATCTAATTTACATAATGGAATAAAATTTGCACATTTAATTGAAAAAATAGAACAATTATCCGTTTCGACATTTGAAGGAGAATATTTTTCAACTGGAGTGATTGTATCAAGTAATTTTGCTAAATATTTCCAAGGAGGAAAATATGCGGCATATCATTTTAAGGGTTTTCCTCAGTTTCTTTTCATGGTATATCAGGAGATATTTTGCAGATGGCTTTCAAAAACTGGAAATCAATTAGATGAAAGACGGCCGATTTTTGATATTTATCGTCTGGTGGGAGAAAATGGATATATGGAAATAGATATCTGCTTTCCGTTGAAATAAAATACAAGAAACTCCACGTTGCCACCAATATTTTTATGGAAATTTGCACTCAAAATTCAGTACGGAAAAAGCTATTACAGCACAAATTCAGAAGTATGGAAGTACGTACATCTCTATTAGATAGAGTATGGCAACAGCAAGTTGCTTTTCGGAATATGGATTTGGTTATATGATATGGTTATGGAGGTGACCACTATGAAAACAAAAAATATTATTTTGAAACTTCGCACGGAAAGAGGAATGTCACAAGACGAGCTGGCAGATAAAATCATGGTAACAAGGCAGGCAGTATCACGTTGGGAAAATGGTGCTATGCAGATGGAACATATACATATAACGATATGGACGAATTGATTGATGTGTGTGTAAAGAATATGGTAAATGAAAACTTTACCGAAAAACAGGCAGGATCTTATTTGAAAGAAATGCTTCCAAAGTTAGATTACTGGAAAAGATATGATGAACTTAGTGACAATGGGCAGTTTGAAGAGTTTAAAAAGCAATTGATAAACGAAATAAATGATCTGCATATAGATGGACTTCCAAGGGTAGACAAATTAAATGCACTTGTGGGAAAATATGTGAATCTTGAATATCAACTGCCGAACGGACAAAAAGTGAAATTCCTTGATGATCAGAAAACCTATCTGGGGAATCAACTGGAGTCTGAATTCAGAGCAGAAAGATGCTTTGGCATTCTGGCAAATATGGATTTTATTCTGGTATGTACATATGAGAAGAATGGTGAAAATCCAGAGTTATTGATTTATAAAAAGAGATAATATAAGCAAAAAGAAAAGTCTTGACAAATAAACGACCGTTTACTATTATTGAGATGTAAACGGTCGTTTATTTATTTTGGAGGAAATGTGCATGGGTAATAGGAAAGAGGAAATATTAATTGTGGCACTGCATTTGTTCGCCAGAGATGGTTACGAGGCTGTCTCCGTCAGCCAGATAGCAGGAGAACTTGATATGACAAAAGGGGCATTGTACCGTCATTACAAAAGCAAAAGAGATATTTTTGACTGTATTGTGCAGCGTATGGAGCAGCAGGACAGCGAACAGGCCAGGCAGAATGAAGTACCGGAAGAAAGTATTGAGAAAGTGCCGGAAGAATATCAGAATGTATCAGTAGAAGATTTTGTAGGATACAGCAAATCAATGTTTGAGTATTGGACAGAGGATGATTTTGCATCATCGTTTCGTAAAATGCTTACGCTTGAACAATTTAGAAATGAAGAGATGCAGAATTTATATCAGCAATATCTGGTATCCGGACCGGCAGAATACGTGAAGGATCTGTTCAAAAATATGGAAATAAAAAATCCAGAAGAGGAAGCAGTTAAATTTTATGCAAATATGTTTTTCTATTATAGTGTATATGATGGAGCAACAGATAAGACGAAAGCAAAATGTCAGTTTGAATATATGCTGGACAAAATTGTAGAAGAAATGAAACAGTAAAATAAGAGCCAGACGATTAAGACGCAGAGCCGTTAATTCTGATATTGAAAAACCAGGATTATCGGTTTTTATTTTTAAGAAAGGACATAAAAGAAATGGAAAAAAGTAATATTATGATTCGTTTAGAGAAAAAGGAAGAACATCAGAAAGTAGAAAATCTGGTAAGAGAAAGTTTTTGGAATGTGTATCGTCCAGGATGCCTTGAGCATTATGTATTGCATCAGCTCAGAAATGATCTGGCATTTGTTCCGGAACTGGATTTTGTGATGTTTCTTAATGAAAATGGCAAAGAGGACAAGCTGATCGGTCAGAATATGTTTATGAGAACGGCTATTAAATCGGATGATGGAAGAAATATTCCAATTATGACTATGGGACCGATTTGTATTACTCCAGAATTAAAACGACAAGGGTATGGAAAAGCCTTACTGGATTATTCATTGGATAAGGCAGCGAAACTTGGCTGTGGTGCAGTCTGCTTTGAGGGAAACATTGATTTTTATGGAAAAAGTGGATTCAGACCGGCAAGCGAATTTAACATTCGTTATCATGGACTGGAAGAAGGGCAGGATGCATCTTTCTTTCTGTGCAAAGAGCTGATTCCTGGATATTTAAACGGTATTACTGGAGAGTATGCGACACCAGCGGGATATTTTGTAGATGAAAAGAAAGCCGAAGAATTTGATAAGATGTTTCCTTATAAAGAGAAGAAAAAACTGCCAGGTCAGTTATTCTAACCCGTACTTGAATTATGCAGATCAAAAGTATCCAGCCGATGGCTGCTAAAATTCTGGCAGAGGAAACAGGAAAAATGATCATTGCGACGAAACAGTTATTCTATGCAATGGAAGTACACAAATTACTTCATTTTCAAAATGCAGATATGAGTGCAGTAAGTTTTGCAATGACAGTTCATGGACTTATGGATTATGAACTGGACCTTCGAAGTGGAGAATGTAAAACAGAGAATCAGGAAAGAAACAATCTTGACGAATATCTGCAATGGTTTTGTAGGGAGAATGCAACAAAATGAAGAAAAAGAATTTTATAAATTATTGCGGACTGCTTGGAGTTGCAGCATTTATTTCTTATGGTTTTGTGGAGATCAAACCATTAAAAGTAGGGGGCAGAATAAGTATAGAAGCCAATTGTTGCATGGAATGCAGAATGGTGGCATTCCGATATTGATAGCAGAGTAAGTATGGATTGATAGATCAGGTTATCGAGAAACGATGATGAAGTTAAATATTTTCTTTTGTGTTAAAAGAATAAGTGTTGACAAGTGACCGATAGGTAACTATAATAAAAGTAACCAAAAGGTAACTTGCTAATAACATCAATTTAGGAGAGAAATATGGAAAGCAAAGAAAAGAACACAAAGGAAAAAATACTGGAAGAAGCATTAAAATTGTTTGCACAAAGTGGCTATATGGGAACGTCTATGAATGAGATCGCTTCAAGATTAGGAGTTACCAAGGCTGCATTGTATAAACACTATTCCAGTAAACAGGAAATATTGGACAGCATTGTAGAAAGAATGAACCAGATGGATGTCAAAAGGGCAAAGGAATATGAAATGCCGGATGGCGATATGGAGGACGTGATCGCAGGATATAAAAACATTGCTTTGGAAAAGATCAGACAGTTTACAAAAGTACAGTTTCTGCACTGGACGGAAGAAGAATTTTCCTGTTGTTTCCGAAAAATGCTGACATTAGAACAGTACAGAGATCCTAAAATGGCTAAACTCTATCAGAATTATCTTGCGGAAGGTCCACTTCGGTACATGGAAGCTGTTTTTTCTGGAATTGTAGAAAGCGGTGAAGATGCAAAGCAACTTGCAATGGATTTCTACGGACCTATTTTTCTTTTATACAGCATTTATGATGGAGCAGAGAATAAACAGGAAGTAGTGAAACAAGTAGAGGAGCATGTAGAGAAAATTGCCAAAATATTCCAAAAAATATCGACTTAAGGTGAAAAAAATGAACAAGGACGAGATGGAGTATCAGAAATGGGTATATTGTCCGGTATGCGGAAATAAAACAAGAGTGAGATTGCGAAAAGACACCGTGCTTTTACATTTTCCACTATTTTGCCCAAAATGTAAAAAGGAGAGTCTAATTGACGCAGAGGGTTTTACAGTCAGGCTGATCGGATGCAAAAGTATGTAAAAGAAGCTGCCAGTGGCAAGTCCTGTAGATGAAAAATGAATATGGAAAAGTCAGACGCTTAGACGCAGTACGGATGCAAAATCGTATTGTGTCTTTTTTACCTTAGGAAAGATTCCTGTATTTACATTGCAGGGAAATTTCAGTGTAGAAAGACTTCATGGGATGTACAAAATGATGATGAACATTATGGTAAAAACAGCAGGAAAAGCACTGGAGAAGAAAACAGATCGAACTCCGGAAGAGGAGGATATGCTGGATATGATGTTGCATGGTGGTGAACGTGTCAAGATACAGAACCTGCAGGGCGTGATTAGTTGGTACAACGGTAAAAGATGATCGGAGGTAAGTTATGAAACTTTATTTTGGAAATATGGTAACTACAGTAACGACTATTATGATAATTGCTCTAGTTGGATTTATTGGATATTCTGTATGGAATCGTAACACGATCAGTTATTGGGGATGTAGAAATTTATTTTTGCTGATGTATGGTCTTGTCATTTGTTGCTTTGCAGCGGCCAGGGATGGATTGGATAAGACCATTCAGGCGGCAGTTGATGGAAGTTGTATACCAGGAATATTTCCGCTGATAAGTATTCCTACTATTGTTGGCTGTATTGGAGCTGCAATGATTATTGTTGCAGCAGTAGCAACACCAATCGCAAAATCACAACGAATGCGGGAAATATGGTTTTATGTGATGTCCAGTGGAGTAATGCTGAAAGTCGTGGTTATGGAGCTTGCAAGAATTATACAGTTCATCTAGAGCCTTTTTCAAACACGCTCTAGGAGATTATTATGAAAGTGGTAATATCTAAATGTGAGAAAGTGGAACGAAGAGTCTTGGCTGTTGAAGAACAGGAAATATTTCTAGGGTATCTGGCCAGAACAAAAAGAGAATCGGTAAAGTGGGTGGATTACGATGGGAAAATATTGAAATGTGTCATTGTCATTTTTGATGCTTGTAATTCGTTGGATTGTATGTTACTATATACAATATAAATATTGGAATGCATTCCAAAGTGAGAATGGAAAGGAGAAAAGACAATGAAGAAAAAATTATTAGCTACTTTATTTATGGTTTGTTTTATTTTTGTTTTTGCCCCTAAGACGGTACATGCATACTCCTATTACTGGTATGTAAATCCGATAGATACTTTGTATTCGGACATTGCTGAGAAGAAAAACTTCTATCTTGCCGGCAAGGAGAGTAAGTATGCTTACTATTGTCATAATATGGATGAAATTGCGATCCGTGACGGATCAAATCCTACCAGGGGAATGCTTTATGATGAGTTTAAAATTATAAGTAAAGGAATGGGTTCCATAGTGTTGCGTATGGACGAAAAAATGTCAGAGCGAAATAGAAAAAATATTAAGGAATATGGTTTAAAATTTCAAAAAAAGAAGGGTACGGATACGCATTACTATATTTACATTATAAAGCAGGATGTCAAATATTATTTGAACATTGATCGTAATGTAAATAAATTGGGGTTTTCTAAAAACAGTAAAACAGAATGGATCGTAAACCCGGTGCCAAGAAGTAATTATTTATTTCGAATTGTTGATAATAAAACGGGAGACCTTTTCCTGAATGTAGATGCGAATGGACTTCAAGTTACAACGAATAGCCAGCCGCTATATCTTTATCATGCAGAGGACCTTGCGGAAAATACATATACAATACATGATAAAGAAGTCGAGTATAAACATTCAGATAAGCTTCCACAGCCTAAATATAAGGAATACAAAACTTTCTATTCATACACAAAGAAACCTTTATCGCAGTTGCAGAAACAATGGGGATATATTTACAGACAGATACTGGATATGATACCTGATGGGGACTATACAAGTTATAAGGTGGGCGAAAATCCGGGATTTGATTATGACCCGCCGAATGAGAATAAAGAAGTATATGCAAATTACTATAATAAGGCCAATATTAAGTTAAAATGGAATATTAAGCCGACGGATAAAGACATAATAACTTATAATCAAAGAGATTATAATGGAGCTACAAAGCAGATCACAGGTCAGGATATAGAATTTGATGTGCCAGAAGGTGGTTGGATTTCGTTAGAATTTCCTAGCGTATATGATAGTGGAAAGTTTTATAAAGTTACATCTGTAAAAGAGAATGGTACAGAGTTGAAAGTTACAAGGATGGACGGTGTGGAAAAAGAAAATGAACGAGGACCATTTCCGGATTCTTTTTATTTTGACACTGTAAATAAAGATGCGACCTATGAAATTACAATCGAAGCATCCTATCCGGAAGTAAAGGATTTTTCCTATAATCTTTATGTGAAACGAGGAGATTTTGACAGCTACAGTAATGAAGGAACGATTACCAATCTTACGGATAGTAAAGTACAGCTTCTTACAACAACAAAAGAACTTGACGGTGGAGTGTTAAGGGATCCCTTTATTATTATTCTATATGGTTATAGAGATTATGAAAAACAGCACAGCATTAGCTACAAGTATGAGTATTACATGGTGAAAGATGGAAAAGCTACTCGCTTGGATCTTACGGGAGACAGCGTTTCGGTTGATTTAAAGGATATTTTTGCAAATATAAAAGATGAAAAACAAGTGAAAGTTTATGCAGTAGTAACGAAGACCCGAAAAGAAGATGGAGCATTTAAAACCTTTAAAACAGAAGATGTAACCATTACGTGCAAATACGAGGGTGGAGACTTTAGTATTGACGTAGCAAATGCAGATACGATACATCAAATGCAGCGTAACCGAATTGTCGTTTTAATGAAAAAAACAAATGAAAATAACGAAGCAGCAAGTTGTGAAATTAAAAGAGAAGGCGATGAGAATTATACTAAGATAGAGAAATTGGGAGTAGGTTTTCCTTATGTTATTACGCAGAATGGAACGTATACGATTCGATTAACGGATAAGTTTGGAAAGTCAGCCACAAAAACATTAGAATATAATAATATTAAAGAGGATATGACTCTACCGGAAATTAGTGGAGTTGAAGATGGAAAGATCTATTGTCTTACTCGAACGATCACTGTGACCGATGAGCATTTAAGAGATGTAAAAGTGAATGGAAACAGCATTGAATTAGATGAAAATAATCAATATGTACTTTCAGGAAGCGGTAAACAGGTTATAACCGCTACTGACGATTATGATAATGTTACAGAGATTACAGTAACCATCAATGATCACCATACCGGAGGGAAAGCAACTTGTAAAGCAAAAGCGATTTGTGATATTTGCAAAATGGAATATGGGAAATTGGATTCTGCCAATCATGTGGAAAAGGTAAAATGGATCATAACACCAACAACACATGAACAGAGATATAGCTGTTGTAACACTGTTGCCGTAAAAAAGGCAGCACATCAGTGGAAAGCTGGTAAATGTACGAAATGTGGTACGAGGATTTCGGTTGGAAAAGCAAGCATTACAACGAAATCCAGCAACGGAATAACAACGATTAGCTGGAAGAAAGTAACAAATGCATCGGGATATAAGGTATATCGTGCGAAAAATAAAAAAGGAAAATACGAATTGTTGAAGACAACAGCAGCTCTTAGTTATTCGGATTCTTCAATAGCAGGTGGTCAAAACTATTATTATAAAGTGGCGGCTTATTATAAAAATGAGTCAACAATAATCAATGGAAAAGCCAGTGAGGTTGTATTACAGGTAGGTACATTAAAGAAAGTGTCTTTAAGAGTGAAAAATAAAAAGAAATCAACGGTAAGTTTATCCTGGAAAAAAGCAGATGGAGCTAAAAAATATCAAATTTATAGAGCAACCAGAAAAAAGGGTAAATATAGTAAAATTACAACAACGAAAAAACTTACCTATGAAGATACTTCACTTAGTAAGAATAAAACTTATTATTACAAAGTAAGAGCTTACTATGTAAAAGCTGGTAAAAACATTTATGGAAGTTATTCAAATGTAAAATCTGTGAAAATCACCAAATAAAAAGTTTCCAGCCATTAACCTGTCTCTTATACACATCTCCGAGCCCACGAGACTAGCGCTCATCTCG
>ENA-OWYG01001479-OWYG01001479.1-human-gut-metagenome-genome-assembly--contig:-NODE-1479-length-10958-cov-5.272127_pt1 | contig 10958 bp, 5 predicted proteins | sample MGYA00249747_ERZ652080 | MGnify/ENA primary metagenome ERZ652080 (study PRJEB26925, sample SAMN05827071) | human gut metagenome | biome: ENVO:2100002; feature: ENVO:00000062; material: ENVO:00002003...
GATGAGCGCTAGTCTCGTGGGCTCGGAGATGTGTATAAGAGACAGGATATATGTTTATTTGGAATGAAGAGAGATTTGCATTTAATATTATGGATGCGGAGATGTTGAAGAAATTTAATGATACAAGTAAAGAAATGTGGAAAGAACTCGAAGAGTATGAAAAAAAGAATGCAACTACTGGTACGATCGGGCCGGAGGGTGTTGCGTATGAATCAGAAGTGATTAGCAAATTTTTTGATAAACTGTTTGGAAATGGAGCATCAGACAAGATGTTTACTTCAAAACATGATTTATCGGAGAGAACAAAGGCGGTGAAAAAGCTTTATAAGATAAAAAATGCACAGTTATCAACACATGATAAAACGTTAAACGATATTGCTGAAATGTTAGGAGCTGAATGATCAGGAGAGAACTCCCGGTGTCTGTGGATATCGGGAGTGAAAAATATGAGATCAATGCTGACTTTCGAACGATCATGAACATAGAAGGAATTATCTTTGGAAAAGAAGTCACGGAAGATCAAAAGAACTTTGCAAAGGAAATGATGAAGGAAATTGAGATCAATGAAAAAGATGCAATCACGAACGCAAAGTATTATGATGCGTTAAAGATTTTCTATAAAGATAACATTCCAGATGATCTGGAAGAAGCAATGGAAAAGATGCTGTGGTTTTATTCGTGTGGAAAAGAAGAAACTTCGAAAGCAAAGACAAAAAAGAAAGTGATCAGCTTTGAACATGATTTTGATTATATTAATGCAGGGTTTATGCAGGATTATAAGATTGATCTGTTTGAGGTTGATTTTTTACATTGGTGGAAGTTTATGTCATTATTCAGTGCCTTGCATGATGATTGTAAAATCTGTGAGATCATCGGATATCGTGGAGCTGAGTTAAAGAATTTTGACAAAGAACAGAGAAAAAGGATACGGGAGATGCAAAAGATCTATGCACTTCCGGATGAGATAAGCAAAGAAGAGAAAAAGAGACAGGATGAGATAACGCAGATACTGCTAAATGGTGGTGATCTGTCAGGAATATTGTGATAAGAGAAGCGAATAGGCGAGAGCTTGGATCTGCAGGTTGAGCACCCAGGACGTCAAATAGCTTAGAAACTTTAAATTTTTAGTTATTTGACGAGGTGGAAACATGGCAGATGGTACAGTTACAATAGAAACCAAACTGGATAATTCTGGTGCAGAAAAAGGATTAAATGATCTTAAGAAAGAAGTTGAGTCTTCTTCTAAGAGTACAGCACAGGATATAGATAAAGCTTCTGATCAAGCACAAAAGAGTGTAGAAGAAGTTGCTAAATCCGCAGAGAAAACTGGAAAGCAAGTAGAAAAGAGTGCAAAAGATTCAGCATCGAAAGCAGGACAGGCAGCCAAACAAGGAGCTGATTCAGCAGCAAAAGGAACAGAATCCGCATCTACGAAGATGCAGCAGTCTCATAAAAAGGTAAAGGATACTGCAAAAGAAAGTGCAGATGGCGCAAAAAAGTCTTGGGAAGAATCTAATCAAAGTACAGTAGCAAGTACAGAGAGCGCAACATCAAAGATGGCCGGATTGATGAAAAAATCTGCAGCAGTAATTGGAGTTGCATCTGTGGTGGCCGCAAAAAAGACGATCGATGTAGGTAAGTCTTTTGAAGCAGGAATGAGTGAGGTTCAGGCAATCTCCGGAGCATCTGGAAAAGACCTGGAAAAGCTATCTGCAAAAGCAAAGCAGATGGGAGCTACAACGAAGTTTTCTGCTACGGAATCTGCTACAGCACTTAAGTACATGGCTATGGCAGGATGGAAAACAAATCAGATGGTTTCTGGATTGTCTGGTGTTATGAACTTAGCTGCAGCTTCCGGAGAAGATCTTGGAACAGTATCCGACATTGTGACGGACTCCATGACTGCGTTTGGACTGAAAGCAAAGGACTCCGGACATTTTGCAGATGTACTGGCTAAAGCATCGAGTAGTTCTAACACCAATGTTGCAATGATGGGAGAAACCTTTAAGTATGTTGCACCATTGGCCGGATCCATGAAATATAGTATCGAAGATACAGCTACAGCAATTGGACTGATGGCGAATGCCGGAATCAAAGGAAGCCAAGCAGGTACATCTCTGAGATCTATCATTACGCGACTTGTCAAACCTCCGAAAGATGCAGCTACAGCATTAAATGCGCTTGGTATCAGTACAACAAAAGCTGATGGATCCATGAAGCCACTTCGTGAAACGATGGCAGAATTGAGAGAAAAATTTTCTGGATTAACAGAAAGTCAGAAAGCTTCTTATGCTTCAAGTATCGCAGGACAGGAAGCGATGTCAGGTCTGTTGGCAATCGTTAATGCATCTGATTCTGATTTCAACAAATTACAAAAGGCGATTGATAATTCTTCTGGCGCAGCAAAGAAACAGGCCGATGTTATGAACAACAATCTGCAAGGAGCATTGTACGACCTCGGATCAGTAGCAGAGTCTGTTGGAATCGGCATTTATGAAGATATCAAAACGCCGCTAACAAAGGCTGTCGGTGTTGGAACAGCACAGTTAAGGATTTTATCTAACAAATTGAAAAAAGGTGGAATAAAAGAGATTGTTCCGAAGGAAACGATAAATACTGTTGAAAATCTTGGAAAAGTGGCTATGGTAGCCGGCAAAGGTGGAGTAAGAGTATTAGGAGCTGCGGCAAAACTTGTTGGTAATAATATGGAAGTTGCATTACCAGTTGCAGCTAGTTTATTGACCGTATTTAAAGGCTACAAGGCGGTAACGACTGTAGTAACAGCTTTTAGAACTGTATCTACAGCTACGCAAGGGGCAAGTATTGGAGTTCAGCTATTAGGAACTGCTATTCAGCTATTTACTGGTAAAACAATTCAAGCAACATCAGCAACAACCGCTTTTAAAGCTGCAAGTGCGGCTCTAGGTGGACCAGTTGGAATTGCAGTAGTGGCAGTTGGAGCGTTGGCAGCAGGAGTCGCAGCATACACACTGACACAGAAAAAAGCAGTTACAGAAGCAGATCGATATTATTCTTCTTGCACAAAACTCAAAAAGAAACAAGAAGAGATGGCAGCATCGATCAAGAGCTTACATAAAGAAAATCAGAAAAATGTAGATTCCACACGTGCAAATGGCGTTCAGGCGGATCAACTGTATCAGAGATTAACAAAACTGATGAATATTGAGCATAAGAGTGCCGGGACAAAAGCACAGATTGCAAGTGTAGTTAAGCAGTTAAACGAATTATTACCTGGATTGAATCTTGAGTATGACAAAGAAGCAGATAAGCTAAATAAGTCTACTTCTGCGATCAAGAAAAACATCGCAGCATTGAAAGAACAGGCAATGGCTAAGGCTTACCAAAAAGGGATGGAAAGTGCAGCATCCAAAGTGGCCAAGGCTGACATTGAGAATGAAAAAGCCATCAAGAAAAAGACAGAAGCAACAAACAAATATAATGCTGCTGTTGAAAAAATGAATCAGGTTACCGCAAAGGTAAACCAAGGAAAGATAACAACAAGCAGTGATGAGTATAAGAAAGCTTCTAATGATCTGACAAAATACTATGATGCAATGATGACAGCCAATAAGGCTGTTGAGCAGAGCGGTAAAAACTTAAATGCAGCGCAAAAAGAACTGACTGCATACACAGACAAATATACAGCACAAGCAAATTATGCAGAGTATTTGAAATCCTTAGATGATCTGGCCAAACAGGCAAAGATTAAAGCGAGTGATATTCCAAAATCTGTTGGAGAGGGAATCAAACAGGGTGTTTATGCAAATCCAACTTCCGGAAAAGAATTAAAGAGCTTGATCAAATTAGACAATCTGGTTAATTCAGACCAGTTGGCCAAGATGCAAGAACAGGGGATGAAGATCCCACAGTATTTGGCACAAGGTATTTCTGATGGATCTGTTTCATTTAAAACCGCAGCAACACAGCTTGGAAATGCAATTAACTGGGAAGATTTAATTCAGCAAGTAAAAGATAAAGGAAAAGAAGTTCCAGACAGTATTGCACAGGGAATTAGTTCTGGACAGTATGCTGTTCCAACCTCTATAAAAGCTGTTAAGAATCTTATTACGTTTGAAGATCTGAAAGCCAAGGCATTGCAAGGTGGAATTGAAGTACCAGATTATTTGGCAAATGGTATCACATCTGGAAGTATGAAACCTGAAGAAGCAGTTAAGGCACTGAGTAATTTGGTATCTTTTCAGGATATGATAGATAAGGCAGGAATTGAAGGATCAAAAGTTCCAACAGAATTAGCAACCAGAGTTGCGCAAGGACAAATATCTGTTCAAGCTGCAGTAAAACAATTGATTGATGCGGTAGGAAAAGAGTCAGAGAAAACAGCTCAAAAGACAAGTGATGCAAAAAAGAAAATTGAAAGCAATACAAAGTTAAAAGCACCTGATAATTCTGCAACTACTAATTCATTAAAAAAAGTCGCAAAGGCTTCAAATGAAGCATCAAGTAGTTTGAAGAAAAATCAGACCGAAATTAAAAAGGCTTCTAAGATACCGGCTACAGATAATACTCAAAGTGCAAAAACAACATTTGGTGCATTTCCAAAGGAAGCAAAAAAGGCATCTACTGAGGTAAAAAGTAGTAGTAAAACTTTGAAAAGCACAGCTACAAAAACTCTAGCTGCAAATGATGGTGCTGCTAAAAAGGCAGGAGCAAAACTTGGAAATGATTTTGCAAAAGGAATTGCATCAAAATCTGGAGCTGCAAAAAGTGCCGGTTCAAAAGTAGCTAAAGCAGGTTCTTCCGGAGCAAGTAGTCAAAAATCATCCTTCGTGTCCGTTGGTAGCAATTTATCTGCAGGAATTGCATCTGGTATCAGATCAAATTCCGGTGCTGTATCATCAGCCGCAAGAGAAACAGTAAGAGCAGCAGTTGCAGCCGCAAAAGCAGAAGGTAAGATTCATTCACCATCCCGTGTCATGGATAGTGACGTAGGAAAATGGATGCCGTTAGGAATGGCAGCAGGTATCAGAAAGCATACGAAAGACGTGGAAGATGCTTCCGGAGAGATGGCGAATGCATCCGTAGAAGCCACAGCCACAGCCTTAGGAATCCATTCACCATCTCGTGTATATAAAGATGCGATTGGTAAGAATATTCCAGCAGGTGTAGCAAAAGGTGTCAGAGAAGGGCAGACAGAACTCAATGCAGAAATGAAGCTTTCTGTGAATGAAGCGTTATCTGCAGCTAAGAGTGCATCAAAAAAAGGAAATTATTCCGATATTGGAAACAACCTTGTATCTGGAATATCCGAAGCACTCAACACAGCCAAGTCAAGATCATCAGAAACGGTACAAGAGATTATTGATCAGCAGACAAGTAAAGTTTCTTCAAAGCACGATACAGCAGAGAAAAATCTTCAAGATAAGATCAGTAAGACAAAAAATAAAAAGAAAAAAGCAAAATTAAAAAAACAGCTGAAAAAGTTAAAGAAGCAGAATGCTGCAGAAGAAAAGCAATTAAAAATTGCGGGAGAAAAAACGGCAGCAGCATACAATGATGCATTTGAGAAAGAAGCTGATCGATTAAATAAGATTGCACAGGAAAAGTTACAGGATCTGTCAGATGAATATCAGACAGTCTACAACAACATTAAGAGTAAAATGGATAGCTTGACTGAGAAGCAACAATCTTGGGGAAATATCTATGATATTGATCAGAACATCATGGATCTTGAAAAGTATCAAAAGGATCTGAAATCGTTAGAAAATAAGATTCCAGAATCCATGATGGATAAGATCCTGGGAATGGACATTGATGCAGGAACTGCATACATGGCATGGTTTAAGAACATGACTGATGCAGAGCAGAAAGCTTATATCGAGAAGTGGAACAAGCAGCAGAACATGTCACAGTCATTCTCAGAAAGCTTTTTTGCTGATGATTTTGCTAAGATTCAGGCAGAATATGGGGAGAAGCTTAAGAAAGCCACGGATGATCTGCAGAAAGAGATGAAACAGGCAGGAGTTAATATTGCTAAAGGGTTAACTGCGGGTATGGAAAGCGAAACCAGAAACCTCAGCAAATCCATGAAAAAGATCTGCCAGAATATTATTAAGACAGCCAAAAAGACACTTAAGATTCATTCCCCATCTCGAGAATTTGCAAAGATTGGTTCTTATGATATTCAGGGAGCAATCAAAGGACATGAAAAAGAAGCGCCAAATTTGTATAAACAAATGGGAACGATTTCTCAGAACATGGCACAGAAATTTGCAAAAGCGAAGTTGAACGTTCAAGATATTCAGTCAAGGATGCAGGATGCGATTAACCTGCAGATGCAGACGATCACAACAAGAATGCAGCCAGTTATGCAAACAGATTCAGCTAATGGATCAGAATCAGTAGTCTATACTGGACCAGAACGAATTGAGGTGCCTGTGATTGTAGATGGTCGAGAGATTACAAGAGTAATCGCTCCTTACATGGACACAGAATTAAGTACAAGAGCAACACGAAAATCAAGAGGAGGTGTATAGTATGCCAGGAACATTAGGAGTCACGATCGGAGAAAAACATACCTTAAAGGATTGGAATCTTGGATGGACTGCGATCACTCTTGGTTTTCCGGAACCAAAAACATATGAACTGGATATTCAAGGAGCAGATGGAACACTGGATATCACTGAAGCGGTTACTGGCGGAGATGTGAAGTACAAGAATCGTAGTCTTTCCTTAGAATTTGAAACTCCAGACGAAGACTTTTTTGAATGGGGATCTATTGTATCGGACATTGCAAATTACCTGGTTGGTAAGAAAATGAAGATCATACTCGATACTGATCCATCTTTTTATTACATTGGCCGACTTACGATTGATGTCGAAAAGACAGATCGTATAAATGGAAAGCTTGTAATGTCCGGAGAAGTTGATCCATATAAGTATGAAGTTGCTTCGTCTCTGGAAGATTGGTTATGGGATGATTTTAATTTTGAAACTGATATCATCCGTGAATATGGAAACATCAAAGTTTCTGGAAAATACGAGCTAAATATTTATGGAAGAAGAAAGAGAGTGATCCCTGTGATCGAATGCGATACACCAATGCAGGTTACATATAACGGGGCCACTTATGATCTTCCAAAGGGCAAAAGTAAAGTGTTCGATATCTGGTTATCAGAAGGGGATAACCTTTTAACGTTTACAGGAAATGGGACAGTTTCTGTTGATTATCGGGGAGGTAGTTTGTAGATGTATAAGATACTATGTGACGGGAAAACACTGCACGATGTCCGCGATCCGGATTATATGGTGCTTAGCCCTAAGATATCATTAGAACTAAATAAAACAGGAAATCTTGATTTTGGGATGTTACAAACGCATCCTCACGTTAACGATATCAATAAGTTAAAATCTCGAATCGATGTTTATGAAGATGTTGAACTGTTATTTTCCGGAAGAAGTTTAACGGATGAAAAAGATTTTCAGAATACAGGGCAAATCTCTTGTGAAGGAGAGTTGTCTTTTTTGTTAGATTCAATTCAGCGACCGCATAATTACGGAACCGAAACAACAGAAGCTGGGACAGCAGATACCAATATAGAGATTTTTAAAAGATTAATTCACGAACATAATTCACAGGTAGAGGAAGCAAAGAGATTTGAAATCGGTGTGATCGATATTGAAAGTGTTACGATCCCAAGTTTATCGACAAATTATGAGAAAACTTGGGATTTTATTAATTCTAATTTTTTAGAGAAATATGATGGGTATCTTCGTGTCCGTCATGAGGATGATGTGAGATACCTCGATTATGTGAAACGATACGGAAATGTAAGTAATCAGGTTATCAGATTTGGAGAAAATCTTCTTGATCTGAAGAAATACTCTAAAGCAGAAGACATTAAAACAGCGATTATACCAGTTGGAAAAGACAACGTGACAATCACAACAGCAAATGGACACAATGGAACAGATTACGTATATAACCAAGACGCAGTAAATTTGTATGGTTGGATTTATGACAAGGTTGATTTCTCTGAGGTATATGATCCAGACAAACTACTGGAAGAAGCAAATAAATATCTGCAGAAGTGCATCAACTTAGCAATCACGATTGAACTTACAGCTGTTGATCTGCATATGATTGATGTTGATATTAACGCAATCAGACTTGGAGATCTTGTTCCTTGCATTTCTACACAGCATGGAATCATGAGCACATTCGGAGATGTGAGCACGTACTATCTTGTAAGTAAGTACGAACTAGATTTAGAGAATCCGGCCAATAATAAGATAACATTAGGAAGAACAATTAGTTCACTGACTGACACTGTTGCAGGAACAAATAATGTAAAAGGCATGATACAGACTCTATCCGTAGCATCTACAGATGCAGTGGCCAAATCTGCTGCCGCAGAAAAAAGTGCAAAAGAAGCAGCAGAAAAAGCTAAAGGTGCAGCAGGTACGGTACAAGAAATTCAAAAAAATATTGGAAATAGGGTAGTTGGAGAAAAATATGGAAATGTCCCTTATATATCAAATAATGAGGGAACAATGCAAGTAGGGAAAACAATAGAATTTCATTCAACCGACAACTATCCGGAAACAGACGGAAAGCTATATGTCGAGAATGGAATTTTATATTTTGCAGATAAAACAGGAACAGTTAAGACAATTCAGATGCAGGAGGTAAGCAATAATGACGAAAATACAGGAATTACTGGATAATTTGTTACACAAGAAGCTCGGACGAGATGTAAGGCAAAGCATCCATGACAGCATTGAGCAATGTTATAAAGATGCGACCGGGCATCCTGAGTCTGTTGCAGGAGTAATCGAAGAAAACAAAAATATGCAAAAACAGTTAGATTCTAATATCAATACAATAAATGGAAGAATCGATACTATACTAACAGGTACTGTAAATACAACAAAACTAGTAACAGTACATTCGGCAACTATTAGAAACAACAGCGCTAGCGATCTTACATTTAAAATTAGTAGCAAAGACAATGAAACACTGAAAAGCATAAAGGATAAATCACCTACAGTTATAAATGCTAATGTTATTGCTAAAGCATTAGATGGAGTAGCAATAAATGGTAAAGGCATCCCATCAAGTTATAATGTAGAGTCAACAAACGATGAATATGTTATAACTGTGTACTCGGGATCAAGTAGTGTCGTTGGGCAGTATGTTTTTATGGCAGTTGTAACAATAGCATATGAAGACATTGCGACAGATATAAGTTCAGCCGAATTAAAAGATGTAAGAGCAGGTGCTGATGGTACTGTATATAAGAGTGCGGGAGAAGCAGTTAGACAGCAGATTGGTTCACTAAAGGAATCTTTAAAAAACGCAACAGTAACTGATGGTTCTATTACAACATCGAAAATTGCAGATAAAGCGGTCACTGGAGATAAGATTGATTTTATTGATAAAAAAGAATTTCATTTTTACACTCCAACAGGGGATGCTAATGCAGAAAATGCGTCAGCAAATAACAGAAACTATATGATTCCGTTTGAAGTTGGGACACCATACATTTATATGATAATGCAAACGAGATTACAAGGACGACAGTTTGGGAGTGTTAATGCACCATATAAATCCGGTATAAATAATTGGAGTAGTTACAGTTATAGTGTTTCTCAAGCCATTGGGACTGCGAAAGATAAAACAGTACAATTATGGTCCTATCCAGAAAAAGCAAACTCAACTAACTACCCATGGACAGAATGCCGTAAATTTGATTGTTCGGAGTTGAATCAATACTTTGAAAAAAGTAAATTAAGTGGCACGCAGACGATTTATTGTGAAGTTTATAAAGAAAATTGTGGATGGTTTGGTGTAGATAACGATACATGGGCTAACAAAGATAAACTATCCATTTTATGGTTAAAAGAGGAACCAACATTAAATGATTGGTTGAATGGATTCAAGACAGTTGAAACATTAAATAAAAACGTTGAAGCAAACTTTTTGAAGATGCGAGATGCTTTAGGAATGTATCATAATGTGCTTGATTATGGAATCACACAGGATGCGGATGATAATTCTTTGAAATTTCAACAAATGGTCGATGAATTGTCACAAAATGGTGGTGGAACGATTTACGTTCCAATAGGTACATATAAATTCGATACATCAAATGGACAATATATCGAGGGAACTGGTGGTTGTAAATGTTGCATAAAAGCAAAAAGTAACGTGTCTATTGTTGGGGAATCATTAACGGATTCGGTGTTTAAAATGACAGGACATAGCTCACAGGGTGTTTGTATGTTTGGCTATAACAGTGCAACAAACAAAACTCCAATCGAGGGATGTACTTATAGAAATTTTACGGTAAATGGCGAAGAGTGTACGATAGATACATATTCAAGTGATGGCAAGGCATTTTTTTATCAATATGTTAAAAACTGTGTGTGGCGTGACTTAAGATTAATTGGTACTCCTGCTACATCTCTTGGAATTGATTTCCTTGACAATGTGGTAATCGACTCTATTTATTGTTACGAGTCTGGACGCATCCATGCAGATAACAGCCCCGGTGGTGCAGGAGTCGGAATTGGAACGGGAGCATGGGAAAATGAAAATTTTATTGTGAGAAACTGTATTTGTGATAACTGCGGACATTTTGGAATCTTTCTAGAGGATCAGCATGTATTCGGAGATGCAGCACACAGAACACCTACCTATCCAAAAGGAGTGATTATTGCAAATAATATTTGCAGAAATGGCAGAAATTACGGTTTTGGAGTGCGTGGTGGACAACACGTTATATTCGACGGTAATGAGGCATACGAAAATGCAAATGGTGGATTTTTCAGCGATTACCAAAATAAATCAATCGTTATTCAAAATAATTTGATAAGAGATAATACAGGAAATGGAATTTGCTTAGGAAACGAAAAACCGGGGATTCTTGAGCTGTCTCTTATACACATCTCCGAGCCCACGAGACTAGCGCTCATCT
>ENA-OWYG01001484-OWYG01001484.1-human-gut-metagenome-genome-assembly--contig:-NODE-1484-length-10931-cov-20.673685_pt1 | contig 10931 bp, 13 predicted proteins | sample MGYA00249747_ERZ652080 | MGnify/ENA primary metagenome ERZ652080 (study PRJEB26925, sample SAMN05827071) | human gut metagenome | biome: ENVO:2100002; feature: ENVO:00000062; material: ENVO:00002003...
GGATCGATGCCGGCCCGGGAGGCGAGATCGCCGGCGTTCCAGGAACGGTTCGCCGCCTCTTCCCGGAAAGCGGCCGCGATATCCGATTCGGTGCGGGCGAAAAGAGTCCGGCGTCCACGCGGCGCTTGGAAACGGCTGAGGTAACGCGCGTACTCCAGTTGCGCCTTTGTCGGCTCAGGCGGTTTATAGTCCAGATTCGACATTGCAGGCCTCCTTAACACTTGATTATTCTAGCCTATACAGATAATCCAGCGATTATCTTGCCTTCGGGAAAGGCCATGGACCATCTAGACGTATTCCACCAATCTCCGAGGAGGTCTCCTTCAGCTCTGCACCTGAACGGTTCGTCAGTTTTGTGTGTTCACAATCCCAGGTCAAAGGAGCCCTGATCGGCGGAATGAAGCAGCTGCACTTCTGCCGCCATGCCGATGGCTGACATGTGGAAGGTTATCTCCCCGTTCGTGGAGAGTTCACCGAGTGCGGCCGACAGCGTTCGTGCGGTCGCCATGTTCGAGGCCCGGTATGCCTCGCCGTCATGGAACTGCTTGCGGGGAACCCATCGCAATCCCACGGAATTGGCGAGGACGCCGAACTTTACGCGTGTGTAGCCGTCGTGCGTGCAATGCTTGTCCAGATGCGTGCTTCGGGAGCCGTCATCATCGTTGTTAAACGTGCCGATACCGTCAATAATGCGGCCGGACGGTTCCACCACATCATCAAGCTGGATTACGGCACGCGGCGGAAGCCCAAGTTCCGCAAGATCAGCATCCGTACAGTCGCTTAGATCCGGTACCTGTTGCAACGAGCCGACCTCGAAAAAGTCGGCAGACCAGTCGGGCCTGTATTGCGTGTTCTCCTCATCCCACTCGCGGATAGAGATCTCCACTGCCCTGTTGCTGTCCACTAATACCACCATGATGTTTTTCCTTCCCTTGGATGATCGGTGCCGCGCCGTCCGGCGGGCATGGCTCCGATCATCCGTCCATACGGGCGGTCGCGCGGGGCATGGCGTCTACGGGTCAGATGATTCCGCCGAGATTTGATGCTCGGCCTCAGTACCAGTTGTGGGCGAGCCAGAACGTCTTGGCGGCGCTGGGGCTGCCGTACCGTCCGGCGATGTAGTTCAATCCCCATTTGATCTGGGTGGCGGCGTTGTCCTTCCAGTCATCGCCGGCCGATGCCAGTTTCGACGCGGGCAACGCCTGGGGTATGCCGTATGCGCCGCTGCTCGGGTTGGCGGCATTCCACTGCCATCCCGATTCCTTGTTCCACAGCCATACGAGCGCGTCATAGTCGCCGTCGCCCCAGTCCTTGTACGAGGCGATCATCTTCCTGGCGATGGCCCGGGCCTGTTCCGGCGTGGCGTGGGTGCCGTCGCCGTCGTAGTCCACCACCACGTCCGTGGAGCCCGAGTCGGAACTGGAGCACGTCCATGCCGCCTCCACCGGATCCGAAGAGGAGGACGACGAGTCGGACGATGACGACGAATCGGACGAATCGGAACCGGATGACGTGGAATCCGTGCCGGTGGAACCATTGGTGGACGCACTGCCGTTGGGCAGGATATAGACCGCGCCGACGTCGATCCTGTGCTTGCGGTGGTTGACGATGCCCAGGCCGCCGCGCCCGTTCATCTCGCTGATCGTGACGGTTCCGGCCTTGGCGTCCACGCTTTCCACGATGGCGACGTGGCCGTACAGGGTCGCCGCGCCGGCCACGCCGGGCGGGTAGCTGACGATGCTGCCGGCCACGGGATCGGTGCGGGTGGTCTTCCATCCGGCGGCGGTGGCGCTGGCCGCCCAGTCGCCGCCGTTGCCCCAGTAGGAGCCCACGTCCAATCCGATTTTATGGCCTCTCATGCACGCCCACCAGGTGCATTGCCCGTCCGGATAGGCCTGGCACACGTTGTCGGGCCCGTCGGATCCGTTGAACCACGCCTTGGCCTGCGCGATGGTCATGCCGTCACGCACCTCACCGGTGACGACGCTTCCCGTGGTGCCTCCCGACGATCCGGTGGAGCCGCCGTCCTTGCAGCCGCCGAGGACCGCGAGCACGGTCAACGGCGTGCATCCGCCGAGCAGGGACAGCAGGCACGCCGAGAGCATGGCCGCGAGGATCCGATGGCGGCCGGTCCGGCTCATTGCGTGTTCCTCAGCGACCAGAAGGGCTTCTGCCCGCCGACCACGACCTCCACGGTCCGGCAGGGATGCTGGACCGTGCCGTATCCGGTGGCGGAGATCACCGTGTACGCCTCGTCGCCGGCCTTCACCTGATCGGGGTCGAGCTCGTTGGCATCCTTGTCCAGCAATGGCGCGTCGAGCGCGGCCGGGCAGTAGACGGTGACGTGCCAGTTGCCGTCGTCCATCGGCAAGAGCACCGTGTTGTACGCCTGGCTGACGGTCTGCTGCGGATCCGTCGTGGATGACGGTCCGCCGCCTTCCGGGATCGGGAAGCTGGTTTCCTTCGTCGTCCAGAACGGCTGGGACTGGATGGCATCCGTATCCGAGCCCTCCCATCTGCCGTCGGAGGTGCAGGTGTAGGCGTAGTTGACGTACTTGTCATCGTATTGGCCCGAGCATACGGATCCGGCGCGGAAGCGGCGCTGGGTCCACCACCAGCGCGGCGCGTCGGAGACCGGATGGCTCTCCCCGGCACCGTCGTCGCCGAGCAGCGCGAACACGTCCTTGCGCCATTCGTCGTCGCTGCCGTTTGGATCGAGCAGCGCGTCCACCGTTTCCAATGCGGTGTCGATCGGGCCGGAACCATTGTGCAGCGTGATGCCGTCCGCGTTTTCGGAGAGCGTGCGGGTGCCGTCCTTGTGGGTGTCAACGGGGAACGCGGTGGTGCGCTGAGACCAGTCGCCGGGAACCGGGATTCCCGCCGCCTCCAGGCCGGCGTACCGTTGCGGACTCGATTCCGTTTTCCTTTTGCCCGTGGACTCCTGTTTCGCGTCCGTTGCGGAACCGTGGTCATCGCCGGCCGTTGACGGCTGGTGGTTGGCGACGATGACGCCCAGCGAGCACACGAGGAGCGCGGCGACGAGCAGGCACAATACGCGCAGCGGTTTCGGCAGCGGACGCGGTTCCGGCCGGTTCACGATTCACCGCCTTCCCAACGGTTCGGCTCGCCCGGCATACCGCCTTCCATGTTTCCTTCCATGGCCGGATGCTCCCGCTCGGGGTTCACGGTTCCCGGATCCGCGTTTTCGGGTGATCCGTCTTCCGTCCCCGTCCATCGCGCGTCTATGAGGTCGTCCGCCGTTTTCAGTTCGGCGATGGTGTTTCCCGCGTCCTTCGCCTTCCTGCGCAGCAGGGCGGCCTTCTCGCGGGCCTCTTCCAGACGTCCCTCCAATGATTTGATGCTGACGCGCGCCGCCACGTACTCGTCCATCGCATCCTGTTTCGTCCTCTGGCTGTCGCGCACCGCCTTGAGGATGCTGCGTTTCATGTCACGCATGGTGTTCTGGTTGTTCGCCACGACGATCTTCCTTTCGCTCTGGTTTCCGTCAAGGGCAAGTCTGCCTTCCCGTCGCGCGTCCCACGGGGCATGGCGTCTACACGCCCCATGGCGGAAGGCGGGGCGTGTAGACGCCATGCCCCGTGTCCGGCCGTTTTGCGGCCGAGAATCGGAAGCGTCGTTCCAATCAGAAAGGAAAACCAATGGAATCGTTTCTCTCTATGCTCGCCGGCTGGTTCATGGGCCTGTGGACGTGGCTGGTCGAGCTCAACGGGATGCTCCAGGTGGTGCTCGTGCTGCTGTGCGTGGTCGCCTCGGGCGTGTGCGCGATCATCGGCAAACGCATGGGCAGCCCGATGATCGTGGAATCCGGCGGACAGACCTGGAGCCGCACGCTGGTGACGGCCATCGCGTGGATCGCCGGCGTCATCCTCATGCTGATCGCGGTGCTTGCCATCGCCGCCGTGTTCGCGCCGCTGCTCGGCTTCGCCGCCTGATTATGGCGGAACCTTCTACATCCGGGACCGGCTCGGGGAGACATCCCCGGCCGGTCCCTATTCATGTCGGAAAAACGGAAAACGAAAACCAGTGAAAGGAACCACGCGAATGAGACTCGTCATCGCGGAAAAGAAATCGGTCGCCACGGCCATCGCGCAGGCGTTGTGCGCCGCGCCCGTCCAGAAGGACGGATGCTATGAGTGCGGGCAGCTGCTCGTGACATGGGCGCAGGGCCACCTGATCGACCTCGCCATGCCAGAGGACTACAAGGACAGGGATTGGGGCAAATGGAGCCTGGACACGCTGCCGGTGGACCCGTCCGGCCATTGGCAATGGAAGATCAGCACCGAACGCGGTGCCGGCTCCCGGTACCGGCAGATCGTGCAGCTGATCCGGCGCGCGGACGTGGATTGCCTCGTCAACGCCTGCGACCCAGACCGCGAGGGCGAGGCCATCTTCCGCCGCATCGCGGACATGGAAGGCTCGCGCAAGCCGGAACTGCGCCTGTGGGTGGCGAGCCTGGAGGCGGAGGCCATCCAGGCCGCGTGGCGGGCGATGAAACCGGAATCCGAATACCGGGGGCTCGCATGGTCGGCGGAGATCAGGTCGAAGGCGGACTGGCTGACCGGCATGAACGCGAGCCGCGCGTACTCGCTGCTCTACAACGCACGGTTCAGCGTGGGCCGCGTGCAGACGCCGACGCTCGCCATGATCGCGGAACGCGACCGGCAGATACGAAGCCACAAGCCGGTGCCGTTCTGGACCGTGATCGCGGACATGGGCGGATGGCGGCTCTCCAGCGAACGGATCGACAGCAAGGACGCGGCGATGCTGCTGTGCGGCCAGGTCGAACGCGGCCGCTTCCGCATCATGTCCGTGAGCAGGAAGCGGGTGAATGACCGGCCGCCCCGCCTGTATGACCTGACCGGCTTGCAGAAGGACATGAGCCGCATGTACGGCATGACCGCCGCACGCACGCTCCAGGCGTTGCAGCACCTCTACGAACTCAAACTCGCCACCTATCCGCGCACCGACAGCCGGTACATCACGCGCGACGACCTCGAAACGTTCACGGCGCTCCTCGAATCCGGCCGTCTCGCCCACGGGTTCGTCACCCGCGAGGGCATACCCGGACACCCGCGCCCGGAGCTGGCCGTCAACGACGCGAAGGTGGCCGGCCACACCGCGATCCTGCCGACCATGCAACTGGACGCCGGGAAGCTGGAAGGCCTGGACGATGACGAACGCAAGGTGATGACGCGCATCGTGCGCCGCATGTGGGAGGCTGTGGGCGACGATCATGTGCACATCGTCACCGAGGTGAAGGCCCGGCTTTCCGACGACACCGACAGGGAGTTCTCCAGCCGTTCCGACGAGACCGTGTCCGCAGGATGGAAGGCAGTCGAAACCGGCCACGGGCCCGAACCGGAAGACGAGGAAACCGCGAACCCGTCGGGAGGAAGGAACGTGATCCCGTCGAACCTCATGGAAGGCGGCGTCATTCGTCCTGTCGGGAAGGTCACGGTCGAGGAAGGCGAGACCCGACCGCCCAAACCGTTCACCGAGGCCGCACTGCTGGCCGCGATGGAGCACGCGAGCCGGTACGTGGAGGACAAAAGCCTCAAGGCGGCGCTCGATGACGACGAATCACATTCCGGCGGCATCGGCACGCCAGCCACCCGCGCGGACACCATCGAAAAGCTCGTGCGCTCCAAACTCGTGGAACGCAAGGGCCGGCAATTGCACGCCACCACGGAAGGCGAACGCCTCACCGACGTGGTGGAGCCACGCCTGAAGGACGTGCTGCTCACCGCGCGGATGGAACAGGCGCTCTCCGACGTGGAACACGGCAAACGGGACCCGGCCGACGTGATGGACATGTTCCACCGGGAGGCATTGCGAATCCCCACCGACGCGACCGCGAACCTCAAGGCCGCCGCCGTCACGCAAACCACGAACACCGACGCGCAGGATTGGGGCGAATGCCCGCGCTGCGGCCAGCCGGTGAGGAAAACCGGCCGGATGTGGCAATGCTCCACGAACAGAAGCGAGAAGACCAAGGACGGCAAGTGGATCGCTGTCGAGGGATGCGGCTGGAAGATGTACGCACGCCTCGCGGGCAAGACCATCACCGACCAGACCGCACGCAGGCTCCTCGCGGGACAAACCGTCACCCTGAAGGGCTTCACATCCAAATCCGGGAAGAAGTTCGACGCGGCCATCCGCATCGACAAGTTACGCGGCACGGCGTTCGACTTCGACCGCTGACCAAAAAGCCAACCATCCGCGCCCGACGCACCATGCCGCGCCGGGCACGGCAACGACCAAGGAGACGATGAAACCATGCGACGATACAGCCACGCCTTCCGGGTCCTCATGGACCGGGAGCTGTTCAATCTGCTTGCCGAGGCCTCCGCCAAGACGGGCATACCCAAATCCCGTTTCGTGAGATACGCCATCCAGCCGTTCAGCTACACGGAACTCGCCCCCGGCACCACCGATTGGGACGACGTGTACCGCACCGACCCCGACCCCGAACATCCGCTGAAGCAGGGACGCCGGCTCAATGTCATGCTCACCGGCGACGAATACGAGATGCTGTGCCGGGCCGCGTTCAAGCTGGGCATCGCGCGCAGCGCCTGGGTGCGGGAACGGGTGTACGCGCTCCTCTGCCGCTCCTATGCGGACGAGCTCTCCACGCTCACGGACGCGAGCATCCGCGACAACGCGACGATGCTGCTCAAGGAGCTCAAGACGAAGGGCGCTGGAAGATGACATTCCAGAAAAAGGAAGAGCCCCTTCCCGTTCGTGGAAGAAGGCATCACCCCGAACGATCATCCACCCTCATGCGTTTTCCTATGCGCTCAGATGGATATGTCCATGGACACCCACATGGACATCCACATGGATATGTCCATGGACACCCCATGGATATGCCCATGGACACCCACATGGACATCCACATGGATATGTCCATGGACATCCACATGGAGATGCCCATCAAATCGAAGGTAAGCAAGCTAGACGGTTCATGTACATGAACCGAGCCCGCAGCCTCCCTCGCCCTGCGGCGCTGGAGCAACAACCCGAGTGCCGAAGGCCGATGGAAGAGGAAAAAGAATAATGCGTAAAAGAAGCAGCAAAGGCGGCGGCGCGCAGCGCTCCATCCAAGTGCATCTCATGGTGAACGAGGAGGAAGCCGCGATGATCCGCGCCGCCGCCAAGAAAAGGAACCAGACGGTATCCCTCACCATCATCGAAGCGGTGAAGCTGTTGGAGGGAAGACTTCAAGTCGAGGAGGAGGAACATGATTCGCCCACCGTCCAGGCGCTCAGGGACATCGAATACCAGCTGCGCCGCATCGGCCGAAACGTCAACCAGATCGCGCACAACGCGAACAGGGAGATGAACGCGACCATCGAGGACGAGGCATTGGCGTCCTACGCCGTCCGGCAATGCCGGGAGCTGATAGACCATCTCGATGCCGTCATCGGGCAGTCCGGGAGTGCCTGATGACGCGAACTGGTCAGAGGAGGGTCAGGCCTTGCGGACGGTCCGCTTGCAATCCTTGGATTTCTTCGATGAACCGGGAGAACGTCATGGTTTCTCCCTGGATCAGGTCGTCATAGGATTCCTTGACTACCTTGGGCATGACCAAGTGGATGTGCAGTTCATCGAGTTGGGCGAGCTTGGGATGGGTCACGTCGCCGGGAGTCAGGGTGAACAGGTGTTTGTCCCTGATCCGGTTGGCTTCGTCGGCGACCTGGCGGAAACGATCCTTGATGGATGTTTTCGAGGCGAGCATACGCAGCTGTTCCTCGGGGAACGCCGGATCCTCGTAGGCGGCTTGCGAGGGGAACAGGAAATCGGGTTTCTTTCCGTTTTCCGTCTTGGCCTGCGCCTCGTATTCGATGCCGCGCGCGTCGAGGATGCGGGCGATGTGGATTTCGAGGACCTTGCCTGCGCGGCTCATGCGCCGGTTGCGCACGGAGGTGTAGAACGAAGTGAACGAGTCAACGTCGATGACGCCATCCGATACGAATGGCGCGGCATCGTAGTCGTGTTGGATGACCGCCCGCTCATAGAGTTTGAACAGCAGGTAGCTGCGGTCGTAGTATTCGATCACCACGTCGTCAGGGTCATCGTGCGTGGGGTCCACGTCCGGCAAGGAGGATTGGGAGAAGGCCGCGAACTCCTCGTTGCTGGGGAACCTGTATCCCCATCTGCCGATCATCTCGGGGAGATGCGTGTCATCCCGCACTTCGACGTTGATGCCGAGAGCTTCGAAGATCTGCGCGCCGAAGGCGTCCAGCTCACGTTCCGTGTTGTCGTGGAAGCGGAACGCGCCCTCCTGTTCGTCGTCGATGCCGAAGAGCCATTTGGCTTGGGCTTCGGCCGTGCTGTCATGCTGTGCGATGATGATCAGCAGGCGATTGTCCCTGAGCATACCGAAGCACATGAGGTCGCCGGGGCGGGCCATACGGATTGGTTCGCAGTCTTTGTAGTAGAGACGCCATTCGGCGCTGCGGTTCGGTTTGTTGCGCCGTGCGTCGTACCATGTGGTTTCGAGGTCGGCGACCGCCGGTGCGTCGTCGTCGCTCAGGTACATGAGCGCGGTGGGTATGCCGTGCCCTTGGGAAGCCTTGCGGTCCTCGCCGGTGCCGAGCAGTCTTCTGAGCGCGTCGTTGCCGCCGAACTCGTGCTGGTTGCTGCTGTTGGTGTCGATATCGACGGCCGACAGTTTCTTGGCCGCGACCGGGCCGATGTAGTCGCCGATTCTTCCGTAATCGCTCATAATCCATGAGCATAGACCAATCGGACAGGAAACGCCTCGGGCGAATCAGTCGGACAGGTAGGGTTTCATCGCCTCGCCTATGGCTCGGATGACCGGCACTGCGACCGAGTTGCCGAACTGCCGGTATGCCTGCGTGTCTGATACCGGGATACTGAACGAATCCGGGTAGCCCATCAGTCGTGCGCATTCGCGCGGGGTTAGCCTTCGAGGGTTCTTTCCCTCGCCGCGTGAGACCAGTATCTCGCTGCCGTCCTTTCCGTACCGTGCGCTCAACGTGCGCGTGTGGTCGGTGGCGGCATCGACCATGCCGTAGCCGAAGCCGTTGCCTGCGGCCTCGTGCTTCTTCTTGTAGTTCTGGAGGTACGTCCACAGCTTGTCGCTCAGGACATACTTGTCGGGAACCTGGGAGGCGGGCAGGAGGATGCTGCCGACGTTGCCGTGCGCGATGGGCTTCACGTCATCGAACGTGAACCCGTTCTCCTCGCGGAAGCCCACGATGTACGTGCGTTCCCTGTGCTGGGGGACGAAGCCCGCCGCGTCGATCAGCTTGTAGGTGACGTGGTATCCAAGGTCTTCGGTCAGCACGGAATATATCGTCTTGAACGTGCGTCCACGGTCGTGCGAGAGCAGGTTCTTCACGTTCTCCAGGAGGAACGCCTTCGGCTGCTTCGCCTTGATGATTCTCGCCACGTCGAAGAACAGCGTGCCCTGGGTCTTGTCCTCGAATCCGGTGGGACGGCCCATGCTCTGTTTCTTGGAGACGCCGGCGATGGAGAACGGCTGGCACGGGAACCCCGCGAGCAGCAGGTCGATGTCGGGAACGTCATGCTCGTCAACCTTGGTGATGTCGCCGGCCACGGGATTCTCGTCGTGCCAGTTCGCCTCATAGGTCTGCACGCTGTACTTGTTCCACTCGGACGAATACACCACGTGCGCGGCATCGCCCAGCGCCTGCACCATTCCCATGCGAATGCCGCCGATGCCGGCGAACAAATCCGCTATCCTGATCTCACTCATACGGTTCCTCCGATTCCCGAGAAACCCAGGATAGCACATGAGAAGGGCGCGGCCCGACACCCCGCGAGATCATCGGCTGCGTAGACGCCATGCCCCGTACGCGAGCTTGTGCCAGCTGAGTCCGCCCACCGTCGCGGCGATCAGGGACATCGGCGCACAGGTCCGTCGTATCGGCGTCAATGTGAACCGGATCGCGCACAACGTGAACCGCGAGATGCACGCCAGCGAACGCGACGAGGCAACGGCCGCGCGCACGGTGTGGCAGCGCCGGAAACTTATAGGCCGGCTCGCAGTCATCATCACGCAAGCCGACCGTAAATAATCCCGTGGCGTTCGGGAGCAAACTTCCCCCGGACGCCACGACCGTCACCTCAGTAAGCCGGAACCTCCATCGAGGCCGTCGAGGGGAACACCGGGCACGATGCCCATCCCGTTCACGGCATCATTCGTCTTTTCCACGATCCCAGACGATTGGGCCAGAGTCAGCCCGCCGGGCACATGGCCGACGGCGTTCTGTGAGAGCCAATCGGAGAGCCGGGAGTAGTCGCCCGTCTCGTAGTAGCGCAGGAGCATGGAGACGAACTGCGCCTTGTCTTCGGGAGGGATCGAGAAGACGCCGATGCCGTCGTGTATGAGCTGGTGGTTGGCAACCATCAACGCGGTGCGCTTGTTGCCGTCCGAAAACCATTGTCCCCGCGTGACCGCGCCGAACAGCAGCATCGCAGTGTCCTCCCCTTCCGACTCCTCCAGGATGCCGCGAACCCTTTCCCGTGAGGATTCGACGGCGGGAATCTCCGGCACCCATCCCGTGCCGCCGATCCTCACGCCGTATTCACGCAAGCGGCCGGCGTCGCGCACGAGGCCTTCGCCGATGATGCGGTTGTATTCGCGGATGTACTGCCAATCGACCGGATAGTCGATGTTCTCGAGCAGGAATCTCCACGCGCGCTTGATGTTGTTCACCGTGACTATATCGTCCACGCTCATACCCTCGGGCGCGCGCCCGTCGAAGATTTCCTGCGTGTCGGAGAAGGTGACGCCATCAACCTCGATCTTGGCGGTGCGCCAGATCGAATCGACCAGCAGCCGCTTCGCCAGTTCCACGGCCGTGCGCCTATCCGTCGTCGTATCGTTCCTCACCGGTTCCATCAAAGCTCCTTATCCG
>ENA-OWYG01001486-OWYG01001486.1-human-gut-metagenome-genome-assembly--contig:-NODE-1486-length-10909-cov-8.708126_pt1 | contig 10909 bp, 12 predicted proteins | sample MGYA00249747_ERZ652080 | MGnify/ENA primary metagenome ERZ652080 (study PRJEB26925, sample SAMN05827071) | human gut metagenome | biome: ENVO:2100002; feature: ENVO:00000062; material: ENVO:00002003...
TCTACACTCGACTAGTCGTCGGCAGCGTCAGATGTGTATAAGAGACAGGGATATGTGTATTCTTATATGGCAGAAGAAATTGATAATATGAGGCCTGTGGATTATTATGATATTGTACGATTTTATCTAGTTTTTCAAACAATGAAAAAATATAAGTTAGAATTTGATGATATTCATAGTATACGAAAACATTCAAGTAGAACAATTATGCTGAAAAATATACCTGTAGGATTACCAACTCTTGATAAGCAATGTATGACTGTGGAAGAAGCATATGCATGTTTAAAAGGAACGCTACTTTTAACAGAAAATAATTTGATCGAATAGAGTTGCGTGGGAAAAGATAATTTATCTAAAGTTAAATATGCTTTTATTGAACGTGTACTAAAAAGAATAGAAAGCGAAAAAATGAAAAATAGAACATTAAATTATTACAACACCAATGCAAAATCTTTTGTTTCTTCTACCCTTGTAGTTGATTTTACGGAAACTCAGGACAAGTTTCTACATTTTCTTCCACCAACATCATCCATCTTGGATTTCGGTTGCGGTTCCGGAAGAGACACAAAGTATTTTCTTTCTGCGGGAAAGCAGGTTGATGCAATAGATGGATCAGAAGAATTGTGCAAATTAGCAAGTAAATACACAGGAATTCCAGTAAAACAAATGCTGTTTGAAGAATTGGATGTGAAGGCGCAGTACGATGGTATATGGGCCTGTTCGTCGATTCTTCATCTTCCGAAAGATGAGTTAAAGGATGTCTTAAAAAAGATGCTTGCAGCGTTAAAAGAACATGGAATTATTTATACTTCCTTTAAGTACGGAACATTTGAGGGAGAAAGGAATGGACGATTTTTTACAGATTTTACGGAAGAAACATTTCAGAAATTTGTAAAAGATATTGCCGGGATTCAGATCGAGGAAGAATGGATTACCAGAGATGTCAGACCCGGAAGAGGAGAAGAACGATGGCTGAACTTAATTCTGCGGAAAAAGTAAAAATGAATTTGCCGGAGAATATTTCAACGGATGTGATGACAGGTGGAGTCGATGAGAGAATGTATTTATATTCTCGATTAGTAGGGAGCCTGAAAAAAGCAGATGGAGTTGATATTATCGTATCTTTCCTGATGGAATCCGGTGTGAAGATGTTATTGGAAGATTTGGATCATGCATTGCAGCGTGGTACAAAAATTCGAATTCTTACGGGAAATTATCTGGGAATTACACAACCGTCTGCATTGTATCTGATCAAAAGAAAATTGGGAGATCAGGTAGATTTACGTTTTTATAATGATCCGAAACGTTCATTTCACCCAAAGGCATATATGTTTCATTATGCTGCTTATAGTGAAATGTATATCGGTTCATCAAATGTTTCCAGAAGTGCGTTGACTTCGGGAATTGAATGGAACTATCGATTTAACAGCAATACGGATCCAGAGAGTTATCGCAGGTTTTATGAGACCTTTGAGGACCTATTTGAAAATCATTCAATTGTAATTAACGATGAAGAACTTAAGAGGTATTCCAAGAACTGGCATCGCCCGGCAGTGGCAAAAGATCTGGACAAGTATGATCAGGAGGATTCACAGGATACAAATGTACGAATGATCTATGAACCTCGCGGCGTGCAGATAGAGGTATTATGTGCGTTGGAGGCAACGCGCGAAGAAGGTGCAAAACGCGCGCTGATTCAGGCGGCAACGGGAGTCGGGAAGACATGTATTGCTGCATTTGATTCGAAAAAATATGATAGGGTGCTGTTTGTTGCACATCGGGAGGAAATTTTAAATCAGGCAGCTGTAACCTTTCACAGTATCAGAAATTCAGATGATTATGGTTTCTTTAGAGGAACAGATAAATGTACGGATAAGTCCGTAATTTTTGCTTCCGTCATGACGCTTGGAAAAACAGAATATCTTAATGAAAAATATTTTGCAAAAGATTATTTTGACTACATTGTAATTGATGAATTTCACCATGCAGTTAACAATCCGTATCGTAAAATAACAGAATATTTTGAACCGGAATTTTTGCTTGGTCTTACTGCAACACCAGAGCGAATGGATGGAAAAGATATTTATGAAATTTGTGATTATAATGTACCGTATGAACTTCCGCTTGCGGATGCAATCAATAAGGGAATGCTGGTTCCGTTTCACTATTACGGAATTTATGATGAAACGGATTATTCCGCATTGCATGTTGTTAAAGGCAAATATGATTCTGCAGAACTGAATGAGACATATATCGGAAATGTTCGACGACATGATTTGATTTACAAATATTATTGTAAATATAGTTCCAGGCGTGCATTAGGATTCTGTTGTACAAGAGAACATGCAGAGGAAATGGCGAAAGAATTTTGTAAACGTGGTATTCCGTCTGTAGCAGTGTATAGCAATGCGAATGGAGAATTTTCAGAAGACAGGGACGTTGCGATTGATAAGTTGAAGCGTGGTGATATACGTGTGATTTTTTCTGTAGACATGTTCAACGAAGGAGTAGATGTTCCATCTGTAGATATGGTTATGTTCCTTCGACCAACAGAATCACCAACCGTATTTTTGCAACAGCTTGGCAGGGGCTTGCGTAAAAGTAAAGGAAAAGAATATTTGAACGTTCTGGATTTTATCGGCAATTATCTGAAGGCTGGAAGAGTCCGTTATCTTCTTACAGGAAAAAAATTATCCGGGAATGGAATGTATGATCCGGCAGATCATGCTGACTATACGGACGATTGCATCATTGATTTTGATATGCGTCTGATCGATCTGTTTGCAGAAATGGATAAAAGGCATCTTCATATTAAGGATCGGATTCGGAATGAATATTTCCGTATAAAAGAGTTGCTTGATAAACGCCCATCCAGAATGGATCTATTTACATATATGGATGATGAAGTGTATCAGATGGCAATAAGTCATGCTGCTGATAATCCATTTAAGAGATATCTGGATTTCTTGTATGATATGCATGAATTAACGATAGAAGAAGAGACTTTATATGGTGGAATCGGAAGAGAATTTATCAGTCTGATTGAAAATACAAATATGTCCAAAGTCTATAAAATGCCGGTCTTAATGGCTTTTTATAATCATGGAAATGTACGAATGTCTGTAACGGAAGAAGATCTTTTGATCAGCTGGAAAGAGTTTTTCAATACAGGGACGAATTGGAAAGATTTAGATAAGGGGATTACATATCACGATTTGCTTGCTATTTCCGACAAGGAGCATGTAAAGAAAATCATGCAGATGCCGGTGCATTTCCTGTTGAAATCGGGCAATGGATTTTTTGTAGAAAAGGCGGGTGCAGCACTTGCGTTAAGAGATGATTTGCAGGAGATAATTGCTAATCCGGCATTTGTGGAACATATGAAAGATGCGATAGAATATCGAGCGATGGATTATTATCAGAGAAGATATCGGGAGCAGGAATAATGTTTTTCAAAGACGATATACAATGCTGAATAAGACAAGTATATATTTAGCATACATAAAGACGGAGATCACCATGAACATGTTTAAAAAGAAACGCATCTGGCATTCATACGATAAACAGAACAGGAAGCCTGTCATCAAAGCCAGCATTTGGAATGGAGAACAGGTGATTTCTATGGAACAACGGAGGCAATTGAATTACATTACTGATGATCGAACACTTTATCGAACACTTTTTTGATTATCGGATACAAAGTGTTCGATAAGTGACAGGTGGTAACTGTTTATCGGACACTTACTGAAAATAAAAATTACATTATTAGATAAATACCAGGAGGCTTACATCATGGAACGAGTAGAAAAATTCTTAAAAGAAGCAGAAACATATTATTTAGCAACCGTAGAAGGCGATCAGCCAAGAGTCAGACCTTTTGGTACAGCACACATTTTTGAAGGAAAACTTTATATTCAGACAGGTAAGGTGAAAGAGGTATCAAAACAGATTCATGCAAATCCAAAGGTAGAAATCTGTGCATTTAAAAATGGAGAGTGGCTTCGTGTAGCAGGAGAACTTGTGGAAGATGACAGAAGAGAAGCCAGACAGTCGATGCTTGATGCTTACCCATCATTACAGAAGATGTATTCAGCAGACGATGGAAACACAGAGGTATTTTATTTTAAAAATGCTACAGCAACATTTTCATCATTTACGCATGATCCGGAAGTAGTGAAGTTCTGATGACAAAGGACGAGTGGTACAGGCAGTTGTTCGAGAGACTGGACAATTCCAAATTTCGAAGCAGCTTTCATTTGAAGCAGAAAGACATAGATTACATAAACCAAAAGGGACTTGATACGATCAGACAACATGCAAAGGACTTTATTGCAAAGAGAGAAGCTCCCGCATTTATAGCAAATGATGGCAAACAGACTCCTATGAGGGGGCATCCGGTATTTATTGCCCAACATGCAACTGCAACATGCTGCAGAGAGTGTATCCGGAAGTGGCACAAAATGCAGCCGGGCAGGGAACTGAGTCAGGTGCAGCAGGATTATCTTGTAGATATAATTATGACATGGATTCAAAAAGAACTGGAAAGGCAGAAAAAGAAATTATGAAAATGCAGATATTTGTAGATGCAGATGCGTGTCCTGTAGTAGGTATTGTAGAAGAAATAGCAAAGAAATATAGTATTCCAGCCACATTGCTGTGTGATACGAATCACGTATTATATTCAGACTATAGCGAAGTGATCGTAGTTGGTGCAGGAGCAGATGCTGTAGATTACAAGCTGATTAGCATTTGTCATAAAGGGGATGTCGTAGTATCTCAGGATTATGGTGTAGCTGCTATGGCACTTGGAAAAGAAGCGTATGCCATTCACCAATCCGGTAAGTGGTACACAAATGAAAATATTGACCAGATGCTTATGGAGCGGCATCTTAACAAGAAGGCAAGACGCAGCTCGCATAAGAATCATATGAAGGGACCAAGAAAGCGTACAGAGGAAGATGATGTACGCTTTGCTCAGTCTTTTGAAAAACTCATACGGATGGCAAAAGAAAAAGAAGGTGCTCAGAGTGGGATTATTTAAGAAAAAGACAGTTATAAAGACTTATGATAAAGAAAACAAGAAGCCGGTAATTAAGGCAAGCATCTGTAACGGTGAGCAGGTTGCCGGTTTTAAGGACATCCATACAGGTAAGATCGAAGAGGTTATGCTGATTAAAAGTCAGGCGGATCTTGACGAATTCAAGAAAATGTATGGAATAAATGGTGAGATAGAGAAGGAGTATTGATATGAGCATATTAGGAAATATACTTTGGAAAGCAGTTTTTCAAAATTGCAAAGTTATCCCTGATGCCATTTGGTGCAGAGGTAATCTGACAGGCAGGAGAGCATTTTTGTGAGTTTAAAAGAATAGGCAGGAAAGATGTGTGACATAACAAGGTTACAGATGGATGAGAAAGGAAAACACGATGAACATATATGATGAATTGGAAAATTTAAAAGTCAGGGCTCGCTCCAATCCGGAACTTGCGCAGGCGTTGTTAGCCACGCGGGGAATGAAAAATCCGGTTTCCGCATTCTGCCGTATTGCACAGGAGCATGGATGCACCTTTTCCGCTATGGATCTGGTCTCTGCCGGTGAGGATTCTTACGCAGCAATGCGTCGCTCCACGAATGGAGGCGGCGAGAATTCGCCGCTGTTGCAGGGAGAGGATGATCTGTACGAGATGTTTTTAATTGAATTGATGTAAAATTGAGAGATAATGAAATAAATTACGATTACGAAGGATGGAAAAATACATTTTGTATTTATTTTTCTGTCCTTTTGTGTTATATTGGAAGCAAAGATGGAGGGATACCAGGATGAAGGATATCTATTTAACAAATTATTCTGTTAAAGGAATCAAGACGTTGGATAAAACGGTTTCATTGTCTTTTTATAAGAAAACAATCAATAAGGAACCGGATACGCAGGAATATAATATTAAGGGAATTTATGGAATGAATGGGTCTGGAAAATCGGGGATCGTGACTTCTGTGGAAATTTTGCGCAATCTTATCATTGATACAGGATATTTGAATAATCCGGTTGCACAGAAACATTTGGATGCTATTGTCAATAAGAAAGTTGGGGAACTTTCGATAGAAGCAGAGTTTATCGCAAAGAGTGGTGCACAGTTGCTTCTTTTTCAGTATGGAATCACCTTGTCTAAAAATAAGGCAGGTAAATTTACAATATCACACGAATGTTTAAAAGAAAAAAATGCGACATCAAAGAACAGTTCTCTGGAAATCATTTATGAAATTTGTGATGGTGAAATCATTTTTATGTATGGTTTGGAGGAAGAAAATGGTTTTGTGGTTGAAATTAGAAATAAGACGATGAATTTGTTGACCACGGGATCTGCATGTGCATTGATTTATGTAAATATGTTATACTCAGGGGACGGTAATTATTCCTTTTATAGAGAGGATAAAGTTGCACGGGTAATAATGAATGCTATCAGTGTGCTGTTTTCATTTGGACATAAGCTGCATGTGTATTTAGATGAGTCAGATGATCATAAACCATATATGATACAAAATACCATTCTCTCTTGTGACGATGTTGATTCGCAAAATGCAAAATTGTATTCGTTGATAGGTAATATTTTTGAGTTACAGAATGAAAACATAAATGTAATATTCAGTAACCGAAATATGATTGCAAAACCAAGGCTTGATAAATTTATAGAAACAATCAATAAATTATATGAATTTCTCCATATTTTTAAATCGGATCTGATGGGTATAGAGATTGATAAAAAAGAAAACGGCGATTTTTGGATGTGTGATTTGGTTATGGTGTATGATTCCTACAAGATTCATGCAGAATTTGAAAGTACCGGAATCAAAAAACTGATTAAATTATTTGTCTATGTAAGAGAAATGGTTCGTGGTGGAATTGTTTTTATTGATGAATTTGATTCGAACCTTCATGATGTTTATTTGTGTGCATTGTTGGAATATTTGATGGAATATGGAGAAGGACAGCTCTGTTTTACAACACATAATGTTGGACCGATGGATGTTCTGAAACAGCACAAGAAGTCAATAGACTTTTTGTCAGAGGATCATCAGATTTATCCATGGAAGACAAATGGCAACTATTCACCTTCAAAATTATACAGAAACGGTATGATAGAAGGTTCTCCGTTTAATGTAGATGCGATTGATTTTATCGGAGTTTTTGGTACAGGTGAGGAGGATGAATAGTGGGGAGGCAGTTTATTTTTGTTGTTGAGACGAACAAAAAATGTCAGTCCGACTGGATGTATATCAAGGACACGATTGAGCATTTTTATGCGTTTGATCGAACACAGGTAAAATTAAGTGTTGTATATATGGACGGACGGGGAAATTATGAGAAAAAGGAAAAAGATGTTCAAAATCTGATTTCACAATATAAGGCTGCTTCTAAGAAAAATCAATCCAGGGTAATATATTGTTTTGATTGTGATAATTTTGACACGAATGCAGAGGATGAAAATTTTCTGAAAAATGCAAAACAATATTGTGAAGAAAATGGATATGGATTTGTTTGGTTTTGCAGGGATATTGAGCAGGTATATATAGGAAAGCAGGTAGAGAAAAGTAAAAAACAAAAAGAAGCGGCGACATTTAAGGCGAAGAAGCTTATCATGGATGTGAATGCTGACAAATTGTTACAGCATCATTATCGCGTGAGCACGAGCAATTTTATGAAAATTATGGATCAATTTGATGAATTTACGCGAAAGTAGGATTATCCATGATTAGATGAGGATACAAAAAGACATGAAACCCAGAACACAAAAATCAATGGAATTATATAACACCCTCCTGAACCGTGGCTTTCCACAGGAGTTTTGTGAGCAGATTTCACTGAATCTGAACACAGACTGGACGGCACAGAGGATGCTTGGCTATTTGTCACATTACAGGAAACTTCCGATGGCGGAAATCGTGGACGAGATGCTGGCAATTCTAAGTGACCGGAATCGGATTATGCAGAAGCATGAATGGGAGAATACAAATGCGAAATGGAATGAATTTTTAAACCAGGGATTTCGAAAAGAGGATTGAAAAATAATATGAAAGAGGTTTTTTATGAGTTATTGGAAAAAATTTAAAAAGAAGTATATGGGGGATCGTGCGTTTTACCGCCATTATTTGTTGCTGGCAGTGCCAATGATCCTGCAAAATGCCATCACGAATCTGGTCAGCTTTTTGGACAACATTATGGTGGGACAGCTGGGAACGGAACAGATGTCCGGTGTTGCAATCGTAAACCAGCTGATTTTTGTGTACAATCTGGCAATTTTTGGAGCGGTGTCGGCGGCAAGTATTTTTGGTGCGCAGTATTTTGGCAATGGGGATCACAGGGGACATATGCATTCGTTTCGTTTTAAGCTTTATGCGACGCTGCTTGTGTCAGGACTTACCATGTTGCTGCTGCTTACGAAGGGATCGGATCTGATTTCCCTGTATCTGACGGATACTGCGGGAAATGGAGCAACCGATGTGGCACTTCAATATGGAAAGCAGTATCTGGTGATTATGCTGGTGGGACTGGTTCCGTTTGCAGTGAACCAGGCATATGCCACCAATATAAAAGAAACGGGACAGACGCTCGTTCCGATGCTGGCAAGTTTTGTGGCGGTGGGAACCAATGCAGTGCTGGATTATCTGTTGATTTTTGGTGTGGGGCCATTTCCGAAACTTGGGGTGACAGGGGCGGCACTTGCCACTGTGATTGCCCGGTATGTGGAAGCGGTTATTGTTGTCTTCTGGGCACATAGAAACCGGGAGAAGAACCGGTATCTGGAAGGGGCTTATCGCGGATTTGGAATCCCGGTGAGCGAACTGAAAACGATACTGATCAAAGGGCTTCCCCTGATGTTCAATGAGGTTTTATGGGCGGCGGGCATGACCACCGTGACCCAGTGCTATTCTGTGCGCGGACTTGATGTGGTGGCAGGGCTGAATATTGCCACGACGATTACCAATTTGTTTAACATTGTCTATATACAGTTGGGGGCATGTATCAGTATTGTTGTGGGACAGTATTTGGGAGCCGGAGAACTGGAAAAGGCAAAAGACGCAGACAACAAGATGATTGTTTTCAGTGTCTTCTGCTGTGTGATTATGGCAGCAATCATGTTTCTCGTGGGGGGATTTTTCCCTGATATTTACAATACGACAGCGGAAATTAAGGATCTGGCTACAAAGTTTATCGCCGTTTCTGCGCTGATCATGCCGTTTTGTTCGTTTAGTCATGCGTCTTATTTTACGCTTCGTTCCGGTGGGAAAACGATGGTTACGTTTTTATTTGATTCGGTGTTTACCTGGGTGGTTGTTGTGCCGGTTGCATTTTTGCTGGCACACGGTACGGGACTTGGAATTGTAAGTGTTTATTTTCTGGTACAGGCCACGGAACTGATCAAGGTCGTGATCGGATACTGCATGGTACGAAGCAACGTCTGGGTGGTAAAAATGGTATAGGTGATCAGGGATCAGAAACTCATGCTACGGCATTATTTATAAACAATTGTTAAATGTTTGAAAAATATTTGGAAAATGGACAACTTTTGTGAAAGAATCGGTTATAATAATTTCATCTGAAAATTTAACGAAAAATACATAGGAAGCGGATGGAATTATTATCATGGAACAGGAAAACAGAGTCAGAATGGAACGAATTGCAGCAGATCCACAGTCCGGGCTGTCTGCAGAGCAGGTAAAAAGAAGGTTTGCACAGGGAGAAAACAACTATAAAGTAGAGTCTTCCACGTTGTCGGTTCCGGAAATTGTGCGTTCAAATGTCTGCACATATTTTAATCTTGTATTTGCTGTGATTGCGGTTTTGCTTGCTATTGTGGGTGCATGGTCGGATATGCTGTTTCTTCCGATTATTGTGGCAAATACCTGTATTGGTATTATCCAGGAGGTACACTCCAAAAAGGTGCTGGATAAATTATCCATTCTGAATGCACCGCATGCAGTTGTAATCCGTGACGGAAAGCGGCAGGAGATTCCGGCAGATCAGCTGGTGCTGGATGATATTGTGGAATTTTCGGCGGGAAGCCAGATTCCGGCGGATGCGAAAGTGGTATCCGGAGAACTGCAGGTGAACGAATCCCTGATCACCGGAGAGTCGGATGAAATTGAAAAGCGGGAGGGGGATTCCCTGCTTTCCGGAAGTTTTGTGGTATCCGGAAAGGCATGTGCACGTCTTGAGAAGGTCGGAAAAGATTCTTATATTTCAAAGCTGACCCTGCAGGCAACGAAAAGCAAAAAGGGAGAGCAGTCAGAAATGATCCGCTCCCTGAATTATCTGATCATGGTGATGGGAATTATTATCATCCCGATCGGGATTGCCCTGTTCGTGCAGTCGTTTATTTACAATGAGGGAACGTTTCATGACAGTATCACCGGTATGGTGGCGGCTATCATCGGAATGATTCCGGAGGGACTGTATCTGCTGACAAGTGTGGCACTTGCGGTCAGTTCCGTGCGGCTGGCACAGAAGAAGGTATTGATCCACGATATGAAATGTATTGAGACGCTGGCGAGAGTCAATGTTCTTTGTGTGGATAAAACAGGCACGATCACCGAGCCGGGGATGCATGTCTATGATTTTTCTGTTCTGGATGGGGCAGATCAGCTGGAAATTTCCCAGCTGCTGGCAGATTTTGTGGCAGCGCAGGAAAAAGACAATGCAACGATGGAAGCACTCAAAGCGCATTTCTCAAACGGAAGTGGTATGCGGGCAAGGGAAGTGTATTCGTTTTCTTCGGAAACGAAGTATTCCGGAGCCGTGATGAACGATGGGAAATCTTATGTGATCGGAGCACCGGAATTTGTTCTGCGGGGGCAGTTTGCCCAGTATCAGGCTGTCTCTTATACACATCTGACGCTGCCGACGACTAG
>ENA-OWYG01001494-OWYG01001494.1-human-gut-metagenome-genome-assembly--contig:-NODE-1494-length-10869-cov-45.693730_pt1 | contig 10869 bp, 8 predicted proteins | sample MGYA00249747_ERZ652080 | MGnify/ENA primary metagenome ERZ652080 (study PRJEB26925, sample SAMN05827071) | human gut metagenome | biome: ENVO:2100002; feature: ENVO:00000062; material: ENVO:00002003...
CCCAGTTGAACAGGGCGGTACGAATCATGCCGACATGCGGGGTTCCGGTCGGCGACGGGCAGAAGCGAACACGAACGTTCTTGGGCAGTTCGGGTTTGGTGTTTTCAGCATCAGTCATAGTCCCCTATTGTGCCGCGCGCGCCGGACGCGACGGCCCGCGGCGGCGGAGGCATTCCTTGTTATTCATGTCATTCGATGAGCCCGCCGCGTGATGCCTCGCCGTGGAAACTGCCAGATTGGCGCATGGTCGACTGTCGGACCATGGGGATACATAGCATGGGTGAGACGCGCCGCAGACTTTTCAAGACGCGAGGACATGACTAGCATGCTAGACAATAGCAGCTCCCTAAGCCTACTCACAGTGCTCAAACCAGGGGGCTCTTCTCATACTGGGGCGGAAGTAAAGCCCGCGAAAACCATCGACCAGATGATTGGCCTGATGAAGAAGCGCGGTCTGGCGGTCACGGATGAGCCACATCTTCGCAGGGCGCTCTTCGACTGCAACTATTACCGTCTTTCCGGCTATTTCCGTTCCTTCCAGATCAATCCCGCCAACGGCGGCAACAGGTTCAAGACGGGCACTCGCGACGTCGACTTCCTTATCCCCTACATGATGGATGAGGAGTTGCGCAATATCATCCTCAAGGGAACCGCGAAGGTGGAGCTTGCATTGCGTTCGAGGTTTGCGTACCTGCTGGCGTCGGACGGCAACGCTTACACGAATGAAAAAGAAGCCTATGATGACGGAGCAGTCGGATATGGGTCTGCCGGATGGCGGCAAGTCCCACACCCGCTCAATGAGAGAATGGAGGGACGCAATCGTCTTATGAAAGGGGAATCAATGACCGATCCCAGCAACGCGCCCGCACCACCCACGCCCACGCCTAACGGCGGCCCTATCCAACACCACTCAGGCACGCCCGAATATGGAGCCCCCACCGCGACGCCTGCGGGGCAGGATCACGGTCGTTTCGCCGCCCCAGCGTCAGCGGCGCAGCAGCAACCCTACGGCCAGCCCATCTACGGCCAGCAGGAGTATGGCCAGTCCTACGGCCAGTCCGCTCCGAACGCCAATCCCTATGCCCAGCCATCCCCCGCCTACGGACAGGTTCCCCCCACCTACAACCAGTACGCGGCCCCCACCGGCGCGGTGCCGCTGAACAAGCCGTACTACGGATGCCCCTTCTCCGAAGCCTTCCTCCGCTTCTGGCAGAAATACACGGTGTTCAGGGGACGCGCCTCCCGCAGTGAATTCTGGTGGTGGACGCTGGCCGCCGTCATCATCAACGCCCTGCTGTCCCTGCTCGGCGACGTCACGGACGGCAGGCTGGACTTCCTCACCAGCCTGTGGAACCTGGCCATCGTCGTCCCCGGCCTGGCGCTCGCCGTCCGCCGCCTGCACGATACGAACAAGCCCGGCTGGTGGGTCGCCGTCTTCTGCGGCATGATGACTCTGGGACTGCTCATCATGATCGTCGGCGGCGGCGCGGCGTTGTACGGCGCCATCGGCGCCATCGGCCACAATTACGCTTACGGTTATGGCTACGGCTATGAGGCTCTGGCAACCGGCGGCTTCGGCGCGTTGGCCATCGGCGGATTGATCATGCTGGCCAGCGCGGTCACCGGCATTGTGTTCATGGCCCTGCCCTCCAAGCCGGAAGGCGCACGGTTCGACGACGACGCGGCGATCGGCACCGCACCCCAAAACGCCTACGGTACGCCGTACGGCGCCTCCGCCGCCCCGGGATTCCCGGCTCCCGGCACCCCCGCCCAAGACTTCGGCCAGACCGTCCCCACGTATGGGCAGAACCCACAATACGGGCAGAACCAGCAGTATGGGCAGAACCAGCAGCAATACGGGCAGACTCCACAATACGCACCGGCCCCGCAATACGGCCAGGTGCCGCCCGAACACGAGAACGCCGGCCCGGACTCCGGCGAAACCCGCTGAAGCGACGTGCATCAACGGTGAGGCCCCGCTCGAGACGAACGGGACCTCACCGTAATCGGCGGCGGCATGCCGCGCCGCCGTGCATCATCACACGTCAAGCGTCTCCACCGACAACGTCTGGGAAAGCGTATGCGACTCCCCCGGCGCCAACGTCACACCGCGGTCGCGGCATGCCGCCGCCTCCACCGCCACGAAACCACGCCATTCGCCCGGTCTGGCGCAACGCATATGGTCCCCTTCCTTGCCCGGGTTCCATACCACGGTCTGCGGCGAGCCGGATTTGACGATATGCACCACGCGGCCCAGAACGGCGTCGCGCAACTGCACGGACGAATCCGAATAATACACGCGATCCACCGGCCGTTCGCTGAACGTCACCGCCTCCGGCTCCTGCAATCGCGACGGGAAACCGGTCGCGGTGGCGTCCAGATACGTCGCCCCCCGCAGACCCACCAGACCGGCGTCGGATACATCTCCCACATGCAGATAGGAATGCAGCGCGGCCTCATACGACATCGGAACATCACCGGTATTGACGACGGTCAGGCTCATCGTCAGCGTGTCAGCGGCATGCACGTCGTATGTGGCGCGGAAGCGCGCCTCCGGCTCGTCGTCAAGCCACGGCACTTCGCCATCCGTCAGACGCTCGGAATCCATCACATACCGCACCCGGTCATCGGTGAACCCCTCCTCATCCAGCGTCCACCGGCGCACCCTTGCGAATCCGTGGGATGGCGTGATCGCCAGCTGCCGGCCATGCGCGAATCCGGGCCCGAACCACGGAAAGCAGATCGGAACCCCGCCGCCGAGCGGCTTGCCGGGTTCGATGCGCCACGTGCTCGGCGTCCACACCACATCCGGCTGTCCTGTCGGGGCCCAGCGCAGCAGATGCGCTCCGTAATCGCTGATTACCGCGCTGCCGCCATCGTTGACAAGCGTGCGCAGATTGACATCGTTGTCCATAGACCTTCCACTTCCATTGCACGGACGATACTGTTCACCCCATAGGATACCGCCGCGGCGAAAACGATGGCAAGACGATCGCAAACCGGCGGCGCGCGACGCCGCCCACGTCGTCCGGCACCGGCTACAGCTCCACGGCCTCCTTGCCCGGATCGTCCTTGATGTGGGCGAACTTGGCGGCCAGAGCCTCCTTGTTGCGCTTCTCGTCCTCCTCCTTGGCTCTCCTCTTGGCCTCGCCCGGATCCCAAAGCACATCGTCATGATGCTTGGTCCATTCGTCGCGGGCCAAAGGGGCGATGTATGCGGCGGTGGCGGCCAGGGTCCCGGCGTCCCCGGACCCGGCACGGGCATCGAGAAGCTCGGAAATCTGCCGATCGGTCAGGCAGATACGCGGAATCGAGCACTGTTCGCGCAACTCATTGACGTACAGCAGAATCGGCAGCACGGCGGTCGCCCGAGCCCGGGCGTCGGCGCCGGCGTCTTCGGCCACCACGCCCAGCAACGCATCGCATACGGCGAGCGCGGTGGCGAAACGGTCGGCGACGTCCTCAGGCTCGCCGGACGCGGCCAGGCGGCCCTGAACGGCGTCGGCCTCGATCTGCGACTCCACGTCGGCTATCGTGGCGCGGACGGCGTGCGCGACGGAGTCGCTCCAATGGACGCCCAGCGTCGCGGCGGCGTCGAAGACCAGCCGCGCATCACCGGATGTGCAATACCCGGCCATCGTATCGTAGGCGTCATTGGCGGCAAGCAGCGCATCAACGATGTTCTGCGGACGGCCGGGAATCTCATCGGCGCCCTCATACACGAATTCGGCGTCGGGCACGGTGACGTCCTCACCGGTCAGCACGCGGGCGAACGCGCGGGTGAGGCGCACCTGCAGATTCTCCGCGTACTGGGCGTCATTGTCCATTTGCATGGCTTCGGTCAGCGGCCACAGGCCGATAAGGGCCGCACCGGCTTCGGCGGCCTCAGTTACCGCCGGCAATGCCGCGACCTGTGCGATTGCCTCACGATTGAGTTCAATGGTCATCTATGCTCCTTCGCGTCCACCACTCGATTGTAGTGCGCCTTGGCTCCCCTCTCCGAGGGGAGCCAATGTCCTAACACCAGTGTGCCGTTACTTGACGTTGGCTGCTGGGTCGACATACGTGATTGACATCACACGGCCGGTTTCGTTGTCATACGTCACCGAGGTCACGGAGGCGAGCGCCGTGTGCCGCAGGAACATCCAGTGCTCGGGGTGGCCGGTCTCCAGATAATGTCGATAACTGAAAATCGGCGATTCGTGGCTGACCACCACAATCTGCTCGCCGGAGTGCTGGGCCACCTTCTCGCGGGCGAAGTCGTCCATACGCGCCGCGATGTGCTGATAGGACTCGCCCCAGCTCGGCTTGTACAGGTTGGTGACGAGCTTCCAGTTGCCGTTCTTCCACAGCGCGCCCTCGCCATGGCCGATGCGCTTGCCACGGAACTCGTTGCCGGCCTCAATCACCCGTTCATCAGTGGTGAGCGTGAGCGGAGCCTCGCCACGAGCCTCGCGCACGGGGTTCAGCGCATCGAGAATCGCGCCGGCGGTCTCGCGCGTACGGTCGAGCGGCGAGGAGTAGACGGCTGCAATCGTATTGGTTTGGGGATTCTTGGCCAAGTACGCGGCGGTGGCTTGGGCCATGCGACGGCCAAGGTCGGAAAGATGGAAGTCGGGCAGTCGCTCATAGAGCAGATGGTCGGGGTTGTATACCTTGCCATGCCGGACGAAATGGATGGTGGTAGCGCTCATGAGTCGCCTTTCTGCTTCCCGCCCTGAAGGGCATGAGAACGTTGTCTTAATATCTCCAATCTACCGCGTGTCGCGGAGTGGACACCCGTAGAGTATCCGTGACGCAAATATGCGGATGGGAAAATCCGACGCAAACTTTGCGCGACCATGGACAACACATCATTCGATGAGGGCTTCGCCGGCCACGCCACGCCAGCGGGGGACATCCAATCGGGAGCGGAAAGGAGCGTAGTGCTGTTATGTCCAATAACTCGTCCAACTCGAACTCGAGCACCATTCTGGCCGGCATCAAGGAAGTAGGCCACAAAGTCTTTGGTGGGTATGCGGAACTACTGCGCATTCCGCATACCGCCCGTTATTCCATCGGCTCGGTCATCGCCTGCATGCCATTCCCGATGGTCGGCATGACCATCACCATTTCCGTACAGCATTATTACGGCAACTATTCGCTGGCCGGCATGCTCACCGCCATTCAGGCGATTGCGCTGGCCGTGGCCACGCCGCTGCTGGGCAAGCTGACCGACAAGTTCGGCCAGAGGCAGGTCTCGATTCCGACGATTATCGTTTGGATTGTGGCCGCCATCGCGCTGGTGACGGCGATTACCAACCGCGCGCCGGAATGGGTGCTGTACTGTCTGACGCCGTTCCTGGCCGCCATTCCGCCGTGGGGCGCGATGAGCCGCGCGCGCTGGACCAAGATTCTTAAGGGTGACCGGGAGCGCACGAACCGCGCGCTGTCGCTGTGCGGCGTGCTCGACGAATGCATGTGGGTGATCGGTAATCCGCTGGCCTCCACGCTGGCCGTGATCTCCGGTTTGCTGGCGTTCTCGTTCACTGGCATGTGCGTGGTGGTCGGTGCGCTGATGTTCCTGACCGAGCTGACCACTGAGCCGCCATCGCAGACCGCGCTGGCGCGTGCCGAGGGCATCTCCCGCAAGGAATACCGTGAGCGCGAGGCCGCCAAAGCTGAGGCGCTGAAGGTGGAAACCGCCGCCGAGGAGACCCGCCGCCGTCTTGAGCGTGAAGGCGTGACCGATGAGGCCACGATTAACGCAGCCATTAAGCAGGCGGTCGCCGATGCGCGTTCGGGCAAGAAGGCGTCCATTTGGGGTCCGGGTCTGATTGCGGTGTGCGTCACCTGGTTCGGTTTGGGCGCGTTCCAGTCGGCCACGGGCATCTCGATTATTGCGTTCGCCACCGAAGCGAATATGAAGCAGTACACGGGCTTTGTGTTTGCCTGCTTCTCCTTCAGCTCGCTGATGGGCGCATTGGTGTATGGCGCGAAGAACTGGTCGATTGCCCTGTGGAAGCGCTTCTACTTCTGCCTGGCCGTGGTGAACATCGGCATCAGTACGTTCCTGTTCGCCAAGCATCTGTGGGTGATCATGATCATCTACTTGATTATTGGCGTATGCCAGGCCCCGACGTGGATCAACGGCAACCAGCTCATGTTGCATCTGGTGCCGCCCTCTCGCTTGACCGAGGGCATGGCGTGGATGGGTGCGATGAACTCCATCGGCTCCTCCGCCGGTTCGGCGATTGCCGGCCAGTTCATTGACCGTATGGGCTCGCATGGCGGCTTCATGGTGGTGACCACTTTAGCACTGGCCTCGCTGGTGATTGCGCTGATTGGCTTCAAACAGATCAAGGGCTCCACCGAGCAGCCGGCCCTTACCGAAGTGAGTGTGTGAGACAAAAGCTAAGCCCCCTCTGGCGAGGGGGCTTAGCTATACGTCAAAACGCTACTTCGACCAGCCTTTGGGCGTGTGTTCCAGGGACCAGATGCCGAGCTTGTGGGAGAAGCTGTTCTGCCACTTGGCTTCAAGCTCCTCAGCATTCAGTCGATTTTCAGCGGACTTCAGACGGTTCATCGCATTGGTGTGCGTATCGTCGAGCAGCCACTTGCGAATCAAGAAGTTCCAGATCATCACCACGGCAGTGGCCACCAACTTGCCGATATTGGTACGCAACAGATATTCGGCATGCTGCGATACATAGGCATCGTGGTTCATGCCATAGGTGGAAATCCAGATAATCGCGTCATTCATGAACAGACCGACTACAGCGCCCACCACGAAGATAAGAATCTCCATCCAGCGCGCCATGTCATCACGATGCTTGAATACGAATTTCATGCTCGCCAGATAGTTGAAAATCAGCGAGATGATGAAAGAGATGGTGGCAGCCAGCACGTTGTGCATGTGGAATATGCCAACCAATAGGTTGAGGATACCCCAGTCGATAACAAAGGCGATGACGCCCACAATGCCGAACTTCATCAGCTGTTCAATCAATTTTCTCACAAGGGTATTCAACACTATTGGGCTGACTGCGGAACATATATTGGCTGAAAAGGCCAATAATCTCCCCAATTGGCCTTGCCCCGGTCCGTTCTGCGAGCAGCTTCCTACGTCCGCATGCCATGTTCAACAGCAGCCGCTGAGGCTAGACTGGAAGCGAACCGAATCAAGGAGGAATTATGCCCGTTATTCACACTCATGTGTCCGTGTCCACCACCCCTGAGCAGCGCGAGGCGTTGAAGGCCGCCTATGGCAAGGCGATTACCGCCGTGCCGGGCAAGTCCGAGGGCTGGCTGATGTGCCCGTTCGAAGACAATATGCCGATCTACTTCGGTGGTAGCGATGACCAGCCCGCCGCCTATGTGGAGGTCAACGTGTTCGGCCGCTCCGTGCCGGGCTCTGCTTGGGAAAAGCTGACCGAGAGCATTATGGCCGCGCTGAACTCCACGCTCGGCATTCCCGAGGACCGCACCTACATCCGTTACACCGCCACCACCGACTGGGGCTGGAATGGTGGCAACTTCTAGTTTGCGTATTCTGGCTCCCCTCAGTCAGCTTCGCTGACAGCTCCCCTCAAAGAGGGAAGCTCAGATATAGAAAGCCCGCCGGTGGCGGGCTTTCTACGTTTCAAGGGGCTGATTTCCAACATTCAGAAGCTCTACTAGCGTTTCAAGGGGCTTTTAAAACAAGAAACCCGGAGTATAAACATTGCAGTTTCAATGATCATACTCCGGGTTTCGCAATCGAAGAGCCCCTCGAAACGCAGATGGACCTCCGGAAAACCGGAAATCCGCCCCTCGAAAGCGAGTTACCTCACCTCGTGCCTGTCATCACACAATCTTGGGCATAGGGGTGGTGAGGCTGGTGGTCAGGTTGACGTGGACCAGACCGGCACCGGCATGCACCTCGACCTTCTTCAGGGTCACGGTGCGCTCTTCTTCGGGGGCACGGTCGTTGTCGGTCATGGTCGCCGGGGACTTGACCGCCACGAACGTCAGATTGTCCAGCGAGATGCCTGCGCTCTGGCACAGTTCCATGGCCTTGGACACAGACTCAGTGAAGCCCGGCTTGTAGATCACGCGCTCGGCCGGTACGCCGTAGGCGTTCTCGGCCACCCACTTGGCGTTCTCGGTCAGGGCCATGCCCTTGTGCGAATGCGGTTCGGCCGGCATGGAGCCGTTCTGCAACGCATCGACGAAACCGTCAAGCTGCGGGACCAGCGCCTCGCCGCCGTCGCGGAACAGATTGCCGACGATCGGCGTGCGGAAGCCCAGCTCGTCGGCGGTGGCCTGCAGGGACGGGACCTGATCGTCCTCGCCTTCCCACAGGTTGATGAGCGGGAAGGTCGGAATGTCCAGGTTCTCCAGGCGCTGCACGTGGAACGGGTAGCGCCAGGCCAGCTCGGGATCGTCGCGCCAGGTGGAGGCGCGGGTCACCACGATGGCGGCGGACGGCCACTGCGCGCCATACTCGCGACAGGCGATGTCCAGCCACTTCTGGGCACCGGCGTCGGTGCCGTAACCGGCTTCGACGACAACCACATCATGCAGAGCGCAGGCCATTTCCACGGAAACCAGCGTCGGAATGCCGATGGACACGTTGGCGAACGGGCCACCGTGCACGTAGACCGGGGAGCCGTTCACGGTCTCGGTCTTGGCCGGCTTGACCGCGTCGGCCAGAATGCCGGTGATGCGCCACAGGTCCACGAACTCGCCGAAGGTCACGGCCTTGCCGTCCTTGGTGCCGGCGATCATCTTGGATACACGCTCGGAAATCTCGTCCATCGAGCGGGAGAGCACCATGATCTGCATGAGCTCGCAGGTCGGCGTGAGCACGACCTTCTCCGGCACGTTGCCCTTGCCGTAGTCCACGGCGGTGGAGCGCAGGGAGCGGCTCGGCACCTCGGAGACACGCGGCACGAGAATCGTGTCAAGCTTGCCTTCATCGATGGCCTTCTCGGCGAAGGAGACGAGCAGGTTCTGGGCCGCCTCGATGGCGCCCATTTCGCCGCACAGACCCCAGTCGATGAGCTCGGGGTGGGTCAGGGATGCCTTGCCGCCGCCGGAGGCACCGCCCTTGGAACCGGCTGCGGTGATGCCCATGCTCGGCTGACGCAGCACGGCGGCCGCATCAATGCCACGCTTGTTCAGGGCGTCGATCAAGGCGATGGTCGTGGTGGTCTTGCCTTCGCCGCGCGATGCCTTGAGCGGCGTATCGGCGGTGACGAGCACCACCTTGCCGTGCTTGCACGGGGCGTCCGGGTTCTCGGCCAGGTACTTCATGTAACCGAATGCGTCGATCTTCTGGACCAGGCCGTACTGGCTGGTGAAGTCTTCGATGGTGGTCATTTAATGCCTTTCTGTGTTGATGATGGCGGAGCGGGGTGGTGGGGCGGCCGCCGCCTCTTCGCCTAGAAACAGCCCACTGGGCTGTTTCTTAACAGCTTAGCCCCTCAGTCCGCTTCGCGGTCAGTTCCCCTCAGGGAGGGGAGCTCAATACGGACTAAAAGTCGGACATGTGGAAGCCGTTCTTCATTTCCATGCTGCGAGTGTACAGTACGGAGTCAAGCAGCTTGTCGGTTTCCTCCTTGAGCTGGTCGGCCATGGTCTGGTTGGCGGTGGCGAGAATCTCGCGCACTTCGGGGTTACGCAGCGCGGCGATGGTCTCGTCCGGGGTCATCGGCTGCACATCACCGTCTACGTTATCCGCCTCGAATTCCTCTTCGGCAGCAGACTGCGAGGCTTCCTCGGCGGCCGTCAAGCCAAGGCGTGCCACCTGCTCATCAGTGGCAGACACCAAACGGTGACCCATCGCGCCGGTCTTCTCCTGGTAGCGCTCGACGGCGTTGGACGTGGAGCGGAAGGCGCCATCGCATAGGGCTGCGATGATGCGGTTGGCCCAGTAGAAGTTCTCGGAAGTCACGCGGGTGGTGGTGGCTTCGAGGTAGGCGGGCGTGGCGTCCACGTTCGGGAAGAACGGTACCAGCGTGTTGAACGGGTTGGACCCGTATGCCATCCACTGAATAGCTCGGGAAGCCTGCGGGCGGTACGGGCGAATCTGCATCACCGCAAGCTGGCTCTGGCGGTTGATGCCGATCGGACGGTACATGTGGCGTGTGCGCTCATCGCCCAGCTGGCCGTACGGATCGAACGGAGTGCCCTGGTAGTGGGAGCTCAGCACGTACTTGATGTCTTCGATGGTCACCTTGCGCTCCGGCTGGCGGGCCCACGGGATGTCGTCGGAGGTGGGCTTGTGGTCGGCGTCCGGGCCGTCCCACACCTCGTCGTACGGGTTGAGGAAGCGCTGCATGTACCAGGCGCGCGGGGTGTTGTACACGTGGTCGGAGTCGGAGTGGGAGCCGAAGGCGTCGCGCGGGTTGAACGGGGTGGTGTTCTCCACCGCGAGGTCCAAATGGTTGGTTTCGATGAATTCGGCAAGGTCTTCGGAACACATGTGCGCTTCCTGGTCACCCAGGGCGTCCTCAAGGTCGAATTCGTCGATACCGAGCTGGTTCGGCATGGTCACGTAGGCCTCGTCCGGCACTCGCTTGGCAATCCAGTGATGGCCGCCCACGGTTTCCAGCCACCAGATTTCGTTGGAGTCAGAGAAGGCGACGCCGTTCATCTCGTAGGTGCCGAACTCCTCGAGCAGTGCGCCGAGGCGCTGGACGCCCTCGCGCGCGGTCTTGACATACGGCAGCACGATGGTCAGGAAGTCCTCTTCGCCGATGCCGCCGGGCACCTCGGGCTCATCGCCCTTGGCCGGCGTGTATTCCACGAACGGGTCGGCGCCGAGCACGCGCTCGTTGGTGGTCAGGGTTTCGGTGGCGCTCATCGCCACGTTCGCCTCGTTGACGCCGGCCTCGCCCCAAATAC
>ENA-OWYG01001501-OWYG01001501.1-human-gut-metagenome-genome-assembly--contig:-NODE-1501-length-10819-cov-16.037440_pt1 | contig 10819 bp, 9 predicted proteins | sample MGYA00249747_ERZ652080 | MGnify/ENA primary metagenome ERZ652080 (study PRJEB26925, sample SAMN05827071) | human gut metagenome | biome: ENVO:2100002; feature: ENVO:00000062; material: ENVO:00002003...
CTAGTCGTCGGCAGCGTCAGATGTGTATAAGAGACAGGCTCCGGCTGGGTCATGTCCAGCTTGCGGAAGCGAAGCAGCCAAAACCGAACGAACTCCTCTTTCATCTTCGGCTTGGCCAGCCGTTCCTCTGCAATGCGGGCTTGCAGTTCTTTTCGCTGATCTTCCAGAGCTTCCAGCCGTTCCTTGGTAGAGCTGGTCAGAATGCCCATCTGGATGGCATTCAGCATATTGGTGATGCCGACTTCCGTTTCTTTCAACTGCTTTTCATAGATGGGCAAATCCGTGCTTTCCTGATTTTGCAATTCCATGACTTTGGCAATGATGGCATTCATGGAAGCGTCATCTTCCACCAGCTTCATGGTTTCGTTGACCACCAGATCTTCCAGCCACTGTTTCCGCACGGCCTTTTTATCGCAGGTCTTTTTCTTCTTGGCAGCAGCACACTTGTAGTAGGTATACATTTTCCCGGTGTGGCTGACACCGCTTTCTCCGAACATCAGTGCACCGCACTTGCCGCAGTACAGCTTGGTGGTGAGCAGATAGCTTTCCTCTGCCTTATGACGGGCAGGGGCCTTTTTATTTTTCGCCAGCTTTTCCTGCACCTTGTTGAACAGCTCTTCCGATACCAATGCCGGGATCGCATTGGGCTGTACCACATCCCGCAAACTCAATTCGCCGATGTACCGGCGATTACTCAGCATCCGCTGAATCGTATTGTAGGACATCTCCCCGCCCATTGAATTTTTGATGTTGTGCGCCTTCAACCAATCCCGCAGGTCAGTCATGGTCGCACCGTCCGCATACTTCTGGAACGTCTGCTCCACATACGGAGCCAACAACGGGTCGGGCTGGTAATGCCGGGTCTCATCGATCATGTAGCCAAACGGAATCGTGCCACCATTATAAATGCCCTTGAGAGCGTTCTCGGTCATGCCGCGCACGACCTTTTCAGACAGGTCAGCCGAGTAGTATTCGGCGTAGCCTTCCAGCACCGATTCCAGAATAATGCCCTCCGGGCCAGCCGAAATGACTTCCGTTGCCGATACCAGTTTCACGCCGTTTCGCTTCAGCTGAGTCTTGTACCGGGCACTGTCGTAGCGGTTTCGGGCAAAGCGGTCAAGCTTCCAGACAATGATGACGTCAAAGATGCCACGCTCACTGTCCTTGATCATCTGCTGGAACTGCGGGCGGTTATCGGTCTTGGCTGAGATGGCACGGTCAATGTAATGCTTCACCACCGTGAAGCCGTTCTTTTCCGCATAGGCGGTGCATTCCCGGATCTGACCTTCAATGGATTCTTCACGCTGACTATCAGTAGAATAGCGGGCATAGATCACGGCGGTCATGGCAGGCACCTCCCATTTATACATCATTGAACGGTGGAGCGTTCTTTCAAAATAGTATTTCGTATAATGTATATACCACAGTTTTTAACCGAATGCAATACTTTTTCCAAATAAAAGCCGCCATCATTCTCAGATCGTCCAGTTCTGGCTTGCCGACTGCAGATCCACCATGTGGGTGTACAGTCCCTTCCGGGCGTACAGCTCTGCCGGGCTGCCCTGCTCGGCCACGATGCCACCCGACAGCACCACCACCTGATCCGCACCGGCTACGGTGCGCATCCGGTGGGCAATGATGAGGACAGTTTTGTTTTTTATGAGCCGGGATAGAGCCTCCTGAATGGCAGTTTCATTTTCCACATCCAAGCTGGCGGTGGCCTCATCCAGCAGGATGATGGGCGCATCCTTCAGGAAGGCGCGGGCGATGGAAATGCGCTGACGCTCGCCGCCGGAAAGAGCACAGCCATTCTCGCCGATGTTGGTGTTCCACTTGTCCGGCAGCTTTTCGGCAAATTCCTCGCAGTTTGCCAGCTTTGCTGCCGCAAGGACCTCCTCGTCGGTGGCCCCCTTGCGCCCCAGACGGATGTTTTCGAGGATCGTGTTGTCAAACAGGGTCACATCCTGAAACACGATGGAATACAGGCTCATGAGCTTTTCCGGGTCGATTCGGGAAACCTCCATGCCACCCACAGTGATGCTGCCCTTCTGGTAGTCCCAGAACCGTGCCGCCAGTCGGGAAACGGTAGTCTTGCCGCCGCCGGAGGGGCCTACCAGTGCCGTGACCTCGCCCTGCTTCGCGGTAAAGGAGACATCCCGCAGCACCGTTTCACCGGAGTTATAGGCAAAGCCCACATGGTCGAACACGATATCGCAGCCCTGATTGGTCAGCTGCTCGCTGCCGGTCTGCAAGGGAGCGTCCAAGATCTCATTCATGCGTCCTACATTGGTGCGCATGGCAATGACCGCCGCCAGATTCTGCAAAGCCCCCTGCATGGGGTCGTACATCCGGGATGCCGCCATCAGGAACAGAAACAGGGTCAGCACGTCGATGCCGCCCTGCACCAGCAGCACCGAACCGGTGAGCGCCACCGATGCAATGCCCAGCTTGAGCACCATGCCGGCGGAGGACACAAACAGCGCTGTTTCCAGCTCTGCCACAATAGACTGCTTTTCCACTGCCCGAATTTTGTCGGAAAGGCCAGACAGATACCACTGCTCCGCATTGCTGGCTTTCAGGTCCCGGAGGGTCTCGATGTACTCCTGAATGCCGTCCGCACAGGCCATTTTCGCAGCCATGGTCCTGGCCTGCACCTTATCCTGTACCCGATAGCTGCCCACCACGATGGCAGCGGATACCGGAATGACCCACAGTGCCGCCAGTGCCATCCGCCACTCAAATGCAAACAGGCTCAGGGCAATGAGCACCGTGGAAATGAGGGAACCGAACAGACCGGGGATGAAGTGGGAGCAGTCCTTTTCCAACACCTCACAGTCCGCCATGATGGTGCTTGTCAGGTCGGCAAGGTCCCGCTTGCCAAAAAAGGACAGGGGCAGCTTCCGCAGCCGCTCCGCAAGGGTCAGGCGGCGGGTGCCGCTCTCTTTATAGGTGGTAAAATAGGTGCCGTTGTACTGGAACCATGTGGTCAGTAAAATCAGTGCAAAGCAGGCAAGGCACCCCAGCAGATAGAAGGTGCTTCTCCCGCTCGTGGAGCCTGCCAGCAGGTCTTTTACCAAAAGATACAACAGCCCGGTGGGCAGCATGAACGCCATGTTCTGGAACGCACAGGCCAGAACGCCCTTCACAAGCCCCTTTGCGCCCTCCGGGGAGCTGGCTGTGGCGTGTTGAATTTTTTCGATCATTCCTTATCCCTCCTTTGCGACCTTCCATTGCACCGACGCCTGATACTCCTGCCACATCCGGGCAAACAGGCCGTTCAGCGCGCACAGTTCGTCCTTTGTGCCAGATTCTGCAATCTGCCCATCCTGCACCACATAGATGCAGTCGGCGTTGGCGACTGTGGACAGGCGGTGCGCGATCATCAGCACCGTTTTGCCCTTGGCAAGCTGGGCAAAGGCTGCCTGCACCTTTGCTTCATTGTCCGGGTCGGCAAAGGCGGTGGCCTCGTCCAGGATCAGGATGGGCACATTTTTCAGCATGGCGCGGGCAATGGCAATGCGCTGCTGCTCGCCACCGGAAAGATACACGCCCTTGGTGCCGATGACCGTGTGGATGCCCGCCGGGAACTTCTCCACGATATCCATGCACTGTGCAGCTTTCAGCGCCGCCAGCACCTCGGCTTCGGTGGCCTGTGGCCTACCCAGACGGACGTTGTCCAGAATGCTGCCCTTGAGCAGGCGGCTGTTCTGGAATACAAAGGAGATGGTGTCCATCAACTCTTCCTTGGGGATATCCCGCACATCCGCTCCGCCCACCCGGACGCTGCCGCTCTGCACATCAAAGAACCGGCAGACAAGGTTTGCCAGCGTGGATTTGCCGCCGCCGGAGGGGCCTACAAAGGCCACCGTCTGTCCCGGCTGAATCTCCAGCGAAACGCCCTTGATGACCTCGGTTTTTCCGTCGTAGCTGAAATGCACATCCCGCAACGTGACAGAGGAATCCTTCGGGTACTGCGGAACAGCCTGCACCTGCATGGGCGCCGTCTCCAGCACCGAGTCGATGCGTGCCAGCGCATCCGCCACCACCATCTTGTTCTCACTCATGTACATTATACGGGTCAGGGTCAGGGAGATCACCGGCGTGATGATGATATAGAACAGCAGGTTCAGCAGAAACTCCGGGGTGACGCCGTGGGTCGTGAACAGCAGCCCGCCCGCGATCAAAAAGGCGAACACCCCGTTGACGGCGGCGGTATAGAACATCATGGGCAGTCGCAGATCTTTGGTGTAGGAGACGACCCACTTTTCGTACTCATCAATGGCGGCCTTGAACTTTTTGAAGGAAAACACCGACTGCCCGAAGGTCTTGACCACCGGGATACCCCGGACGTACTCCACGGCCTCATTGGACATAGCCTCCAAGGCGTTGCCGTACTGCCGCATTTTTTCAGCCATCCGCTTGCCAGTCATGGTCGCCATAATGAGAAAAGCCAACACCACCGGCGCAAGGCTCAGCAGACCCAGCCGCCAGTCGAACGCCAGCAGCAAAACCAACAGCCCCACCGGGGTGGCGATGGCGTTGTACTGGTCGGGCAGCTGGTGGGCAAGATAAGTCTCGGCGGATCCGGTGCTCTCATGGATGATCTTACGCAGCTTGCCGCTGCCGAAGTTCTCGGAAAAGCCCAGCGGCAGCACCGCCAAATGTTCCGACACCGCCAGCCGCAGATTGGTCGCCACCCGGAACGCCGACAGATGGGAGCACATCAGCGCCGCAATGTAAATGAGGTAGGACAGCACCGCAAACAACACTGCCATCCAGCCGTAATGGGGGATGTTCACCGCCTGCGCATAGTTTGGCGCGGCGTTCAGCACATCCCGCAGGATCTTCCAGATGTACACAAAAGGCACCAGCGCCACCAGCGCACTGACCGCAGACAGCACCCACGAAGCGTAGGTGAAATATCGGTAGTTCCCGGCGTAGCCCATCAGCCGGGAAAGATCGGACTGTTTTTTCACGGAAAGACCTCCTTCAAATAATTTTTATGCAAAAATGTGCCGTGGCGTTTTTGCTCCACAGCACATTCTGCGTATTAACCTGCTAGATTTTCAGTACAGAACAGCTCAATGCAGTTGTCGATCATAGTCTGGTCGCAATCCGTAGAAATGCCAGATGCCACCCAGTAAGCATATTCGCCTGCATCGTACTGGCTCAGAGCTTCTGCATCCGAACCATAGCGAAATTCAATGTGGTAGGTTTCCGCACTGGTGTCTGGCGCGAGGAAAAAGTAGGTGAACTCGCCGGAATCGGCATCATCACTTTCAAACTCATACAGTCCATGCACAGGCTCCATGCCAATGTAGTGATAGGTATGGGAGAACAGCACATTGCCGTCCTTATCGGTGCCGGAAATGGTAGAAGTTTCACCATCGAAGGTCAAGGTCGCAAGGCTATTGGTAAAGCCGCAGAAATAGGCTCCGCCGCCGTTGGCATAGGCCTCGACGGCATCCTCGCCGTAGACATCGCCCGTAACCATTGAAGAGAGCTTTTCAAAGGCAGCTTCCGCATTTTCCTCTCCCACAAGGGCGGTACAGTCGTCCAGCCATGTCTGCTGATATTCGTCTGCCAAAATTACCGGCCACAGCTCCTGATAGCTGCCTGTCAAGTCGTTCAGCAACTGTGCAGCGGCAGCTGCGTTTTCATCCGCCGCTGCGGATGTCGTTTCGGAAACAACAGAGCTTGTAGTGCTCTCTGCCGCAGTGCTTGCAGTAGAAGACACTGGGGATACCGCCGTGCTGCCGCAACCGGCCAGCAAAGAGACCGACAGAGCCAGTACGGTTACCGTACCCAGAACTTTTTTCATCATACGCATGGAAAATCCCCTCCAGAAAAATCGTTTGATTTTGTAATTAGCGTCCACTAACCACAAACAGATTTTACTGGAACAGGCCGTTTTTTACAAGAACCAAACAGACAAAATCTATCCAATCGGACGCATCTTCCGATACTCCGTAGGCGTCATGCCGGCTGCTTCCCGAAATGCAGAAGAAAACTTATTCGGATTTTCGTACCCGACCCGATGGGCGATTTCAGCAACCGTGCAATCGGTTTCGAGTAGTAGCTTCTGTGCCAGCTGCAGCCGGTACTCTTTCTGATACGCATAGACCGAGCTTCCGTAAATGCCTTTGAAACAGCTTTTTAATGCCGTAGGCGAAAGGCCGACCTCCTGTGCAAGCTGTTCGATTGTACGGTGAACTGTCAGTTCCTGCGTGAGAAGAGCCGCAGCCTGCTTCACACACTCCACCTGATGCTGATTGAAATACTCTGTCTGCTGCACATCTTCCCTGTTTTTCAGCCGGGTCAGAATATGCAGCAGCTCCAGTACTTTCAACCTCAGATAGCCGGTGTCCGGCACAGCGTGAGCTGTATACAACTCGGAAAAAACATGTGCAACCACAGGCGCAGACCGAAGGATGCAGCAGCGGTTCTCTGTGCAGATATACTGTCGGATAGCGTTCAGATTCACGCCATACCATTCCATCTGGCTCCGCATTTCCGGCGAGATCGCATCCAGATCCAGCAGAATGGTAATGCCGTGATAGTGCCGCAATGGGAAGCAGGAGGAGGATTTCTTGCGCGCTGCTGCACACACCGCAAAATCCCCTGCTGCCAGATAGCAGCAGCTATTTTCCCCAAAACTGCACTCGTAACGCCCCACGCGGCAGTGGTTGATCTCAATCACATTCCGCGCTGGTGCGGGAGCCTCGTCAAAGGAAACAAGATGCATATCGTTGTAGTACAGTTCTGCCCCCGAAAACAGTGGACAGATGGTCATACTCCCGCTCCCCGTTCCGTTGGAGAACACGACGGTGCGGGGCATCGCCGTGGAAGCAGTTTGCTCCGGGGAAAGATCAAAAAGTGATTTATACATAGCCATTCTCTTTTCCTGAAGATTCGCTTTTTCTTACTGATTCGCAGACGTGAACTGTCAAATTCCATTTCTCTGCAAAAATGTTTCCATCAAATCAAGATACCGTTCCGCCTGAACAATGAAGCCCACATGACCGCCCGGAACATTGTGAATCTCCGCATCCAGTTTCCGGAACAGATCTGCGAACCGTTTCTGATCTTCCTTTTTGAAAATGTCATTTTCCGGGAGGAGGATCAGTATCCTCCCCCGCAGATATTCAAAATCATTTGCTCTGAAAGGCGGGTAATCCTTCAGCATATATACACACCGGAAGCTATGGATGCACTTTCTGCAAAAAAACACAGACAATTCAGCAATCGCTGTCATCCTGCGAGGTGCGCAGAGTGCTTTTTCTCATACACCACAGCCGCGATGCACCAGCGGATGAACTGCTTTGATTCTTCTTTCTTCATTTTCTTCGCTTCCTGTTCGTAATCATAATAGCCAAAAGCGTTCCAGCTCCGACACAAGCAGTGCCGGATGATTGATGATCTCGCCATGGCCGAAACCGGGGAAGCAGCGGACGATCAGGCTCGGATATGCCGTCCGCAGCCGCTGGATGGCCTTTTTCATGTGCCCTTCTTTTTCTCCGTACCAACAGGCGACCTTTGCATCGGGCTGTACCAAAAAGTCCGTTCGATAGAGATAAAGTCCTGCCTCCCAAGTGGCCCGGACGGATTCCAAACTGATATGATCCGGGATACGGCGGAGCATAGTCTGCATTCCCTGCTCCGTCTGCCCCATAAAGCGCAGTGCCCATGCAGGCATATACTTTTCGTGTGCCGTTCGATATTGCTTTTGCGGCATGACCTTCAAAATCAGTCGATTCAGCACTCCGAAATCCAGATACTCCGGCCCGCTGAGGATCATCCGATCGATCTGAACGGTTGGGGAAGCATTCAGAAAAACAGCCGGTCCGCAGCCCAGCGACTCTGCAAAAAGCAGATCCAGCCGTCCGTCAAGCTCTTTCTCAATATAACCGGCCAACTTGTCCGCCTGATTCTGGGCGGTCGTGTAGGTTGTTTTGCCTGTTCCGTCAAAGCCATCGAAGCTGACGGCATACACGCAGAATTTCCTTTCCAGCAGCGGGATCAGATCCTCAAACTGCCGCCAGCACATAAGATTTCCGTGCAGCAGGGCGGCAAGCTGTTTGTGGCTCGTTCTCGCCAGCCGCTCCACATAGCCATGAACGGTTTGCAGTGCCTCCTCTTTCGGCATGACCCGCTGCAAGGTCTCGTAGGCCGCAATGCCTGGTAAGATTTGCCGCTTGAGGTGGTATTGCTTTTCCTTGCTTGCACCCGCATTTTCAGCCAGAAGTGCATTTAACCGCACATCAAAAGCGGCGTTCAGTTCCTTTGCCTGCGCGGGAAAGCGTTGCGCCGCAGTCTCCCGAAAGTCACGGGAAAGATAGGTTTCCTTCCTCTTCATCGTCCGTTACCCTTTCTTTTTGTACCCGCAGTCGCAGTAGGGCCCGCCGGAGGCAAGGGTGTACTGCCGCACAAAATTTGTCACACCGCCCGCTTCGCTCATGGTGTAGTCCAGATGGCACAAAGCGGGGGTCAGGTCGTACAGACCCAGCTCCTTCATCAGCACACAGATGCCGCATTTGGTAAAGCGTCCCTCGTAGCCGCTGCCATCCGGGTATTCGTAAAACTCCATGTTCCACGAGTAGGGGTTGCGGTCGGCGGCTTTCAGAGTGGCGGTTGCCTTCATAGCGGCAATGTCCTTTGCGGTAAACTTGCTTTTCCCGCTCTTGCGGCAGAACCACTGCATGGGCTTTGTCATCATGGATTTTGCATAATACTCCGTCAGCCGCTCCACATCCGGGTGCTCCGGCATGGAGAGAATAAACGCACCGATCATCGCGCAGTTGACGAGGTTCATCTTGAACCGGTCGCCTTTTTCAAACTCCGGTAGCCTGCGGATGATCTGCCGGTATTGCGGCTTTGCTTTTTTGGTAATGGCTCTTGCGGTGTCTGCATCATAGCCCAGCACAGCGGTCAGCTGCTTTTGAAAGGAACCGGCAAACAGCATCCACATTCCAAAGGGCATACCCATGTATTTCATTGCACGGTCTCCTTACATTCTCCGCATTTTGCCTTCTCCCGAAGCAAAACCAGCCCCAATACCAAAACCAGCAGGTGTCCGGCGGATTCCGTGCCGTGATCGATCTGATCCAGCGGCCACGGCAGAAGCGTGAAGAGATTTCCCACAATCCCCGTAAAAACGATGGGGTTGCAGAAGGATGCCAATATCCGCTGTGCCGTCGTTTTGAGCGGGAGCATCCTTTTCCAGATCATAACGAGCATCACGACAGAAAGAAGTACATCACACAGGATATATGCTGCCAGCAGCGGCGCGGCGTTGCAGTAAAACACCTTGTTGGCAATTTCAGCTGCCGCCTGCATATCGCCGTATTTCTCAAAGGTAAACTTGAAGATCAGCGCCACATTCATGAACATAGCATGAACATAGCCCCAGCAGACCGTGCCGGTGAGATAGGCAATTTGAAACAGCTTGACCCATTTCTGCTGCTTCGGTTGGGTGAGGCGTTGCTTCAAAAGCTTCCACATCTGGTGAAAACCGATGTAATAGAGTGCCGTTCCGAGAACACCGCAGATGATGCTGACCACCATGCGCCATGTTGCCATATCAAGATAGGCGACCTTGACCATCAGCCCAATGGATTCTGTGCTTTGGCTTTTCCCGGTCGCCGCAAACAAAAAGTCGCCGATCACATATAAAAGGCACCCAATCATACCTGCGATGAGTGCTCGTTTTTCTTTGCTCATTTTCATTGCTTGCCTCCGAATTCGATTTTCACGATCTGCATTTTCATCCCGTTGTCCCCGACCCTTGCGAAGAAGCGGAAAAAGCTGCTGACAGAAGGGTCTTTCCGATCACTGTACTGTCATCATTGCCGCCAGCACCATCGCTATGACTGCCATGCCCACCGTGCCGAACAGCCACTTTTTCGCCTTGTCCTTGGCGGTAATATAAGGCTTTAAGTCCTCTGTTCCGGGAATCGTCCATGCGTTCGTGTGCCCCACCCAGTAGCCATCGATCAAAAAGCGGTCCATGAGATTCATAACGGACAAGATGACCAGCAGCTGCCAGAAGCCCGCCGCAAAGCTGCGTGCACCGTTTATCCCATAGACACAGACCAGCACATAGGCGATGTAGCCGGGAACGCATACCGCTTTGAAAATCAAAGCATTTTGCTTTATTTTTTCGCGTGTTGTAAGTCCCAGCTTCACGCACCGCCGCTGCACCGCCGGGCTGTAAAGATGCACCATCCCAACAGCCCCTTTGCGGATGCCCACGGCACAGACAAGAAATAGCAAAGCCCCCAACCCAAGACCTTCCAAAATCACCTGTAAAAGCATTACTTGTTCCTCCTGTATCCGTTTTCGTCCCGGTATTCGGGATGTTCCTTTAAGTATAGATCCTGATCGCCGCAGATGGTGTAATCACACTTACAGCCATCCCTCTACGATGTATGGTTCAAAACGCCGTGACGATCAAGGCTGACAGTGCAGCGACTGCGGCAAACAACGGGATACCGCGCCAAAACGATTCGATATGCTTTTTCGGATTTTGATAGTATTTCTTCTCCGGCAGGAAAGAGAAGCGGGTACGTTTTGTGTTGCGCCACCAGAGAAGATCGATCACCAAAAGATCGAACAACCCAAGCCCCTCGCTGAACGCAAGAAAGTACCAAAATGCCGACAGATAACCGTCCAAGTTCAGCACGCCTTTCAGCGCAAGTCCTAAAGCGGAAAACACGACTGTGAAAAGCAAAAGATTGCTGAGCCAAACGGCAGCGGTGGATTTCTCCTTCGGAACAGCCTTTCCAAGCTGATGGTCGCTTCGCACACGGTTTTGAACTTC
>ENA-OWYG01001505-OWYG01001505.1-human-gut-metagenome-genome-assembly--contig:-NODE-1505-length-10782-cov-6.856717_pt1 | contig 10782 bp, 8 predicted proteins | sample MGYA00249747_ERZ652080 | MGnify/ENA primary metagenome ERZ652080 (study PRJEB26925, sample SAMN05827071) | human gut metagenome | biome: ENVO:2100002; feature: ENVO:00000062; material: ENVO:00002003...
GAGATGAGCGCTAGTCTCGTGGGCTCGGAGATGTGTATAAGAGACAGGTGCTTGCACTTGTTGATGCGCTTGTGCTTGCTTCAACACTCAAACTCTCTGATATTCTTACTGATTCACTCTTCTCATAGTTTGGATCTGCATCATCCAGTAAATCAATGGAATCCCCATGCTTATATGCGTATTTATACGTATGTACTCCACCCGTACTACTACTTCTAAATTCTACCCATTCATTATCAGACACTTTTAATACAAACGCATTTCCGTCACATATATACAATTCGCCTGTTTTAGAATAACTTTGCTTATTATGTCCCCGCCCTGTTGTCCAATTAAATGTAACAGAATCAAAATCATTAAAATATTCATACTTACCTGTATATGAATTAGCTACTCTATACTGGCATGATCCATTCTCCCAAAACCACGCCCATATATCACCTTTAGATTGAATATCAGATCCAGCTAAATCTTTAAAATTACTTGCCGTAATCTTAGTCACATGATGTACCTGATCTGATACACAATCATCTCTATTTGTATCATTACTTGCAAGCTGTGGCATTCCACTCATTCGAGCATAAACAGCCATATCCTGTTCTGCATCATCTGTGTATGCAGCCGCTACAACATTATCACCACTCTGCTGTTCTGCATCACTCTGCTTCGCACTTTCGCTGGCGCTTGAACTTTCACTTACACTCACGCTCTCGCTAGTGCTCTCTGAAGCGCTTTCACTCATGCTCTGTGTTGTACTCTCGCTATACTCTGTACGTTCGCTCTCAGACAAAGAGCCTGCGTCAACTAATGAATTGGAATCTGCTGCCGATTCATTAATTGCAGCCATAACCATATCAGCACCCTGGATAGAGCTGACTCCACCCATGGCAATTCCTGCTGCGGTTATACCTTTTAAAATACTGTCAACCTTCTTCTTATTCATATAGTCTCTCCTTATTCACATGAATCCGGATACTTGATTATCTGTTTCCTAATCCTCTTTCATCCGGACATAACTATAGTTTTCCTCTTTAACACTATAAATATAAACTCCTAGGTGTATCTAAAATCGTATAAAAACATTTATATACCGCCAAATTATAGCCTTTCTCCACACATAATCAAGGTATCCAGCAATAATTTTCTGGTATATATTCCATTTATGAACAAATTTTGCAGTTTTTTGACATTTGCGTAGTATTGACTCAATTTATCTTCCGATTCTGATACAGCTATCCGGTATACATCTTCAAAATCTGTCGCTGCTGCTCCTATTTCATTATCTGTCACATACTTTTCACAGCTCAACCCCTTTTTAACTATCACTGGGATTCCGGCAGCCATATAAAGTCCAAGCGCCTGCTCATCCGCATCCCAAATCAATCCAAAGCCTCCGTCTGACAACCTGAGTATAGATTCCATGGCACGGTACTCATCATATTGCACCACCTCTATATTCAAATTGTTCAATGGATATTCATTTTGACTCGTTTCCGCCATGATATATAGTTTTTTATTTTTATGCTCATTTGCGCAAATGTCTGTCATATAATCCGGTATATTCTGAATCAGATAAGGTTTTTCTTTTAATCCATTTGCGATATAGTAATCCCGCAGCGCAGCTGAGGCAAAAATAAACATATCAGCCCTGTTAAGCAGCGTGATTTCATCACTCAAAGAATACTCACTGTCATCTCTATCGAATGCTATTTCCTGTATAAACGCAACAATTTTTGTTCCATGATATCTTCTTAAATGCTCAAATAAAAATCCATCGTATCTGGGACTCTCTCCGCTTGGATGCTGAAAAATCACTATATCCTCCGGACAAAGTGATGCGATTATGCCATCCATCCTAACATGAAGCTCATCATCACTATCATATGCATCAGGAAATTTAAATAAACTCATTTCTTTAAAGCCAAGTGTTTCACCAGCGTTTTTCACTGCATTTTGACGGAGACCAATCAATCCGCCTATGTTATAAGTTTTTGTAATATGTACGCTCATAATCTCTTCCCCATTATTCCACTGTAGCAACTATCTGTGATTCATACACCTGATCATGGTCAAATACTATATCCTGTCACTGTTGATTTGTCTGCTAAATCTATATATGATCTTGATATCTGTTTTCAACCGGTGTACAGGCATTTTCCAAAACCTCAATTATTGCATCCTGAAGTGTTTTTCTTGTATATGCGCCATCTAATATCAGCTTTTGAATATTCTTCACATTATGGTAAAGCTTTATATACTCTGCATCCGTAATACTCTGAACCAGTTTATCAGCTTCATCCAACGTATCGACTGCATATCCCAGACCGTTTCTTTCGACAAATTTATCATGAACACAGCCTCTTTTTACTATAACTGGTATCCCTGCTGCCAGATTTGTACCGAGCTTGTACGGCTGATTCATCGAATAATATCTGTCAAAATATTCGTCATCACTCCAAACAAGCCCAAAGCCACCTTTGGAAAGCTCATGCATTAGCTTTTCCTGCTCAAAATACCCTCTCCAGCAAAAGCTGTCATCATTTTCTCTGTCCGGCTTATTTGCATCATATTGATAAATCGGTGTCTTGCCATGGTACTCTGCCAGAAACGGAAAACGATTATAGTTCCCGGCAAAGTGAAAGCATCTCGTTACAGCATGATCCACAAAACAAATGTCTGATGGCATATCCCAGATAGTCTGATAGATAACAGGCTTCTCATCAAGCCCATTTTCTTTCAGATAGCGATGCATCTTCTTTGATGGCAAAATAAGTAAATCCGCCTTATTGAGAGTTTTAATTTCCATATCAAGAATTGCCTGCTCAGAATCAAACATGAGCTTTTGTATATCCTGAACAAAAATTATCAGCTTTGTATCCCGGTACGACTTTATCTTGTTTACAAAGCTCTCATCATAATTCACCCCAATCCAGCTTGGATACTGAAAAATCACAATATCACCATAGTTAAGAGGCGCTATTATCCCATCAAGACGTTTGTCTATCTCCTTTGCATAGTCTGGCTTTAAAGGATAAAAAGACAAGCCCATTTCATGACAGCCAATACTCTGCGCCACCTTTAATACTCTTCTATGTGCCAGACTGGCAGTTCCTGCCATGTTGTTTAATGTAGTAATGTGTGTTTTCATTGATACTCCTGTCTACAAGCCTGTTGTTTCATTGATGTTTTCCAACATTTTTCTCTCATACTCAAGCCAATAATCCTTAGGATGTTTTACCTTCATGTTACTGCATTTCTCTATAAAATTAAGTTTGACGGATTGAGCTATGGTATATTTTTTATAAGCTGCATCCATTTTGATTCTATTACATGCTCCTTATATTCTTCAGCAATCATATAAGAATTTTCATGGAATTTCTTCAATCTGTCATCATCCTCAAATATTTTAACTATTGCTGCTGCAGTTCTTTCACAGAGCTTATCTTTATTTTGATAGTCTGTTTCAATATCAAAATCCACCAGATAGCCATTTTCATCCGGATGTATAAAAAGCCTGTTCCCATATCTTACATCCAGTCCAACCATGGCTAGTCCGTCTCCAACAGCCTCCATGAGTGAAAGTCCAAATGTTTCCCACAAAGAAAAGGATGCAAACAATTCATAGTGTGGATAAATCTTTTCAAGATTACAGCGCCCTTTAAAGTGAATATAATCATCAGCACCAGCATCTTTAACTATATTTTGTAAATATGAAGTATACTCATCATTGCCACTTCCGTATATATCCAGATTAATTGTCTGATTTATCTCATGAGCTTTTATCACACTTTTAATAAGAATATCAATACCTTTCCTTGGACTAAGTCTTGAAGCAGATATTATACTGCCTTGCCAACGATTATTTTTACTTTTAAGTTTGCCTTCTGGTATGGCGCCCGGTGGAATAGCTGCAATATGCGGAACAAAACAATCATACTCTTTTAAAAATGCTTCCAGACTTCTTTTATGTTCATCCGTACCAACAACAAAATAATCTATTGCCTCTGAATATTTGAACCAATAATAATACTCATAGTTCATGTATAATGAGCTTTCATCCTCATATATTTTGTAAAAATGATCTGAATGTAATACAGCTATCAGCTTTGATTTGCCTTTATTTTCAAAAAGAGGCTGTATATAATCAAGATATCCCGCTCTATCCATTATACATATATCATTCTCACAAAGATTAAGTGTCTTTACAAATCTTTCTAGAAACTCTACATTGTCTATAACTTCACCATTTTTAAACAGATATTCAACATTATCTTTATAGATACATTGTTCATAAACCATCTGTCCTTGTTTGTTCCAAAAAATTCTCCTTCCTAGATTTAAGCCATCGTTCGAATCATTATCCCAATTATACAGCTCTGTATATGACAAACTGTCTGTATAATAATTTTCTAAATACTTTTTTCCGTTTTTAAAGAGACTTTCATTTATAACAAATCCATCTTCATCGCATAATATTTCAACTGATTTTTCACCGGAATTATATAGACGAATCACCTTTCCATCCTCATCTATATTGTCATACTCATAGTTTTCTTTTTCATTTTCTAAAAGAGCTTCTTTTTTCACAGACAAACTCATATCTAATCTTCCGGTCATAAAAAGATGTGCAGACATAATCTGACCACGTTTTATTTTTTGCGAACCATACAGTTCCATATCCCTAATTGTCGGCAGCTCTGTAAAAATAAATTTAGCGTTTACATTGTTTTTTGCAAACAATCTTGCTCTAAATCCCTGAGCAACATCGACTCCGGAAAATTCATATCCACTAAGTAATGTAAAATCAAATACTCTCATCTGTATCACCCATAACTACTTTTGCAGCTAATTGTTTTAATTGCTTCTTTTGCCTGTCTATATATTCATTGAATATCGTCTGACTAGTTATTATATTTTTTAGAGTTTCTTTCATCTTCACATAGTTGCTGCTTTCAAAAATATTTCCCATTGGATATAATTCTTTTGAATGCGCTGTATTGTCAAACGCTAGTATTATCATATTATTAACCATTGCCTCGTTTACTGCATTGTATAGCTCTCTGTAATGATTAATATCCAAATAAATATCGCATCTTTCAAACAGTTCTTTTCTCTTTTGTTCCGTAATACATGGATATAACTCAACATTATTATTTATATCCAGTCTCGTTAATTTATCTGACATAATGGTACTGGCAGCTATATGAAAAGTTATTTCCGGAAAGTCATTTATAAGCTGTTCAATATACTCAAGCTGATCCGATTCTGTAATAGTAAGTGCTTCCTTTTTTCCAAATTTTAATTCATTATTTTCAAAATATGAATATACTCTGTCGCATTTATAATTTGAATTTTCTTTATACCAATTGACCTGCTGCTCTTCACTGCACAGTATTCGAAACGCTGTGTTAGTCTGAGTTATTACTGTCAAATCTGAGTTTAATCTATTTTGTGGCAGGTATGATATTTTAAAATTTCCATAATCCCAGGCAAATTTATTTAATATCTCATCACTTGTCAGCCATATATTTTCATCATAAATTTTATTATATTTAAGATAAGCTTCCAAATAATCAGCAAAGCCTCTATAGCTCTTCGGACTAATGCGGGTGCCAAACGTGGTATATGTCTTTGGACCTGTCTGTTCTAATACTTTAATGTCACCATTTCTATCATAGAATTCCCTGACTGTAACATTGCCGCCACTCACATTCTCCGAACAATACATATATCCGTATTTGTTGTAATAATCTACTTTATATACTGTATTATTCCTGTCAATCCACTCGACTCTGCTGACCATTCTTTTCTCTATCGGATTCTTAAAATAGATGTTTGCCTTTTTGGTTTTATTATCATATATAGCACCATTTAGACCATCTGCACGAACACTCCAATATTGAGGGATATCTATGAATGCATAATACCTGTCTTTTTCCTTAAGCACATCGTTTCTTTCAGATATGCCACAAAACAAATCTATGGCTTCTATTGTTTTGCATTCTTTAAATCCCACATTTTCTGCCAGCTCTATTATATTTTTCTCAAACTTACCTAATTCATCAGTAATAAAAATCATAGGGCAAACCCACCCTCTGTATAATGTAAAAACCTCTGTGTTATAAAATAATTCTCACCATTTTCTAATCCGGCATTTGCCAGTATTTCCAGTCCATTGCCATCGTCCGCTTCTGCTGAGACTATATAGACAGTATTATCATCACAGATAATCTCATTCTCCTTTAAATGCTCATGCCATTCACAGCTATCGAATTTTCTGTTTAATAGCCTCATTGCATTCCTTATAGAGCTATTCTCTCCACCATAGAATACGAGTCGTATATTGTTTTGAGTAGCTTTTTTTAGCAGCTTCTCCAGCATAGCTGTTCTATCCACAATTCTGCCCATAGAATTACACAATAAGCCATCCTCCATCTGCTCTCCCCATGGGGTTCTCAGTATTGTGAAATAGTAGGCTCTGTCAATTTCATTATTTGTATGCAGCATCAACAGGGTTGCAGCATAATGATATATTTTTTTCTCTGCTTTCTCATTATTTTTTCTTGCCTCATCAATAAAATAATTCCATTTTTCATCTATCAATAAGGTTTTTCCGCTGAATATGGCATTTAAAGCATCCTGGTCAGGAAGCCATGTCCGTGGATTATCGTTCAGATAATCTATAACCTGTTGAAACAGGCTTCCATTTTTCCTGATATTGTCAAGATTCATGCAAAGAACACCCGCATTAAAATATCTGTCACGACTTGTCTGCCCTGCTGCTACAGCGTATGGAGTTCCCCAATTTCTTATTGTCGAACAATCCTGAGCAGCCGCCAGACAGTAATTATCTATATTTAGGTTCCATAATTCTTCAATATCTGTATTTACAAATAAATCAGAGTCCAAATATATTATTTTTTTTAAATCCGGCATAATATCGGGCAACATAATTCTGAACATTGTTCCAATTGCAAATCTATTCATTGAATCAGCAAACGTGCCAAAAACGTCCGAATTAAAATGATGAAATTCTATATCATTTCCACTATTATCGGCAATAAAACTCAGCTTATTTTTATTTATTTCGTTCAATGTGTCATCATGTAATATATGAAAAACTATTGGCGCTTTTGTGTTTTCAACAATGGATTGCATCGTTGTTCCAGCCCAGACACTATAATTTCCATCCTTATCATGTATACCAAAACAGATATGCATTGCATTATCCAAAAAGTATGCATTATCCATTTTTTTCGCAGTTACTCTCAGCTTTGACATTCTTTTCAATATCACATTATCTGAAAAAGCCTTCACATACGGATTATTAAATATATCCGGTTCACTCTTTAAGAACTCTTCTTTGCAAATATCCAGTTCCCTATTCATAAAGGTTTCTATTCTACTATATGGCTCAATATATTGGTGCCATAACAAAAATGTCTGGATTTCACAATAACACTGCTCAATTACATTTCCCAGTTCTGCTTTTCTACTTTGAATAGCCCGCCTTATATGATCCATAATAATCTTAGCATCCCGAATCTTTGCATTGCTAATTTCAGAACGTATAATGCCCTCTGTGTTCTCAAAGTAATAGTATAATGTCGATTGCACCTTACAATATTTCTTTGCAAGTAACACACAAAGCATAGAAAAATGTGTATCCTCATAATATACATCTTCTATAAATCTTAGATTATGTTCTATTATAAATTTGGTCGAGTATAGCTTTGCCCATGCTGTTACATTAGTAAATCCGGTCAGACCTATAATGAGATTTTTCCTATTATCAACATTATCCAAATCAAGCCTTTGAATTTCAAAATCATTTACTTCTAATACATTTGGCTTATCTGCTTTAAAGCACGATACACCACACTGTACCACATCATAATCGTCCTCTGTCATTCTATCATACAGCACCCTGAGCATATCCGGATGCACATAATCGTCCGCATCCACAAATGTGATATATTTGCCGGTGCAGATATCCATTCCCAGATTACGTGCACCGCCACACTTTCCTTTTTTCTGTATTTTAAGAGATATAACATTCTCCGGGTATTGTCTTTGTAAGGATTCTAATATAGACCATGTATTGTCTGTTGATAAATCATCTATGAGTATCACTTCGAGATTTTCAAAGCCATATGTCTGGCTGTAAATTGAATCAAAGCATCTCATAATGTATTTTTGTACATTGTAGCATGGAATAATTACTGATATCTTGTCTTTACCATTCATAACATTTTCTCCATAATATATAAAATAATCAAATTAGTACTTCCTCTAATCGTGTAAAATCACCTTGTAGCTTTTCCAACCTATTTGTACTATTTCCTTTACAACTCACAAACTATACTGTTCACATGACATTTCTCTGCGGCTCTCGGATTTTTCTTTGCGAACTGGCGGTTGATTCTCTTTTTCACTATCTCGCAGTCCTCACGCTTGATTCCGATGAGCATGATAAGAAACTGCACCTTTCCATACGAGGTATATATGTCACTGTAGCGGATTGATTCACCAACGCACTTCTTGAACTGCCTTGAATACTTGTTCATCTTTGTCTCGCTCTGCACCTGTCTGCCTTCCTCGTCCTCCAGAGTACAGAGCATGAGATATACAGGTACCCTTGTGCGTTTCATAATACGGATGGACGCCTGGTATATTCCTTTGAATACCGGATAGCTGCAGAAATATCCGCCTCTTTCTGTTTCCTCCTGCTCGTTCATGCCCTCCTGGATGTTTTCCAGTATCTCATGTGCATGATTCATCTGATTACTGTATTTCTCAAGGATTTCCAAGAGTCTTGAAGATGGATAAATACCGCACTCCCTGAGATAATAGTCCACGACATCCGTGTATAGCTCTTCCGCCTCATCATAGCGCCTGGTCTCTACCATCGCCTCCATGATAAGCTCCTCCCACTCATTGAATGGGTCGACCTTTGCCGCATATACTCCGAGCTTCTCCAGTCCCTTGAATTGTTTTCTCTTTCGCAGTATGTACGCAGCTTCATTTATGATTTTCTCAAACATGGTGTGATAGCGTCTGGCCTCCTGTGCTATCCACGTCTCGCCTGTATATGCCGCCAAAAACTCTCCCTTATACAGATATAGTGCTTTTACGTACAGCTCAAGCATATTGTCTTCTATTTCCTTTATCCGCTCATCACACACTGTCTCTGTACTCTCCGGTTCCTGTGGCATCTGCTTTTCCAGTGCACAGGCCTCGTTATAGAGCTTCTCAAACTCTGCTGCATCCTCTTCTATCTCTATATCCGGTGTCCAGTAATATATGCCTCCCTCCAAATATATGAGGTTCTTTCCCGGCAGTCCGAGCTGTGCGAGCTTTTGCTTTGTCTTGTATACAATAACTCTTAGTGCCGTGTGAGGTGCATCTATGTCACGCTCACCGATTACTATTTCCTCGAGCTTATCCTTTGCTACTCCGCAGTCAGAATAGTGTATCAAAGCCTGCATCATGCGGTTGAACTGGCTTTCCTTATGCATTTTTTCCGCCACAAATGGTGCTCCGTTATAGTCCATTCTGAAATTGCCAAACATCTGTACCTTGATTTTATGCGTCATAGGTGCCTCTCTTCCCGAGTTTTATAAACCTGCTTATTATAGAATTCATATTATCATTGACTCATATATTCAGCTAGTTTTTAACTAAACAAATTAATCTAATTATCATTATACATCAATTCCACGCATGGCAATAACAACGACAATTTACACAAAAAGTGTCAAAACTCGTACTTGACAAATCGTAAGATATATGATAGCTATTCGAAGCCAGAAATAAAAAAAGATCCTGCAAGAAAATCTCACAGGATCCGGCTTTTCAGATATATTAAATTAGAAAATAGCATTTACAATTGTTGAACCAATGGCTGTTGCAAGGAATGCCAGTCCACACACGAGTGGAAGCTTATTGTCATCCTCTTCTATTGCCCTTACTCCAAAGAATATGCTTACATATCCTACTACTCCCGCAAATGTATGCAGCCAGCTGCTCACATTGCCAAAGAACTGGAATGGGATTATGTCGATGATTGCTGCCACAAGGATAATCGGAAGGTATACTGCATCATACAGACATGCTGCTGAAAGTGTCTGTGCAAATGTCACCTTTTTATCCTTCTGCACTGCGTTTAATACAACCAGAATGACTGCTGCCAGGATGAGTACTTTTACTGCCTCTCCTACGATTCCTGAGAAGATTCCCTCAAAGAAGCTCGCCGGGTAAAATGAGAATCCAAAGCCGCCTATGCTGCCAATTACACTTGATAACAGATATACTACAGACAGCACTACTTCTACTATGGCAAATAAGCCAATAAATATAAAGCCTGATGCCATATTTGCATTCTTTACAAAGTCTGCTGCAGCCTGTGCCGGCTTCTTAACAAGACCCTTGTAGAATGTGATGATAGATGCCACATTCTTGTCATTCTGCAGCTGCTGTCCTGCTGCACTCACCTGCTGTGTGAAGTTATCAAATGCCTGCGACTGTGCATTGCCCTGTGGCTGTCCGTTGAACTGTCCCTGTGCACTGCCCTGTGGCTGTCCGTTAAACTGTCCCTGCTGTGCTGCATTATCTGCCTGTGCATTGTTGTCCTGTGTCTGATTTGGTGCCTGTGGCTGTGCCTGCTGACGACATGTGCATACCTCATCATCAGCTAACTGCCTGCCACAATTTGTACAGTATTTCATAACTGAAACCTCCTTAAAATAATTAATTAACTGCTGATAATTATATTAGCATTTC
>ENA-OWYG01001511-OWYG01001511.1-human-gut-metagenome-genome-assembly--contig:-NODE-1511-length-10709-cov-4.579688_pt1 | contig 10709 bp, 9 predicted proteins | sample MGYA00249747_ERZ652080 | MGnify/ENA primary metagenome ERZ652080 (study PRJEB26925, sample SAMN05827071) | human gut metagenome | biome: ENVO:2100002; feature: ENVO:00000062; material: ENVO:00002003...
CTAGTCTCGTGGGCTCGGAGATGTGTATAAGAGACAGAGCATGACTGATGGAAAAGACCCATCACAGCTTATTATGGAAATTGAAAAGTCAGATGTGCAGGAGGCTAAGAATCGTCTGCTTAAATATCGTGATGTATTCAAAATGCTACAAGAAACGAAAGCAAATGGTTCTCGTCCTGTTGTAGTTTCAGATGCAGAGGATGTATTAACAGAACATTCACGTGGATATGGAAATGCAGAAAAACCAGAAGATTACCTGAATGCATTTTCACGATATATTCAGAGCAATCGAAATGAAATTGCAGCATTGAATATTATTTGTACCAGACCTAAGGATTTGACAAGAAAAGATTTGAAGGATTTAAGATTAACACTTGACAGAGAAGGATTTACTACACAGCAGTTGAATACTGCACTTTATGAATTGACTAATGAAGAGATAATGGCAGATATTATAAGCTTGATTCGACGCTATGCAATTGGATCAACGCTTATTAGTCATGAAGCACGTATTCACAGAGCTGTTGAGAAACTTAGAAAAAAACATAATTTCTCAAAGCAGGAACAGAGCTGGATATCCCGCATTGAAAAATATCTGCTGGGGGAATCTGTAATGAATATCAAGGTATTTGATGAAGACAGCAGATTCGCAAGCTATGGAGGCTTCAAAAAGATAAATAAAGTATTTCAGAATAACCTTGAAAGCATTGTGCTTGAATTAAATGAATATTTGTATGATGACGGAGGAAATGTTGCATGACAACACAAGAAATTGTATCAAAATTATGGAATTTATGTAATGTATTAAGAGATGATGGCATCACATATCATCAGTATGTTACAGAATTAACATATATTTTGTTTTTGAAAATGGCGAAGGAAACTGGAACAGAAGAACAGATTCCAGAGAAATATCGTTGGGATGAATTGAAGGCTAAAAGCGGAGTAGAATTAAAAAAATTTTACAAGGAACTGTTATCAGAACTAGGGGATAATGGTACAGGCAGAATTCGTGAAATATATCAGGGTGCAGCGACAAATATTGATGAGCCTAAGAATCTTGAGAAAATTATAGCTACGATAGACAGTCTTGATTGGTATTCTGCGAGAGAAGAAGGACTTGGAAATTTATATGAAGGATTACTTGAGAAAAATGCTAATGAAAAGAAATCGGGTGCAGGTCAGTATTTTACTCCACGTGTTTTGATTGATGTTATGACAAAACTTATGAAACCCCAAGTAGGAGAGAGATGTAACGACCCTGCCTGTGGAACATTTGGTTTTATGATTGCTGCTCATCAATATGTTGCAGAGCATACAGATAATTTTTTTGATATTGAAGATGCAGATATGGCGAGATTTGAGAGGGAGGAAGCATTTACAGGCTGTGAGCTTGTACATGATACACACCGGTTGGCATTGATGAATGCTATGCTCCATGATATCGAAGCTCCTATTACATTAGGCGATACGCTTTCAAATATAGGAAAATCAATGCATGATTACGATTTGGTTCTGACAAATCCACCATTTGGAACTAAGAAAGGCGGAGAACGTGCTACACGTGATGATTTTACTTATCCTACAAGTAACAAACAGTTAAACTTTTTACAGCATATTTATCGAAGTCTTAAAAACAACGGAAAAGCAAGAGCTGCTGTTGTATTGCCGGATAATGTGTTATTTGCGGATGGTGATGGCGAGAAAATTAGACGGGATTTATTAGATAAATGTAATCTACATACAATTCTGCGTCTTCCTACCGGAATATTCTATGCACAGGGTGTTAAGACAAATGTACTTTTCTTTACTCGTGGAAAAACAGACAAGGGAAATACAAAAGAAGTCTGGATTTATGATCTTAGAAATGATATGCCATCATTTGGAAAAACTAATCCTTTAAAGCCAGAGCACTTTGATGACTTTATAGCATGCTATGCAGATGGAGACTTAAGCAAACGAAAAGAAACATATAGTGAAGAAAATCCAAATGGAAGATGGCGTAAATTCTCAATTCAGGATATTCTTGCAAGAGATAAAACAAGTCTTGATATTACATGGATGAAGACAGAATCTGATACAGATAATTATACACTTGCGGAATTATTAGATCAGATTAAAGAAAAATCTCAGAATATTGCCAAGGCAGTTTCAGAATTGGAACAACTGATTGGAGAAGTGGAGGAGTAATGGATACAAAAGCATTAAGACAAAAAATACTTGATCTTGCTATCCGTGGCAAACTTGTTCCGCAGGATCCAAATGATGAACCAGCAGAGGTATTGTTGGAACGCATCAGAGAGCAGAAGCAGCAGATGTTCAAGGAAGGTAAGCTCAAGAAAAAGGATATTAAGAATGATACAATTATCTTTAAAGGTGAGGATAATTTGCATTATGAGAAGTTTCAGGATGGAACTGTAAAATGTATTGAAGATGAGATACCGTTTGAAGTGCCGGAGGGGTGGGCTTGGTGTAAGTTGAACGATATATATAATTTTATTGATTATCGGGGTGCAACACCAACTAAAATAACAAATGGAATACCTTTGGTTACTGCAAAAAATGTCAAATCTGGATATATTGATTATACAATTGATGATTATATATCAGAAGAAGAGTTTAAAGAACGGCAGCAACGTGGCATTTCAAAAAAAGGTGATATTTTATTTACAACGGAAGCTCCTTTGGGCAATGCAGCTTTAGCTGATATGGAAAAATTTAGTGCAGGGCAAAGATTAATTACGTTTCAACAATATGGTTCAAAGAATGAATTGATAAATTATGTTATGTTAATGTTTATATTGAGTGATTTTTTTCAGCAACAATTATATGTTAATAAAACTGGAAGCACTGTAGCTGGTATCAAAGCCGCAATATTAAAAACTTTATGGATACCTGTACCACCATATAACGAACAACTTAGAATTAGTAATACTTTGAAGTCTGCTATAAATTTGATTGATAGTATTTCAAAAAATAAAGAAATACTTAGCACAAGTATAAGTAATACAAAATCTAAAATTCTCGACCTTGCCATCCGTGGTAAAATTGTCCCACAAGACCCGAATGACGAGCCGGCTTCTGTTCTTCTTGAGCGTATCCGTGCTGAAAAAGAAGAACTTATCAAGCAAGGAAAAATCAAGCGTGATAAGAAGGAATCTGTCATCTTCAAAGGTGATGATAACTCTTATTATGGAATACATTTGCCAGATAGTTGGAATTGGGCATCTCTGAGAGAAATCGCACTTTCAATTAGTGATGGTTCTCATAATCCACCACCAAATAATGGTAGTGGCATCCCTTTGTTAAGTGCCGCAAATATAAATGATAATTCTATTTTAATGAACGAAATATCACGATGGATTACAAACGAAGAATGGAAAATTGAAAATCAACGTACTAATATTGAAGTTGGCGATGTATTGCTTACTATTGTTGGCAGTATTGGTCGAAGTGCAGTAGTTCAGAACAACAATCATTTTGCATTACAAAGGAGCGTTGCAGTTATTAAACCATGCTTAATTAATCCTTTATATTTGATGCACATTGTCCAATCTCCTCAAATTCAAAAATGGCTCACTGACAATAGTAAAGGGACAGCTCAAAAAGGAATATATCTTAATGCACTTTCTCTTATGATTATTCCAATCCCTCCATTAGCAGAGCAAGCAAGAATTGTCGAGCATATTCATATTGCATATAAACATCTTGATTTGATTTCAAATGCATTACTTTAGAAAACAGCCGCCCTCTTTCATTTCAAGGACGGCTTAATATTTTTACCAGGTTACTATTTTATCTACAAGCTCCTGCTGTTCGCTGGCGGTACGGCGAAGGTAAATGCGTGTTGTCTCAATGCTCTCATGCCCCATAAGGTCGGCAAGCAAAGCAATATCATTGTACTTTTCAAGGAAGTTCTTTGCGTATCTGTGACGGAATGAATGCGGGTAAACCACCTTTTTATCAAGTCCGTATTTCTCGGCATAGTTTTTAAGTTGCTGAGAAATTCCTCTTGTGGTAATTCTTTCTCCATATCTGTTAAGAAACAAATAGCCAGAGGAACGGTGCGATTCCTCCAGCCATTCAAGAGTTTCTATTTTTAACTTTTGTGGTATGTATAATCGTCGTAGTTTACCACCTTTTGTGTATAGGTCAAAATATCCAATTTCTATATGTTCAATCTTAATTTGAATCAGCTCGCTTACTCTTGCACCTGTAGCTGCTAAATACCAAACTACAAAATACCATTCCATATTATTATCCTTTTTGAGTTGCTTCTTAAGAAAATTGTAATCTGCATTGCTGATAACATTTTCTAAGAAGTTTTTTTGCTGCACTTTTACAGCTTTTAGCTGTAAGTGCTGTTCTTCTAAATATTCCAAATATTTGTTTATTGCCTGTATACGTAGATTTACCGTTTTAGGCTTAAAGAATTCCATCAAATACCCTTTGTAGGAAAGCAGATTTTCTTTGCTAACAACATCGTAATTCGCATTGAAATAATTCACTGTCCATAGATACGATGTTATCGTATTTTCTGACAAATTTTCCTTTCTCAAGTATTCTTCAAATGTTATTTTTGTCTCCATAAAAAGACACCTCCGATATAATATTTTTGCGAGAAATTCGCTCTAATATTATATCGAAGATGTTTACACTCCTCTTATTATGAGAAGATTGATGGTGAGGTGTCTTGCATTGATGAAGAAATACCATATAATATTCCAGATACTTGGACATGGGTGCGTTTAGAAAATTGCTGTGTTAAAGAAATTCGTCGAGGGAAATCTCCAAAATATGCAGAAATCAGCAATGTTATTGTATTTGCTCAGAAATGCAACACCAAATACAACGGCATAGATATTAGTTTGGCTCAATATCTTGACGAGACCACAATAAAACGTTATCCGACTGATGAACATATGCAAGATGGAGATATAGTAATTAACTCAACTGGAACAGGTACTCTTGGACGAGTCGGAATTTATAGAAATACCGATAATACTACAGGTCTCTTAATTGTTCCTGATTCCCATGTTACGGTAATTCGTAGCTTTAGTTGCATCAGCTCATATTACCTATATGCTTTCATGAAGGCACATCAAACCGAACTTGAAAAGAAAGGTGAAGGATCAACAAATCAAAAGGAATTAAAGCCACTTACATTAAAAGAAATGCTCATCGCAGTTCCTCCGATATCTGAACAGAAACGCATTAATAAATCTATAAATGTTGCATTTAGCCACCTAGCTATAATCGAAAAGTGCCTCAATTGAGACTCTTCTCAATATGCTCTATTGCTGAAAAAGTTGTTTTGAGCTTGTTGCAAATATTTTCTTGCTCTTTGGTTGGTGGAATAGGTATAACCAAGTTAAGAATATCTTCACGAGATATTCCCGGAATAAGTCCCTTGGCAGCTTGTTTGATTTTCGTCATTGAATATTCAATGCATAATGCCAGAAAATCAACATTAAGGCTATAGATATTGCGAATAGCCATAATTTGACGCGCAATGTGAGCTTCGCCAAAGTTATTATGTGCGATTTCGCCGATAGTTCCTTTGCAAGTCAGAAGTAAGTCTCCCCTCCGAGTAATAACTTGCGGAACGGTAGTCCAACGAACTAAGCTAATATGCCCATTTCTAAAATTGCTTGCACCTGTAATATATGGAATTCCATCATTTTTATCGTTATATTCTGATGGAGACAAATCTCTTCCAGATATGAGTTCCCATGCAGTCTTTAGACGAATAAAAGCCCAACCTTCTGACAATTCAAACGGAATTTCTTCATCAATGCAATTTACTTTATTGCCAATCTTCTCATAATAAGAGTTATCATCACCTTTAAAGATAACAGATTCCTTCTTATCACGCTTGATTTTGCCTTGTTTAATCAGTTCTTCTTTCTCTGTACGAATACGCTCCAATATCACAGATGCTGGTTCGTCATTCGGGTCTTGTGGAACAAGTTTACCACGGATGGCGAGGTCAAGGATTTTGTACTTACTTAAAGATACTATTTTTTGAAGTTCTTCTTTTTCAGTATCAATAGTAGATAAGAAATTGTCACAGATTTGAAATCTATCAACAATTTGTAGCTGCTGTACATATGGACATATAGGAATCAAAGTTGAAAGAATTCTTTCTAATGCCAACTTTGGCATCGCCACTTGGTGGGTTTTATTTTGAAACTGCTGTTGAACAAAATCCGTTTGCAATATTATGCAAAGGAATGACTTATTTATGGCTATATTTGTTATTTTTACAGCATTTTCGGTGAGATTCATTCCGTCCAACTTGTCTGGAATTTCTCCAACAACACCAATTGTTCCAGCTATTGTTACATACAAATCATCTTTTGCAATTGTGTAATTCTTGATTGCTGAAAATATTTCATCAGAAATATACCTCAAATTAGAAATATTGACAGAATGATTTTTCATATCAGTTACTCTGATATATGCATGGGTAGTAATCTCTTCTGAAAAACTTGCTCCTTTAGGTAACCTCTTTCCACCTTTAACCATTGCAATATCTCTAACTCGTACCCAGCACCACCCCTCCGGCACTTCGAACGGTATCTCATCTTCAATACATTTTACAGTTCCATCCTGAAACTTCTCATAATGCAAATTATTGACACAAGTAGTAAGGTTAAGGTACCTTCGGGGAAAATAAAAAAGTGGAGCCCACGCATGGAACTCCACAGGCTACGGGCATCGCAAGTTTCCGTAGCGCAACCATATGTACATTAACATTACAGGATGCGTATGTCAATAAACTCAGGATAGATATTAAATTATATTTTCCTGTATCGGCTGATTTTATCCCAGTTAGCAGGAAACCCCATATTATCAAGCAATTGTTTCTCTGTAAGATGAGGACACTGCTTAATTACAGTTTTTATAAGTTTTGAAAGAGCAGTTTTAAAGAGTTTGAATTCATCATTATTTATCAGGTAGCGTAGGGCAATTACAACTGCGAATAAATCCTGCTTGCCGTATATATAGTGATTATTGTTTTGAGTTATTTGAAGCTTTTTGTGTAGCAGAGTATCAGGAATCGTCTCGTTTATTCTGAATGAGAACAGACGCTCTCCATGAGCACATACATTACGGCATTTGCCTATAATGTTGATAAACTGATGCAATTGTTTTTCTGAAACATTCTGAAAGTTTTTGCTGATTTTGGTTCTAATATCAGTAGTTGCATATTGATACATTTTGGAAATCTGCCCAAATGTTAAAGCATTTGTTGCAACCCATAATGGTACATTGTGATATGTATTGACTGAATGCTCAATATAGGCATATTTGCTAGGTGTAGCAATAACTTTTTGTAATGAATGAGTCAGGCGAAGCAGTTCACGATGGTTCTTTCTGGTGTGATTATAATTATTTATATCAAGATACATGGACTGCTGTTCACCATATTTTTCACAGAAGTGATAGGAAAACATGGATTTTATATGGCGTTCTACATGAAGAATGTATTTCAGAAATAAAGTGCGTAGCTCTTCATCAAAGTAGTAGAAAGAAACTAATTCATCAAAAGTAACGCCATGAATATATTTATTTGACGGAGCGTGTTTGAAAAGAGATTTGTATCCACCTATTAGAGAATAGTAGCTGAGTTCTTCCAGTTTTTTAGTGGCATATTCGTGATTAGGAATAGCAAGTTGCTTGTCATATTCAAGAATATGTAGCTGCTGCTCATAGGTGAGAAAGTTTTTTGCCATATAGTATTTCCTTTCTGAAACAGGCATAAAAAAAGTGGAGCCCACGCATGGAACTCCACCGGCTACGGGCATCGCAAGTTTCCGTAGCACAACCACTACAAATAATATACCATTGATATCTGGCGATGTCAAACAGTATTTTTTTTAGTGGCATTAATAGTTTATGCGTTTCTGTGTGTGATATTCTTATTTTGTTCATTTCTGGCATTCAGCCATTTTTCTTTATATTCCAGTGCTTTCTCAGGCTTGTGCCATCTGGCATATAGATTATTCAGATATCCGTATACAGATTTTAGATAGTTGTTCTTAGAAACATAATTATCATATGCTGAAACAGCAGTATCAGATGAAGCTGAATCAGAATCCCCGGTATCCATAGCAGCACCGATAATACTCTCTGCATCCAGCAGATTCTTTTCGGCTTCTACTGGTTTACCTTCTTTTAATGCAATTATTCCGGCGGAAAGCCGGCAGCAGCCATAATCCAAAGTATTGTTGCCTTCGTTATCTGTTACAAGAGTATCATATTGATTAAGGACAAGCCGTGCAAGCTCTAAATCACCAGCAAGTATTAGCATATTTACAAGGTTAAGCATCTGTTGAAGCATATCGTGCGTTTCAATTATGCCGGTGTCAGCATATGAAATTCTTATTTCAAATGCCTTGTGTAAGGCTTCGGTCGCTTTATCAGCTTTTTTAAGTGCAAGATATACATTGGACAGATTGTTGTAAAGATTTGAGAGTAGATTGATATAGCGTTTCTGATTCATGGTGTTCATAGTGTCATCTTCATTTTCAAGCAGGTGTATAGCTTTTTCACGCTTTTTTACAGCCACATCATAATCCTTTCTCATGTATGCAAGCTCTGCTTTATAGTCTAAAAGTAATGCTCTGTCACAGACAGAATCGATATGCTCCTGTTCCATAAGGCATGATATCCGGTCAGCCAGTTTTGACATATAATCCCTGACAGAGTATTTTTCAAGATATGGAAACATATCCTGAAGGAATAACAGATAACAGGCAGAATTATCATTGATGATGTTTTCTACAACACTTATCATAGCCTGTATCGTATTATCGGGCTTTCGGACTTCTAAGCCATGCATCAAGCAGATTGAGTGAAGACTGTTTACAAGTGTCTGACAATTGGAAATGCAAGGATTTAATTCCTCATATATGATTTCCTGTATCAGAGGATGCAGGTTTATTTTCTTATTCTCTATGTCATCCGTTATAAAACCATATCGGGCAAGATAATTAACATCATGCAAAGAGGCGAGCTGCAGCCAGTTCCTGAAATGATTCTTATATACGCCGGATACCGGAAGGATTGACAGGTTCTTAAGTATATCGGTTTGAGAAGAGTTAAGCCGGCTGATCTGCATAAGAATACGCAAATGTTCAATCATAAGCCCATCATGATAATCCCCATCTTTATATAATTCCACATTTTCACTATCTGTGATATTAATCCCACACTGCTTTAATTCATGCAGTAATTCATCAGGCTCAAGACCGCCTGCTGCAAGTGAAAGAGCTGATAATACGACAGTCAGGGTGTGGGAATGAACTTCTCTTATTATCTGTTTAACTGTTTCAGTATCATTATCCGAATAAGGACAATGCGAAGCAAAAAGCTGTAAAAGGTCTTTTTCAGATGCTATCTCTTTAATCTTAATCGAAGCATATTGTTTTACTTCACAGCGTGTCGTGACAAGCAATTCAAAATCATTCTTTACAAATTCTTTGAAAAAAGCATCATCCTTAGGAAGTGCATTAAAGTTATCCAGTATCACAAGGCTGTCCTGATGCAGGGAGCGTAGCAGTCGGTAATGTGAGTCAAATAGAGCATCCTCATCCATATCTGATGTATCATCTGAAAATTCCATGGCTGCAATGTCTTTTCGCAGGCTGCCGGAATAAAACAGGTAGATGATATTGGTATATTTCTTTTTATTCCTGCTGGCATAATATTTTGCCAGTTCACTTTTTCCTATTCCTGCGATTCCATTTATGAAAACAACGGATTCAGAAGCAAGCAGTCTGCCACATTCTTTTATCTCATCATTTCTTCCGATGAATTCTTTTACAACAGCCGGCAAACGATTACTTAGAAGAATGTCAGTAAGCTCCGGTGAATACAGGTTCTTTCTGTTATGGTCAGATAATATGGCGTAAAGCATAACATCTGTAAAAAATGTGGCATTATCATCAATGGCAATTAATTCATCAGCTTTGGTAATGCCAATTATTTTTCGGCTGTTATTAATCATATCTTCCAACAAATATCTGGTATTAGAAACATTTATAAGATTAGGAATAATCTTGTTCTTAAAGTCCGTAATCATCTGATTACGCCCGGTATCATTTTTGTATTCATTCAGAATATCTACAGGAACAGGTCTTGCTCCATTACACCAGCGGCTGAATGTGATGTTATCATCTGAAGCTTCACCATAGTCAGAGGCTTCATCCAACAGGCAGAGCGAAAACAGGTCACGCACAAGCCGGTGCTGTGGGTAAGTCTTTATTTTATTGTCAAGTAATGCACCTGTCACATGTGCAAATGTCAATTGATTTTTCATACTTTCTCCATGTCTATGTCAACTTCCAGTCAACATGTCGTCAATGTGTTTCATTCTCAAAATTTACTATCATTATCACAACAAAACATAGCCAGCAGACAGCAGAAGATATCTGAAATGGCTATAAATATTATAACATATGACAAACATATGTTCTACAACTTTTTTGTACATTGAAAACTAAATGAGCTTTATCATATGCCAACAGAACCAGCGAAGATGTTTCCGGTAGGAAACGGAGCGGGTGAAGACACTTCCGTCAAGGGTGGGAAACGGACTCGAACAGGAGTAGCCCACAGGTCACGAAGCGATTCGGGGGACTAAAGGTCAGCTGTGAGACCTGTCTCTTATACACATCTCCGAGCCCACGAGACTAGCGCTC
>ENA-OWYG01001518-OWYG01001518.1-human-gut-metagenome-genome-assembly--contig:-NODE-1518-length-10663-cov-6.267911_pt1 | contig 10663 bp, 8 predicted proteins | sample MGYA00249747_ERZ652080 | MGnify/ENA primary metagenome ERZ652080 (study PRJEB26925, sample SAMN05827071) | human gut metagenome | biome: ENVO:2100002; feature: ENVO:00000062; material: ENVO:00002003...
CGAGATGAGCGCTAGTCTCGTGGGCTCGGAGATGTGTATAAGAGACAGTTCCATGCCCTGGTGAACAAATATGCCTCCACGCTTTCCATCAAGGACAGCCTGTCCGCCCGGGCGGCCGTTTATGAATTGGAGTGCGCCATGCGCATGATGGACTGGGCCGGGGTCAAAGGCCTGCTGGCCAAGTTCCCCGTAAGGGGTTCCAATCTGTCCCCCTCCGCCCAGGATGATCTGGAGGTTGCCAAAATCATGGCCCTGATTCCGGACAAGGACTGGAACGGCGTGAAAAGCCGTGCCGCCTCTTTCCTGGCCACCAAGAAAAATGCCACCCGCCTTCAGCAGGCGCGGATGAAGTATGCTCTTGGGGCCGCCGCCATGGTGGCCCAGGATTGGAACAAGGCTCTGGATTACTTTGCGGAAGCCCTGGTGCTGCTGCACGGTTCCGATGAAGAACTGGCCTCCGCCTGCGTGGTGCGTTCCCTAGACTCCTACCTGCACATGCCGGATGTGGCCAAGTTCCTGGAGGATTCCGCCGTGACGGCTGCCGTGGAAGCCAGAAAACACAATCCTGAAACCGTGATTCCCGACTTGCAGATGAAGGCCCGTCCCGCGCACGTCAAGGAAGCGGCCGCGCTGTACCGCCTGCATGAACTGATGCTTCCGGACAGGAAGCTGCCGGCCAAGTACGATGGGTTTGCGGTTTCCTACAAGCATCCCGCTGCCGTTGCTCCGGCCCAGACTCCCGCTCAGGCGCCTGCCCAAGCCCCGGCACAGGCTCCCGCCCAGCCGGAGAAAAAGTAGTAACGAACTGACGCGGCGGGTTTTCTGCCAGCCGCCTTCCATTCAACAAGGACTGTCTCCCCTTCACAGGGAGACAGTCCTTTTTTGTACTTCGTTCCCTCATGAGGGTACCGCATCCCTACTGTCCGGAATGGCTGCCGCGCCTTAGGGGACGCTGCACGTTTTCCGGAGACATTTTTTCATTGGGAAAATGCGGAAGAGCCGCTGGCAGGGAGAGAACAAGAGCGGTTAAAAAACGGTGCGTACCGTAGGGAGGGGCTCTCTTGAGCGCAGACTTGCGGAAAAATATGAGGTGGCGGCTGCGGGCGCGTGTTCCACAAGGAAGAAAAGACAGTTTTTTGCAGATGATGCAGTTTCCGGGACTTTGTGCGGAGATGCCTGGAAAGCCATATTCCGTATGTTTTGCCCTGGCGCGGGGAAGGAGAAACGGCGTTGTTGATGATAGGGGGCCGGAACAGGGAAACCGGTGCGGCTGTTGCGGCTTCCATGACTGTTTGGGGTTTGCCTCCCCCTCAAGCTGAAAGCCGGGAATGAAGAATTCCGCATGGACGGCCAGCCGGCCACTCAACGCCGGAGAGGGAACAGGGGGCAGGAAGGCCGTTGCGCGGCGCTGTCCTCCGTTAGAAGGTATCCTTTTGTTGGTTTTCTGCCCCCATGTACGGAACGCCCCTGCGTCCGGGAAAAAAGCTCGTCTTTTCAGAAGCTTTATTTTTCCCGTGCAGGGTCATTCCCTGTTGGAGGATTTGGGGGGTCCGGAAGAATGATGTCAGGCCGCAGTGCGCCGGCGCCGCAGCATGGAGAGGGAAAAGCCGAACAGGCCCAGGGCAGCGGCAGCCGGTTCCGGCGTGTTGAAATTGACGCCTACGTAGCCATCCCGGCTCATATCCAGCTTATACCCTCCTTCCGTCCGTACTTCCAGCCCTTCCAGGCTGATGCCGTTCCCTGCCAGTTTGAAGTAAACCATGCCGGACCCATCCACCGGAAGAGCGTCCGGAGTTCCCATCAATTGAAGGATTACATTGTTGAATAAAAGAGAGCCGGAGGCTGTGGAATTCCCCTCCAGGCTGAACAGGGGCTTGTCCTGGCTCAGGGAGGCCATATCCAGGGTAATGGTCAGGTTTTCCAGGGTGACGGAAGCGCCCGGGGAAAGGGATGAGCCCTGGATGCTGATGGAATGGAAGTTTTTCAAATCGCTTGAAAACGTGAGGTCCGTCTCCGCCGGTTGGAAGACCATGGTGTTGAAGCCTGTTCCTCCGTCCACGCTGCCGTTCACTGTTCCGCCGGAATAGGAAAATACATCGTCGCCGGAACCCATGACCACCGCCTGGCCGCTGCCTCCTGTAATGGTTCCTCCTTCCATGAAGATGCAGTTCTCCCTGTCGCTGACAATCCTGATGCCCACGCCGTTGGCGCCTGTTCCCTCAATGGTGCCGCTGTTGGTGATCCGGATGGCTTCAAAGGCATTGCCGCCGTCGGAATCATCCACCAGAATGCCGTAGGCCTGGCCGTTCGTGTTGGAATTGGAAGCCGTGATGGTCCCGGTATTGGTTACGACGCCCCCGCCGATGGCAAGGCCGTCCGCACTGCCGAAGGAGTCCTTGGCAATAATCGTGCCGGAATTGGTCAGGTTTACGATGTAATCCACGTCCACGCCGTCGCCGTCCAGGGTGGTTGCGTCTCCGGTGCCGCTGATGACGCCGTCTTTGCCGTTAACCACGGTGACCACGTACTTGTCGTCCTGCTGGAGGGCGGCGTTCCAGTCCCAGTTCAGGCCGGAACCTCCCCTGCCTTCAATCCTGCCGTTATTGCTGATGGCGGCTTTCCCTTCTCCGGTAACTCCGTGTTTCATGCCGGTGATTTTCCCTCCGCTGTTGTTGGCAAGATCCAGGCCATGGGCAAAGGTGTCAATGCCGTCGTCTTCCGGATCGTAATGCTTGGCCGTGATGCCGTTTTCCCCCGCAGCCGTGGTTTCAATCGTGCCATTGTTGGTCACAGTGGCGTTATTGCCCAGTTTGACGGCTCCTTTCTGACCGGCGGAAATGGTACCGTTGTTGGTGATGGTGGCGGACGTGTTGATCATGTAGCGCAGGTCGATGGCCTGTTTTTCCGTTCCGGTCATCGTGCCGGAATTGGTCACGCTGATCAACTGTCCCGTTATTCCGTTTTCCATGCCCTGGTCCAGGACAAGGGCGCTTTTTCCGGAAATCCTGCCTCCTTCCATTACCGCGATCTCAAGGGCGGACTGGATGGGGTCTTTCAGGTTGACGGCATTTTTGGCGACGTTCAGGAATCCGGTTCCCGTGACGGTCAGTTTGCCCTCCGTCATGTTGACGGCCTTGGTCTGGGTGTCGCTGATGGTCTGGTCCGCAAGGGAGGGCGCGGCAAGCAGAACCGCCGTGGCCAGGGTCGTGGCTGTGGAATAAAGATGGTGTGCCTTCATGGTGACAAGCTCCGCAGGTTAACGGGAGCGACGCCACCATGCCAGAACGGACGCGCGGGAGGGAAACCTGTTCGTGCAACAAGTTTGCCACGGGGAATGGCGCGAAGCAGGGAGGAAAGGAAGAAGGACGCCTACCGCAGGACGGGGGCGCTTTTCACTTCCTCCGTCCATTTCCTGTACAGGTCCGGGGAAATTTCGGAGGGCTTGATTTCCGAGCGTTCGCCCCAGAAGACGGCCGTATGCAGGACGGGAATGCCTGAGGCGTCCAGATGGCGGTCAATCGCCGCCTTGTGTTCCAGCACGGCGTTTTTTTCCAGGCCGTGCACCACGCCCATGATCTGCGCCCCGCCGAAGATGTCCCCTCCGGTTCTCCAATAGCAGTGGGTCATGCAGATGTGGCGTCCGCATTCCGCTCCCGCCCGGATTTCCATGCCGGCGGGAACCGTCCAGTGGAACAGTCCGTTGTATTTGGTGACGGGGCCGTCGTTCGTTCTGGTCCGTACATGTTCCAAAAAGGTGGCGAAGCGGCCGATGACCTGCTTCCGGTCCAGCTCTTCCGCCGTGCGGCAGTATTCCTCCGGTTCCAGGCCAGCCTGGGCGGCGCGGAGGGCCCAGGGGTCTTCCACCATTTCCTCCGGCCTGAGCTGTTCCTTGACGGAGAGGAGCACCTTCCATTCCAGCCCGGAGAGGGAGACGGTTTTCGTTTCCTGCATGGGGGCCGGTTCCGGAGTCTTGTCCCCGGGCCGGAGGCCCCTGCGGCGCATGTGCCCCACGCCCAGCGCAAAAACGCCGCGGGCGGGCAGCAGGACATAGTCGTCCGCGCCGATGTGGCGTTTCAGTATCTCGCAGTGTTCCTCCAGCGTGCCGCAGCCCACGGGCACCTTGACCGTGGTCCAGAGCCTGTATTGGGCGCCGGGATTGGCCGCATCCGTGTTGCGGAGCACCACGTGGCCCGTGAAGGGGTCGTGCTCCTTCATCCAGTCAAAGGCCGCATCCAGGTTCTTCTCCGGCAGGGACCATGCCACCAGGGCCCCCTGGGCGAGCTTGGTAGCCAGCAGCGTCTGGCGCACGCGGCGCACCACTCCGGCTTCCATCATGGCTTTCAGGCGCTGGATGACTACCGGGACCGGGTGGCCGCATTGCTCGGAAATGGCATGGAAGGGGAAGCGCCGGAAGCCCTTGACGCGGTCTTCCGCCACCATCAGGATGTCCGTGTTGACGGGATCGTTCGGAGAGGAGGGAATGCTGTTCATGACGGGTCAAAAAAAGGCCGGGCGATGGTGTCGCCCGGCCCGGAAAGCCGGAGTTGGTTTAGCTACTGCCCGGATTGGTACAGCGGCTTGTTGTCGTACCGGGCGTCGTAAATGGCGAAGGATTCGCGGTGCTGGTTGTGGTCGCCGCGGAAGATCAACCTTCCGCTGTGCTGGCGTTCCAGTTCCATGAGCAGGCTGGCGTCTTCATTCTTGAAGCGGGAGAGCACCTCCGAGTTTACGACGATGACCATGTCCCCGATGGTTTCCCTGTATTTCTGGATGCAGGCGTAGATCTGCCGCTGAATTTCCACGCTCATGGTCATCACGGATTTGACGCGGCCCCGGCCTCCGCAGTACGGGCACGGGTCATGAACGGATTCCCGGAGGCTTTCATTGAGCCGCTGGCGGGTCATTTCCATCAGGCCGATGGGGGTGATCTGCAGTACCTGGGTCTTGGCCTTGTCGCGCTTCAGGCGGTCCTTCATGGCTTTGTACACGGCCTGCTGGTCCTTCCTATGGCGCATGTCGATGAAGTCCACCACCACCAGGCCGCCGATGTTGCGCAGGCGGAGCTGTCTGGCGATTTCATAGGCGGCTTCCAGGTTGGTGTCCAGAATGGTCTTGTCCAGGTCCTTGGTGCCCTTGTTGCGCCCGGTGTTCACGTCAATGGCGATCAGGGCTTCCGTCTCGTCAATCACCAGGTAGCCGCCGCAGGGCAGGAGCACCTGGCGCTGGAAGGCTTCGTTGATTTGTTTTTCAATCCCCAGTTCTTCAAAGATGGGCGTGCGCACGGGGAAGTGCTGGATGTGGCGCTTGGCGCGACGGGAGATTTTTCCCGCAATGGAGCGCATGTGCTCCGTAGTTTCCGCGTCGTCGCAGATGATGTTGTCCACGGTGTCCGTCAGGAAGTCCCGTGCCGTGCGTTCGATCAGGTCGGGTTCCCGGTACACGCAGACGGGGGCGGGGTTGGCCTCCTTTTTTTCCTCCACGCCGTACCATTGCTCCAGCAGCATGGCGAGGTCGCGGACAAAGTGGCGGTAGCGCTGTCCCTGGGCCACCGTGCGCATGATGATGCCCATGCCGTCCGGCACGTTCAGCTTCTGCATGATCTGGCGCAGGCGCAGGCGTTCCTTGGGGTCTTCAATCTTGCGGGAGATGCCGAACTGGTCCGTGAAGGGCATCAGGACCAGGTAGCGTCCCGCCAGGGAGACGTTTGTGGTGACGCGGGGGCCCTTGGTGCCGATCGGGCCCTTGGTGACCTGCACCATGATTTCGGAGCCGATGGGGTAGATGTCCGGAATGTCCTTGGACGTGATTTTGCGCTGCTGCTTCTTTGGCCGTCCTTCGCGTTCGATTTCTTCCAGGCTGGAGTCCAGCGCGGCGGGCAGAGCGTCCCAGAAGTGGAGGAAGGCGTTCTTTTCCTGGCCGATGTCCACGAACATGGCCTTGAGGCCCGGTTCGATGTTTTTGACGCGGCCCTTGAAGATGCCGCCTACGATGTTGTCTTCGCCTTCGCGCTCGATGGTGTATTCTTCCAGTACGCCGTTTTCCAGAAGGGCTACGCGGCGTTCGAGTTTCTCGGCATTGATGATGATGGTGGAGCCTTCCATGGGATCACAGGATCCGAAGCCGAAGGCTCGTTTAATTTTTTTAAGCATTTTTGTAAACACGGGGTGTGAATAAGCTAGGGTGTGCTATTGCCCGCAATGTTCCCGGAGGGCCGCCTCCCGGCAGGAGCGGCTGGATTTCAAGCTGTGGAGATGGCCGGAGAGGAATCATGCAGGCAGATGCGTTGATGTGATGCGGCAGTACGGCAGGCGCAAGGCCGGAGCGCTGGCTCCGGAGGTTCCGTCTTCAGTCTTCCGCGTCAGTAACATTAGTGAAGAAGTCCAGTTCCTGAAGGGCTTTTCCGGTACCTTCCGCAACGGCGCTGAGCGGGTCTTCCGCAATGTGGATGGGCAGGCCGGTCTGCTCATGAAGGAGCTGGTCCAGTCCGCGCAGCAGGGCGCCTCCGCCGGCTAGAACGATCCCCCGGTCCACGAGGTCGGCGGCCAGTTCGGGGGGGCAGCGTTCCAAAGTCGTCCGCACGGCGTCAACAATTGTGTTGAGTTGTTCCGTGAGCGCTTCGCGCACTTCTTCTGATCGGATTGTCACTGTCTTGGGCAGGCCCGCGACCAGGTCGCGGCCCTTGACCTCGATAGAGAGTTCCTGGGGCAGGGGATAGGCGGAGCCGATGCGGATTTTAATGTCCTCGGCGGTGCGTTCCCCGACCATAAGATTGTAGGTTCTCCTCATGTAGGAGATAATGGCGTCGTCCAGCTCGTCCCCGGCGCAGCGGACGGAACGGCTGTAAACGATGCCGGAGAGGGAAATAAGTGCCACTTCCGTAGTGCCCCCGCCGATGTCCACGATCATGTTGCCGGCGGCTTCCTGGACTGGAAGGCCCACGCCGATGGCGGCGGCCCCGCCAGGCGTCACGGTGCTGTTTCCGTAACTGTCCGTCGTGCAGGACGGCATCAGGGAAAGAGACAGCCCGGCCACGGGAAGGAGCCAGAGGGATTTGATATGCTTGTTCATGGTGTGAAATATTGGTAATGCCGGCAACCCGGCTTGCATCCAGTAAGCGCGGCGTGCCCGCATGATTTGTTTAAGCATGTCACAGCCCGGAGAGGAATTCCCGGAATCATGACGCCTGTTATGCACAGCGGACCCTTTGGAACGCCCTGTTCCGGCGCGCCTGAACACGAAAATCCGCATGCGCTGCAAAAGAACAGACATGCGGATGTAGAAAGCGTTCATCTTCCGGAAAGCTCCGGAAAAGTCCGCCCGGATTATTTCTGCTCCGCAGCGGGTTCGATGCGGACGGGGCTCTGAATATCAAACAGGCTCTTGCGCAGCAGGTAGCCTCCGCGCTGGAGGACAAACGCGCTGGACGGGAACTTTTCCGCCAATTCACGGTAAAAGGCTCCCGCGGCGGCATTGTCCTTCTTCGCCCGGGCAATGTCCCCCAGGCACATGGTGGCAAAACCGGAAAAAGTGGGATCCCCCGCGTCCACCACGGAACGGAACAGGCCATCCGCCTCATCCGCCTTCCCGCGGTTCATCAGGCGGCATGCCAGGGTAACGGAAGCCTGGGCCTTCCATTCCTCCGTGGGAGCGGAATCAATAAAAGCTTTCATCCTGGCTACGCCTTCATCCTCCTTGCCGGCGTTCCACAGGGCGACCGCCTGAAGATAGGTGGCGGTGACGGCGGCGCGGGAATCGTCAAAATCCGCCACCACCTGCTGAAGCCCCTGTTCATTCAGGGAGATTTCCCCGGTAGCGGGGGATTCCGGCATGGCGGCCACCAGCGCGGCGCCTGCCTTTCTTTCCATGGAATCCTGCATGCCGTTGTAAATGATCCATCCGGCGGCTCCGAGAACGCACAGCAGCACGACCAGCGCAACCTTTCCGTAGTGTTCATCCAAAAACTGTTCATGCTTGGCCGGACCGACGGAGATTTCCGCAAACGCGCTTCCGTCGCCCATCGGCATGTTGTCCATGGCCCGTTTAATATCCTTGATATCCATAATATGTTGAAGAGGTTTCTATCGTGTTGTCCCGGCCAAATCAATCAGCTTTTTACTTATCTTCGCCATGTTCCAGAAGCTGGAGGGAATCCTTCAGGCCCAGGTTCCTGTAGATCTGCCGCGTGGCGCGGCTCTGGTTGAGCGTATAAAAATGAATGCCGGCCACGCCGGAATCCAGCAGCTCCGCACATTGGCTGGAGGCGTACTGGATGCCTACCTCCTGAACGGCGTCCGGATTGGAGCCGGCGCGTTTCAGCGCCTTGAGCAGCCGGGCCGGAAAACACGTGCCCCCGGAAAGCTCCGCCATGCGGTTCATGCCGGACAGGCTGGTTACGGGCATGATTCCGGCCAGAATGGGCACCTTGATGCCGGCCAGCAGGCAGCGTTCCCGGTAATCCAGAAAAGAATGGTTGTCAAAAAACAACTGGGTGCAGATGTAGTCTGCGCCGGCATCCACCTTCGCTTTCAGAAAATCCATCTCGCGCAGGCGGTTGGGCGTGGACGGATGGCCTTCAGGGAAGCCGGCCACACCTATGGCGAACCCGTCCGGATCAGGATGGCGTCCGGATTCGTTATATTCACGAATAAAAGCCACCAGTTCCGCCGCATGGCGGAAGGCATCCGCATCACGGTTGTAATTTTCCGTGCCGCGCGGGGGATCTCCCCGCAGGGCCAGAACGGCCCGCACCCCTGCCTGGGCGTACTGGTCCAGAATGCTCCATACTTCCTCCCGGCTATGGCCTACGCAAGTAAGGTGGGGCACCGTGGGAATGCGGGATTCATGCTGGATGCGCAGCACCACCTCCCGGGTAAGCTCACGGGTGGAGCCGCCCGCGCCGTATGTCACGCTGACAAAACTGGGATGGTACGGTTCCAGTTCACGAATGGTCTGGTACAGGGCCGCCGCAGCCTGCTCGTTCTTGGGCGGGAAAAATTCAAAGGACAGACTGGGGCCCGCGCCCGACTGCAATCTTTCTCTCAGATGCACTTTTTCTTTATTTGGCTTGGCTCTATCCGGACCCGCATTACGGCTCCATGGGAATCATCACCGGCTGGGGAGCCGCCGCAGGAGCGGGAGCGGCAGACGGGGCCGCGCCGGGCTCGCCTTCTCCCATCATGTTTTCCTGCCAGCTTGCGGGCGGGACAATCACTTCATCCCCCGGCTTGATGGGCTCCTTGTCATTGTTGTCAAAAAGCGTGTTGCGCTTCACGTAGGACTGGAACACCTTCCCGTCCGGGTCAACTCCGTCGATAATCAGGGAGACAAAGATGCTTCCGCGCCTGCGGATGCCCAGTTCCTGCCCCACTTTCAGGTCAGGCTGGCCGATGGACTGGAACAGGACAAGGTTGGCGTCACGGTAGTATTCCGTCACGCGTCCCACCTGTTCGGCGTCCTTGATCTCATTGAGCCATTGCAGGCGGGGGTCTCCCTTTTCAATGCTCCGGCGTTCCAGCAGGGCGCGTTCCTCCTCCGCCATGGCGTGGCGCTTCTTCAAATCTTCATTCTCCTTCTTCATCCGTTCCAGCTCGGCCGTGGCATGGGCCAGCTCCTCGCTCACCACCGGGTCCGCCACGACTACCGGCTGAACGGCGGTGCCGGGCGTCTGCGTGGGCATGGGAAGATAAGGAGAGGGATTGACGGCTGCCGGAGCGGGCACGGGGGCTATCTGCTGCTGTTGAATCACATCCATCCTTGAGGAAATGTTCACATAGATCATTCCCAGAACGGCCAGCACCACCACCAGGAACACCAGAATAAGGATGCGGAAATTGCTCATGTCGTCAAATGGTAGAGGGATTATTGAATAAAATTAGTAGGAATAGTTGAGATAGAACTGGAATTGTCCTCCGCGGTCAATGGCGTTGTTCTTCTGAATCGGAATGGCATAGTCCACCGCCAGAGGACCGATGGGCAGGTTCAGGCGCAGGCCGATCCCGTAGTCGGAAACGATCTTGGATGCGCTGAAGTCAAAGGCGTCCCCGTTGACGAAGCCGATGTCGTAGAACACGGCGACGCGCACTTCTTCAATCACCGGAATGGAATATTCAAACTGGCAGAAGAAGGAGGAACGGCCGCCCATCGTTTCATCACCGCTCAAAGCCGGATTGTACGGAGCCACGTCCCGGAAGCGGAAGCCGCGCATGTTGTACGGGCCGCCGAGGTAGAGGCGTTCAAAAATGGGTACGTCATGGTCGCCGTAGGAATCCACGGTGGCCGCACCGGCATTGATGCTGAAAATGGTGTCTCCGCGCAAGTTCCAGTAATAAGAGCCGTTGATGCCGAAGTTGTAAGTCTTCACATCGCCGCCCAGGCCGGAATAACCGGCCAGCACTTCAAACTTGCCGCCCTTGCGGGGGAAGATTTGCGCGTCACGGGTATCAATGGTGTAGGAAAGTTCCACGTGGCTGCGCAGGTAATCGCCGTCCTGCAGCCAGAAGAAGATGGGGGCGTTACCCTTGGCGTCAATCTGGTACTGTTCCAGGCGGTATTCCAGCTTCACGTAATCCAGTTCCCCGATCGGTTTGCGCAGGGAAACGGCAAAGCCGTAGTTCTGCTGGTCGTAATCTGTCTCTTATACACATCTGACGCTGCCGACGACTAG
>ENA-OWYG01001527-OWYG01001527.1-human-gut-metagenome-genome-assembly--contig:-NODE-1527-length-10637-cov-8.640994_pt1 | contig 10637 bp, 9 predicted proteins | sample MGYA00249747_ERZ652080 | MGnify/ENA primary metagenome ERZ652080 (study PRJEB26925, sample SAMN05827071) | human gut metagenome | biome: ENVO:2100002; feature: ENVO:00000062; material: ENVO:00002003...
ATTTTCCCGAAATTTTAGCATATATTCATTTTTATATGGTATATATTCATACCGCGTTTTTCATCTGACCCTCCGTGAGCGCAAAAAACCGCCCCGGCTTCCTGTTACGGAAACCGGGGCGGTTCGCTCGCATTATTTGTACTTTTTCAAGCGCTTACGCAATTACTTGCGGGGGTTCTTGATCGCAGCCTGAGCGGGTGCCAAAATTACAGAGCGTTTACGGCCACCGCGATCGTTTTTTCACTCCGTTGGCTTTTTAAATGAAAATAGGCTCTCAGCAACAATTTGAAGTAGCGGTCTATTGATTTCATCTAAAATCTTATATGATTCCTCGCCTAACGAATACAACTTATGAACCAAAAGGCATCGTACAGAATAAAGATTTTCATAATAATTCTCTGCAACTTTTCTACCATTCAATTTTAGCAACTTCTCACATGCAATGTTCAAGTCCGTTTTATATTGTGTCTCGCATGTCACATAATCATTAAAAAGGCACTTTATTCGGTACTTTTCTCCAGCAATGATTGAAAGCTCTTCTCGTGCATCAAACATTGCTTCTGTTTCAGCCGAAACAGTTGTAAGAAATTTTTGAAATCGATCTTTAAAAACTGCCGCAATTAATAATTCAATAATCTGATAGCATAAGTAAAAACGAACAATTTCACTTTCAGCAATAGATAATTGCTCTTCAAATAAATAGTTAATATTAAACCGCATCGAAAGTTCCGATGATATCGGTTTCAAGTTAATTCGTTTGCGTTGTTCAATCAGAAGTTCTTCCGCCAGGATATTTCCTTTTCCCTTTCGAGCATATCCATGCTGAAATAGGCTAACCATATAGTCTTCAATTGAAAAAGATTCTATCCTTGACGTATTTTCTTTATCAATAACTAAAATATTTTTTTGAACCTCGTAATAATCTTCCAACAAAAATTCATCAGGCATCCGCTGTTTATCAAGGTTTTCAATATCTTGCAATAATAGGCACAATGCTACATAAGCATATCTTAGAAAGAATTTATTTTCCGCCTCATTATGCTCTGCCGACAGTAACGCTTGTATCGGAAATATCCATCCTATACGCTGTCGCTCAATGTAGACTTGATAAATACTATTTTCCGTACACGAAGAGTTCTCATTTGCAAGAAATAGATAGTAAAAATTCTGGGGATCATATTCAGGGTCCAATTTCAAAACAGGCATGTATTCAAACGTGCTAGAGCAATCACCATTGATTGTAAAAATGTTATTTGTCTCATCATACGATAGTCCTGAAAATTCTTCAGTGCTGTCTGTATATCTAATTCGCATAATCAACTTACCTGACTATAATACTTCTTATAGCCGTTTTCAACAGCCTCTGTCAAATCCAGATACGAGTCCGAATCAGCATTAAGAAGTTCTCTGAAGAAATACTGAAAAAACATTCGTTGTGCATTACCGATTTTTTTTGCGGACGTTTTAATCTTGTCTAGCCTTTCAAGCAATTTTGCAAACCAAATCATATCATCAGCATTCTTTATTTTTTCCAGGTCTTTAGTAACATCGTCAAACGAAGAAATCACACCGTAATCCTTCATACGAGCAACTGCAGAACCAAAACCCGTTAATGCTTGAGAGGTAGAAAACACTTTAAATACAGAAGTGCCAAATGGTGTAGCATCCGGATTCAATCCAGCATCTTCTAAAAATTCTTTTGTAACGATTTGATCCTTGGTAGCACTCCGAAGTGCGGTAAATACTCGAAGATAACAGGAAAGGAACTCTTCAAATAAATCTTGATCTACCCTCTCATCTGCCATATTTTCCAGCATTTTTATATTCTCAAGAAGTTCATCTCGATCAATTGGTAATTCATTTCGGTTCAGATAAGAATGAAATCCCTCCACTGCATTTTTAAACTGAAATTCATTCCTACTTGGATCCGCGCTTCCTGCAACTTCCGGTACTAATTTCATACCCTCAATTGTTGTTCCGAGCATATCGCTATAGAGCATTTCTAATTGATGGCGCGGCGACATTGGTGTCTGTCCCGTATTTAGTGTTAGCATTCTATACAAAACACCAAATTTATTAATTTCGAGATATATCTCAAGGCGAAGTTTATATTGAAGGAAATCCTGATACTTGCTTAAATTCTCTTTTTCTATCTCCGTAGCAGCATCCAGCAGTGTATATGTGCGCTGTAAACCATCTAAAATCAAGACTTTCTGTACATTCTCTTGAATGTATGTCAAAAGTTCTTCTCCTTGAACAGTGTCTTTATCTATTACTCCCTGCTCCATAATTGCCAAGACCAGCGGCGGCATTATGCAACCTTTTTTCAAATCCTCCTTTAACAACGAGTATACTGTTTTAGAAGTTTTTACGCGTTTTCTCTGAAGGTCGTTGTTAGCAATAATCCCTCGGGCAAAATTGAGATATGTTCCAAATGACGTTTCAACATATAAATTTGCACTGTTGATTCGACTGTCAAACACCCTAGACATAATTTTCACCTTTCATCCCTCTTTTCTTTTAGTCTACGTCAAGTGTGCATGTAAATATGTCTAAAATTAACTTCATTATAGTGCATTCCTATTAAAAAGGCAACCTATTCTTGGCAATTGAAAATCTTCCTAAGCTTCATACTTCTCGTCAGTTCAAGAATCCTCAATTTCATATCTTTTTACAACGGAGTTCGGAGGCTTGCCGGAATATTCTTTTTATACTAATATATTCTCTTCCATCTTCTCCCTTACAACCACTCCTACTCGCCCATAAGATACGGCTTCACCATCTCCACCAGTTCATAAACTTTCGTTCCGGGTGCTGACTCAGAGGGCTCCCGTCCTTCATTTTGCTTGTCCAATCGCTTTGCATTGGCAATCGCAATGTCCATGTAAGGTCGCAGCACTTCATACATATCCGGGCGGTTCTTCTCGTAACTCCCTGCGCCAATGTTTTTCAGCCAATCGCTTAGCTTCGGCCAGTAACGAGATCTATCAATATCAGTATCCATATACATAAAATGCAGCAAATACCACAGTTCTACGCACTGGTTCGACCATACAGCATGGTAAATCGTCTCACCTTGTGTACTGTATTCTTCGCACAGCTGTGCTACCATGTCAATATTTTCTGCCGGAAAATCATCTGTGTCATAGACAATCCAGACGTGCTTAAACACCATGCCGTTATTCTGAACGTATTGACGAGCTTTCATCAACAAATTCACCGTATTGTCGCCAATGCCCTCTACCTTTAGCTGGATTCTATCACGGTACTTAGCATTGATGATTTTCTGAATTGCGCCAAAATACTGCGGCTCGGTTTCTGTACCTTCAGATGCAATCAAGTGGTATTCCGGCTGAATCATCCTCGCTTTATCACGGCGATTCTTCATCCAGCTTTTCCCAAGGTCACTCTTTTTCGGAGGTTTCAGACTCATGCCCAATCCCTCCCTGTCAGCATATTAGAAAGGTAGGGGTCTGCACCATATCGGCCTTCCAGATACTGCTTGTCAAAGGCCGCTGTGCTCTTGACGCGAGTATTGTCCTCCTGCCGGAATTCATAAAGCGAATAAATCTCGCTTTCATGATTATCATTCATCGCGGCAAACCAGATTTCATCACGACGGAAAACAGTATTCTTCATTGTAGTCAGGTCGTGAGAACTAAATAGTAGTTGTGCGCCCTTCTTATTCAATTCCGGGTTCTTGAACATCTGAATCACATATCGGAGCAGCTTCGGATGCAACTTGGCATCCAGTTCATCCACAACCACTGTACGGCCTTCCTGCAATGCTACCATCAGAACCGGCAAGGCTGCAATCATTTTCTTGGTTCCATCCGACTCTGCTTCAAAGGGAAGCTCGTAGACTTTGCCGTTGATCGTTCTTTGCGTGAACAGGTGCTTGCTATCTTCATCATAGCGATAACCGGACAAATCAATACCTACATCATTCAGTGCATGAATCAGGCTTTCCTTAGTCGTCTCACTCTTGGACACCAGCACAATGTTTTCTGCTCTGGGGTTTGCGTAGCTCTGTGTAATACAGGATTCAAACCAATTCTGCACTTCTGCAATCACAGGGATATTGTAGTTGATTGCCAAAAAAGAAAGATACGGCATCTTCGGGTTGACGTCCAAGTTGATGCTTGCCTTATTGATACTTGCACCCAATTCAATCTTCTGGCCGTCTCGTTCAAAAATCAGTCCTGTCTTCTTACCACCAAGTGTACGCCACAGAAGAGACTCAAAGACAATTTCTTCCTTGAGTGCAATGTAATACTGGTATTCCTTCTCGCCGACACGGAAGAACACCTGAAAAATCGTAGGTTCATTCGCAGAACTTTCATCCAGCATAAATGGAGCCACACTGCTGCCCTGCTGGAAAATCATCGGCTGCCGATTCTTCTCCAATGCATGAATCGGCTTCACAACAAGGTTAATCAGGCAAAAGAATGCCTGAAGCAGATTCGTCTTACCGCCACCATTGGGGCCGTAGACTGCACTGACCGGAAGTAAGTCTTCTGCTTTCTCCTGTCGAATCAAGGCATCCTGAAATTCTGGAATCGCCATTGCACGGAAATCGAATGTAGTTTCATCCTTATAAGACTTAAAATTCTGAAAAGAAAACTGGCAAAGCATTCTTTCAACTCCTTTCTGTTATTATTATAGCTCATTTTCGGTTTTTATTCCAGTATTCAGGAAATTTTATTTCTTAAATGTCGCTTAAAAGCATTCTTATGTCATCAACCAAAAACCGCCCCAGCTTCCTGTTACGGAAACTGGGGCGGTTCATTACGTTTATTGGTGCTTTTCAAATCCTTAACGTCTGTCGGTTGACCTTGAGAAGCCTATTTTAGTCGTATCTGTGCTTGGATGGCCTTCCATACACTTTCCGGAGTGATTTTTTCAGATTAACCACTGTTTCTTTGATGATTTTAGCTTCATCGGCAGAGCAGTCCTCAAGCTGTTCGGTCATCCAGCTGTCGAACACGGGCTTCGCCTTTTTGATTTCGATGCAGAGTAGCTCGTCTGCCGAACAGTCCAGCGCGTTGATAATATCGATCAGCATTTTCAGGCTGGGCACGGAGTTGCCGGTCTCGATATGGCTGATGTGCGTGACCACCACGCCGACCTCATTGGCCAGCTGTTCCTGCGTCATGCCTTTTGCAAGGCGGCAGGCACGGATGCGTTTTCCGATATCGGCGTAGTCCACCATAGTACAAGTACCCTCCGTTCCATGAAGTGATACTTGTATTGTATGTGCAATCGATTCAGATTATAATAACTCAAAAGTGCAATAGACTCATAAATTATAGCTTTTAACCATTTTATTTTAACCATTTTATTTGATTGGGTGCAGCCCTTTCAGGAAGCTTTCCAATTCATCGCCCGCATCTGTCATTTCATCCGTTTCATGGCTTCAGAATAAAATTTTTCCATTTTCCATCGAAAGGCAGATATAGTTTCCAAATGGGTCTTCTGCAAATGGAATCACCGACTTGTTCTGAACGGTATGAACTGGCCATGCGGTTTACAAAAGGCAAGTATGCAGGAATTGAAAAAAGCACAGAAGAATGTGGAGCTGTTCTTCGCTGAGGAAAAAGACCCCAAGGAAAAATCGCAGACTTGCTAAACAGAAAACACCGAGGATTCTTCCCATTTGAGGGAGAGTCCTCGGTGTTCTTTTTCGTTATAGGAGCATTTGGCACAAATGCGCAGCCTGCATCCGGCGGATGCAGTACACAAAGGGTTTGGGACTATCCCAACAAGCATTTTGCAACGCAAAAATGGCGTTTGTATATACGAACGCCCTGCTTGCTACAGAATAAAGCCTTGTGATTCACAGTAGTCTTTTTTGTTTAGCTATTTTTCTCCAAAGAAAGTTTATGTAGGCGGTCAAGAACGCTTTCGCTTATTTCAACATCCTCCATATCCGTGGAATTTTGTTTGATAAAGTTACAAGCATTTACAACCATTTGAATTCCGCTGTGGCTTTTACCTTGCTTTGCATCCAAATCCAGTTGCAATGAAGTATTGTTCTGCTGATAGAAGTCCGAGAACACCGCTTCGTTAGCATACCGGATCGCCAATCTGCATTCATTGATCTTATCTTGACCTTTCTCGTGTTCAGAAATGGCACAACAAATGATGGAAAGGGTCAGCGATGCTTTATAATGGATATCCTGTCCGCCGTCATCATACGATTTCTTTGCATAGGTGTAAGCTGTTTCCAATGCGCTCTGTTCTTTGGCGTAACGATATGTACATTTTGCTCGTTGGAGCCAGTAGTGCATATCCGAATATAACAACTCGGAAAGTTTATCATATATTTTCTTTATCAGTTCCGCTCGTTTCGGTGAATCCTGAAACAGCTGATTCAATGTATCAAAGAGCATGACGTTGATATAAAGGCGTTTTCTGGTATAATCATGCTGACAACGTTGGACAATATGGAAAACACTTTCGATGACTTGTTCTTCATCCAATCCGTTTACAATCTTTAAAAGTGCAAATTTGCTGTTATGGACAAGCTTCATTGCTGAATGCTTCGTCGCCTCATCCGGAGAGCAGAGTTCTCTTTGGGCAAGCTTTTCTCCGACTTTTGTGATAAATGTTCCGACTTCATACATCGGAATACCCAACGCGATAGCATCAGCATCGTATACTTTGTCCAATGCAGCAAGGATTATCAAGAGCACACTTTCATGCAGTGAATAAACCGTTTTATCTTTTGGCATAAACGCAAAGTCAATGGTATTATTCTCGGCCAAAAGAAGTACATAGTCAACGTTTGTCTGCTTGGTTTTTCTTCGTGAAAGTCCAAGTTCATCTGCCTTATTCTGGTTTTGTCTCAATTCAATCGAGCTGAATTGATATCGGAGTGAAAAGGGCTTCGATAACATTTTGGACAAAATATTGTTATCACTGGAATTGATCGCAATAATAATCTTGTGTCCGTTCTGTTTGATAAGGTCAGAAGAATCTATAATGTAGTGGTATACTTCGTGCGAGATCGAGTTGCTATCAAACAAAAACAGCCCTTGTTTTGTGTTTGTGATAAGGTTAGTCACAACCTGTTCGTCTGGAACAAACTTCGATGGAAAATAGTAATGGCCATACTGTGGCGTCTTTTTGCATATTTCACACAACACTGCTGTCTTTCCGCTAAATCTGCGGCCTTCAATAACCATACAATCATACGATTCCAGCTCCTGTATGACTTGTACGGTAATATCACGGGTTACATATAGTTTACTCCAATCAAAAGAGTTCCGTTCGGTATTAAACGCTGTTCCATGAGAAAGAAGTTCTAAAGCCTCTTGTTTATCGTCAACCTGCCGTATTGCCGGATTGTAGAACCGATAGATCTGTGACTGCTGCTCTTTCAGCTCTTTATATTTATTCAAAAATTCCGTGTAGAATCGAACATAATTATCAACAAGTAACACATGCGATATACCATGCCTCATCAGATTGCCTTTTTCTGTGACGGACGGTTTTTCGGTACGGACAACAATGCGCATCGAACCCGGTGTGCACTCTTCCTTGCATTGATTGTACACAAACCGAATGTCTTGTTCATCCTGTAAGCTGCATCCAATGAATAAGACGATTCTAGTTGAAAAATCGGATTTTAATGCATTGAGCATGTCACGGTTTTCCTCATCTGTAATGGACTGCAGATATTGATCCGAACTAAAAATGATATTTTTGTCCGCCGTTCTGTCCGAATTCCTGTAATAGCGGCATTCATATTCGGCGTCCCCGTGTAATTTATATAACAGCCGAACAGAACTTCTCGGCTTGCGGAATCCTCTATAAGGCAGAACAATGCGAAATTTTGTGTTTCCTTCCGGAACACTTTGCTCAATGCCATCGTCAAAATTGATGGTATATGCATAGGGCCAATCTATTTCATGCAGGAAGGCTTTTAAGTTGTCCCCCAATTTCACATCTGTGAAATTGTCCTCAAAATATCTCGCACGTTTGAGTTCCGAAACATCATTATAAAATTCACCTGCAATCCCCGTAAAATCAAGCTCTGCAAGATAGTCCGCACACTCTGGATTTTCCTCAATGAGTGCTTTTTTCATATATTCCTGTGCTACGGTACAATCTGGAACGCTTCCATTAAGAGCTTCTGCACCTGCGGAAAAGCCAGCACCAAAGAACGGAATTAGGTTTCGCGCAACAGCATAAGACGCTAATTTTTCCATGCCTTCCGCGCCCTCAAGGTATATCAAATCTTTCATTTTTTATTCCTCGTGTTTTATTTCACATTTTACGGCTAACTTATTGAAGGTCTTTTTTCTTCTTAAAAGCTCTAAACGCTCTGAACAGTAATGCCCCTGCACATGCGCCGATTAGATTGAATAGCACATCGTTGATATCTGCCACACCTCTATGCGTGAAATACTGGATTATTTCACAGAGAACGGATGAAAGCAATGCCGCAAACGCAGTACCTTTTATGGAAGCAGCCATGTTATATATCGTTCCTCCAAGTGGAATATATAAAATAACATTCAGCAGATTTTCTGTCCAAACTTTCACATCGGGCAGGAACGATATATGATAACGGATTTCTTCATTATACTCTGGTGTTCGACGCAGAAGCGTGATATAGAGAATCAAAAGCATACTATATCCAACCGGAATCACCCGACTTTTGTCATGACACCGTAATGACCACAAAGCGGTTATCATTAAGACAACAGCTTCATACACGGTCAGATTACCACAAATATCCTCGCAAAGCTGCTGAATAATTTTCCACATTGGCTCCAGATATCCTTATCTACACCCCCTGAGACTTTCCACTCAGCTATTCTCACTGATACAATTATAATATATCTTCGTCAGATTTGCAATATCGATTGGCTCCGAGTACTTATTTTCATATTCGTTTCGGGCGATTTCCCCATATTGGCTGCACAAATCCGGATCGTTCCAAAGTTCAATGACTTTGTGGCGTAGCGCATTATAGTCCTTCATAGGGAACACAGTATTCATGCCGACAGCGGATATCGCTTCGTGCATAAAGCCAATATCTGTTGCTATAACAGGTTTCCCAAGACTGAATGCCTCAATGACTGTCATGGAACAGCCCTCGTAGCAAATAGACGGCAATAGTACAAATTCTGCGTTCCCCATAATGCCCTGACATTCATCATGCGGTACATAACCCAAATATTTGATCTGTAAGTCGGGATGTGTTTTTATGAATTGTTTCAGCATTTCTTCCTGAGGACCAGCGCCCATGATCACCAACGGCACATCAGGAAGCTTTTCCCATGCACTGCATAATACAGAGATTCCTTTTTCCTGACCGATTCGGCCACAATATACAGCATACCGCTGTGGAAGGTCTCTCTCCGAATTTACAGGCGTGGGTTCCGGAACACTGTTGTATTTTTTACCAACTTGCGAGAGGAAAATCCGGCTTTCAAAAACAGAGCCTTTTGCGATTCGTTCAGATAAATGTAGCGGTCGATATTTCGATAGAAGGTGCGGTTCCAACGATGAAACCAAAAAATCAATGCTACCGCCAAGGATTGGACTTTGGAATTCTTGAAGCATTTTTTGATACCATCCGAAAATACTTTCCATCTGTACACAGCGTACACAATTCACCGTTACAAATAGAAGATGCATTCGGACAGACATAACGGGTATCATGCAGTGTTTGTATCACTTTTACGCCGCTTCGGTGTGCAGCAACAAAAACAGCAGGAGAGAACAACGGAAAAAATGTATGTACATTGTCAATCTGCGTCTTCCTGATGGAGAAACACGACGCAAGGGCATTGACAGCACCAAATATTTATGGGTCGCAAAGCTTCGTTGCCGCTGCGGTTCTTCCTACCGCATTTTCAACTGGCGCAAACTGAAGGACGGAACGCCGGTCTTTGGCTACCAGTGCAATATGCGAACCGTCAACCCGACCTGTTCCTTCGTTCTGGAGCACAACATGACCGAACAGCTCAGTTGTGATGCCATTTCTATCCCGGAGTGGAAGCTGGAACTGATGGCGAAGAAGATCTTTGAAAAGGTCTGGGGCAATCAGAACAAAGCCATCCTTCGTGCCTGCAAGATGATCGAAAGCTGCCAGAGCGGGAAAGCTACTGTACGAATGTCCGCTGCGCCGATTCAGGGCAAGATTGAAAAAATCAAAAAGCGCAAGTTGAACTACGCTGCCATGCGTGCAGACGGCGAACTGCCACGAGACGAATACCTACGTTTAAACAATCACTTGATTCAGATCATGTAGCCATACTGGTATCTCGCTATAATCTTTTACCCACAGAACGTTGATTCCAATACGATAAAAATGATTTTCAATTTGAAGTCGATCTTTTGATGTCAGTTGTTTTGTTGTTGTGTAACCAAACGCATCTGTGCTTTTATATGTCATAGTAAAAATAACTGTTGCATCATAGTTTTTTCTATAGTCATCAGCCAAACTTTTGATTCGTTTTGCTATCGGTGTACGGCTATCTATAAACTCGAAAATTACCAGATTTTGATATCCGGAAAATCCTTCTGGTGCAAATGCATCAAAACGATTTGAAAATTTTTCTTTCTCCCCATTTTCAGATAATTTGTATTCAAAATAGAGCGGTTTGTTTTCTTCCAACGAT
>ENA-OWYG01001538-OWYG01001538.1-human-gut-metagenome-genome-assembly--contig:-NODE-1538-length-10577-cov-4.137521_pt1 | contig 10577 bp, 9 predicted proteins | sample MGYA00249747_ERZ652080 | MGnify/ENA primary metagenome ERZ652080 (study PRJEB26925, sample SAMN05827071) | human gut metagenome | biome: ENVO:2100002; feature: ENVO:00000062; material: ENVO:00002003...
CTACACTCGACTAGTCGTCGGCAGCGTCAGATGTGTATAAGAGACAGAGACTGATGAAATAAGGGTTGCCCGCAAAGGCGGAAAAGCTCTGATACGGGCTGTCGCCGTAGCTGGTCACACCCAGCGGCAAGATCTGCCAATAGGTCTGTCCGGCTTCCTTGAGCCAATCCACAAAGTCGTATGCTTCCTGCGAAAAGCAGCCGATGCCGTAAGGGGACGGCAGACTGCTGATGGGCAGCAAAATGCCTGCACTTCTCTGCATCTTCTTTTACCTTCCTTTATAACTCGATCAAAATACCTGCATGGTCCGATACCTGCGGCTCCTGCACGCCGTTGAACACGACCCGGCTGCTTTTTACAGGCACCGCTTTGGAGCACCAGATCTGGTCGATGCGCTTTTTGGCCGCTGCATCCGGGGCATCCCGCCAGCCATCAATGGCTTCTACCACCGTGTAGCCCGCGTCCCGCTGCTGTGCAAGGCGGTAGGTATCCTGCCAGCCGCTGCCCAGCACAAGGTGTAGCCCTCGCCCCGCACGTCGGCTTCGCTGTTGAAGTCGCCCAGCAGAAAGGCGGTCTTTTTTGCGCCCGCCGCCTTTGAAAGTTTTTCCCACTGGGGAGCGAAAGGCTCTACCTCGTCCTTCCACCAGCCCAGATGCACCGTATAGTACCAGACGTCTCCTGCACAGACGCCCAGCGTGCGGCGGGTTTTCCAGTTGTTGTAATCATTGATCTGGCTCAGCAGCAGGTTTTCGGCGTCGGTGATGGGTGCACGGCTGAACACCGCCGCGCCCTCATCGTAAATGTTGTAGCCCACCTTTGCCGGGAGCCAGCTCCAATCGTAGTGCACACCCCGCGCTTCCAGCATTTTTGCCACGGCTGCGGCGTGGTTGTCCGCTTTCAGCAGCACCATATTGCCGGGGCAGGGGTAGTACCCCGCCGGAGCCTCTGCCAGCAGCGGCGCAGCGGCGGTCTGGTTCACCTCCTGCAGGGCGAACACCTCCGGCTGCTCCTTTGCGATGAAGTCTACAAATATCTCCCGCTTTGCCTCATGCTCCGGGATGATAAGGCTGTGGGTATTCAATGTCAACAGTTTCATAGTTTTTTACAGAATATCGTTGATGTCAGATTTCAGAACGTCTGCCTTGGGGCCGTACACGGCCTGAATGCCGTCGCCCTTCACCAGCAGGCTCAGCGCGCCCTCGGCCTTCCATGCGGCAAGGTCGGCAACCTTGGCAGGGTCTTTTACGGTAACGCGCAGACGGGTCATGCAGGCGTCCACCAGCACGATGTTCTCCCGACCGCCCAGCAGGGCGATAATGCGCTCGGCCTGACCGTTATCAGCCTTTTTGTCGGCCTTCTTCTCGGTCTTTGCGGCGGCGGCAGAATCGTCTGCGTTGTCATCGGTGTAGTTGCCCAGACGCCCCGGCGTTGCCAGCTGAAGCTTGCCGATCATGAAGTAGGCCACGAAGTAGCCAATGACAAAGAACGCGATCACGCAAATCACAAAGTTGATGATATCGCCGCCCAGACCTGCCTGCAGGGACATGGGGATGCGGGTAATGAACTCCAGATTGCCGAAGGAGTGCAGACGCAGATGGATGATGCCCGCCATGGCGAAAGCGCAGCCCTGCAGCAGTGCGTACACGATGTACAGCGGCATGGCGCAGAACATGAACATGAATTCCAGCGGCTCGGTGACGCCGGTCAGGAATACTGCCAGCGCGGTGGAGATGAACATGGACTTATAGTTTGCACGCTTGTCGGCATCCACCCGACGGAACATGGCCAGTGCAATGCCCAGCAGCAGACCGGTTGCGCCGATCATCTGACCCACCTTGAAGCGGGCGGGGGTGACGGTAGCCAGCAGATTGTTGTAAGCGGCCATATCGCCGGCCTTTTTGAAGTTGATGAGGTCGTTTGCCCATGCCAGCCACAGCGGGTCCTGACCAAACACCTGACTGCCTGCGTTGACGCCGGTGGCAATGGTGTAGGTGCCGCCGAAGGAGGTGTAGTTCATGGGGATGGTCAGCATGTGGTGCAGACCGAAGGGCAGCAGCAGACGCTCCAGCGTACCATAGATGAACGGAGCCAGAATGGGAGAGGTCTCGGAAGAGTTGGCGATCCAGATGCCGAAGTTATTGATGCCGGTCTGCACCACAGGCCAGAACAGCGACAGCACGATGGAAATGACCACCGAGTAGGCAATGACCACCATGGGCACGAAGCGCTTGCCGTTGAAGAAGGCCAGTGCATCCGGCAGCTTGCGGAAGTTATAGTATTTATTATAAGCCACGCCGCCCACAAAACCGGCAATGATACCCACGAACACACCCATGTTCAGCGCCGGTGCGCCCAGCACGGAGGTGAAGTAGCCGTTGACGGCGATCTCCTGCCCGAACAGGGTGTGGGTCACGGCGTTGGGGTCTGCCAGCATGGCACTGGTGACGCCGAAGATGTTGCCGGTGATGACGTTGATGAGGGCGAACGCCAGCACGGCGGCAAAGGCACCGCCCGCACGCTCCTTTGCCCAGCTGCCGCCGATGGCAACGGCGAACAGGATGTGCAGGTTATTGATGACCGCCCAGCCGATGTTCTCCATCGTAGTGCCGATGGTCATGACCGCCGCAATGTCGCCGCCGCCCATCTGCACCAGCTTGCCCAGACTGATCATCAGACCGGCAGCCGGCATGACGGCGATGACCGTCATCAGCACCTTGCCCAGCTTCTGTAAGAAGTCGAAGTTGATGAGCCCCTTTTTACCCGGAGCCGCTTTTGTTGTTGCCATGATGTTCCTCCTTATTCCTTTTGCATTGTTTTACGCAAGCGTTGCATTGCGTTTGCACTACTTTACGCAACAAGGATAATCCAACTCCGCAATTTTTACAAGAGTTTTTTGCGTGAAAAACAATCTTTCTACGTTTTCTACAATCGTGCGAAGGATTATTTGTGGAAATTGTCGAAGGTACGCAGACACGGTGTTGCACAGTTTACGCAATCTCGTGCGCAAACATTGACATTGCGTGCAAACGGCTTTACAATAGAACTACTATATCAGGGAGGAACAGACAATGGCAGTTACCATTAAGGACGTGGCAGCGGTAGCGGGGGTCTCACCCTCCACGGTGTCCCGCACCTGCAAGGACAGCCCTTCCATCAGCCGGGAGACCAAGGAGCGGGTGCGCCGCATCATGGCACAGCTGGGCTACGAGCCGAATTTTGAGGCTGAACCGGTGGAGGCTTTTTCCAAGACCATCGGCATCATTCTGCCCTCCTCCCAGCGGGACGTCTACGAAAACGCCTTTCATCTGGAGATCATCCGCGGCATCGGGCAGTTCTGCAACCAGCGGCGGTATGTGAACACGGTCATCACCGGGCAGGACGATGCCGAGGTGCTGGACGCCATCCAGAGCATGGTGGCCAACGCGCAGGCAGATGGGTTTATCCTGCTCTACTCCAAAAAGGACTGCCCGGTGGCGGCGTATCTGCGCAATGAAGGGCTGCTCCATGTCATTGTGGGCAAGGCGGCACAGTCCGCGAATCAGACTATCTACATCGACAATGACAACGCCCTTGCCGGGGAGGAAGCCGCCGATTACCTTTACGAAATGGGACACCGCCGCATTGCGTATTTCGGGGTCAGCAACGCTATGCTGTTCTCTGCAGAGCGCAAGCGGGGCTATCAGATGTCCCTGCTCAAGCACGGCATCACCCCGCGGGAAGAGGACTGTGTGGAGGTCAACACCCTGAACGATGCCTACGAGGGGGCACTGAAAGCTCTGCTCACCGCGCCGGACCACCCCACCGCCATGCTGGTCAGTGACGATATCCTTGCTGTGGTGCTGGAGCAGTTCTGCGGCAAACTGGGACTGCGCGTCCCGAAAGATTTGTCCATCGTGTCCTTCAACAACTCGCTATTCTCCCGCATCACCAGCCCGCAGCTGACCACCGTGGACGTGAACCCCTACCAGCTGGGCATGGAAGCCGCCAGCCAGACCATCAACCACATCGAGAACCCGAACCTTCTGGCCACAAAGATCATCGTGCCGCACAAGCTCATCCCCCGGGAGAGCTGCTGCCCGCCGGAGGAGCAGCGCTAGGAAGTGCTTTTTCAGCAATACAGTGTCCGCTTCCGGGAGCTGCCGCGCAGTGCCCGATATGCCGCCCCCAGAGTAGACAGCGTAAAAAACGCTGCATCCTCCGGGGGTATTTTTATGCCAAAAAGGCACAAAAGAATGCCCGCCCACCTGTGGAAAACCACGGTGGGCGGGCATGTGGGTTTGTTCCTTATTGACAAAAAGCAGCTATGGATAGAACAATTCATCAAACACGCTTGAAAAAATGGCGCGCCTGTTTTACTATATAAGTCAGGATACTTTTTTCAGTTTCAGGCTGCGGCGTTTCTCGAAAACGTTCAAGATCTTCTTCCGTGCCCTGTAACGTGCCAAGAGGATCGCCTTCCCCGGATCCGCCGCGTTTTTCAGCATACGGACCACGTCGCGCTCCTCTGCATCACTCACGTTAATTCCATAAATCGCCTTCGCCTCGCAAACAAGCTCCTCTACAAAAGCTTCCACGCTCTGTGCACTGTTGTTATACACAGCCATTAATTCACCAAAGCTGTTGTCCAAAAACAACAGTCCGCAAAGCTTTTCTGCCGGGCTAAAATTCACGTTCTGCAGCACAAATTCGATCATCTCGCAGCCGACAGGGTCCGCTTCCATTTCGGCAGAAACCAGCTCCAGCGTCTGATCGTCAATTGCCGTCACGATCTTTTCTGCGTCTTTCGTTTTGCGCGTTCCATGCCTAGTCAGATCAACGAGGTAGTTTGCCAGGCAGCGCCACAGCCACTTGGAATGCCCCGCGTCACGGCATTTCAAAAGGCCATCGATTTTGCCATCCTTCTCCATGTACTCAAGGACGAAGCCCACCGCCACATCGTCAGCCTCCAAACCGGACGCCTTGAGCATGTCTTTGGACTTCTTCGTTTTGAGCGCAGCATCGCGCACAAAATTATAGATTGCTTCGATGGCCTCCTGATAGTATTCCGTCTGGCGCAGCTGTTCCGCCGTGCGGATGCCGTTTGCTGTGATTTTGTTAAAACAGTTGACGAGGGCGATCTCGGACAAAGTTTTTTCGTTATGATATGTAGCCATGGTGTTCCTCCTTAGCACTCAATGTGTGTTCGACCATGGCCACAGAATACCATTTTTGCCTTTTTTCAAAAATTAAAAATATCGTTGATTCGAAATTAATTTTAAGGCAATTCCCATTTAATCAGAAATCACATCAAAAATTAATCGATACCGCCTAAAAATTAATAGTTGTTACAAAATTATGAAGAAAGGAGGATTCCATGAACTCGAATGTCCAGATAAAGGTCCTTCAGATAAGACTTAAGAATGGCGCCTATATCGATGCTGAAAATGGCAGTGCTTATGATTGCAGCGGCCAAATGATAGATCATCTTACACCAAAGTCCTTGGAGGTTCTGCACTGCATTGCGAAGCACTCCATTTCCCCTGCCAAAGGTATTCTAGCCGCCGGCATCGCAACCACCGAGATTTTGAATACCGTCTGGTCAAAAAGCAGCAACAAAAGCGGGGACAAAAACAGTGTCGCCCAAGAGGTTTTTAAAATCCGCACTTGTCTTGGTTCGATATATCCGGGAATACCATCTACTCGGATTCTTTCAGCCGAACAAGGGGACAGGCGCAGCGAATTTAAATATATTTTTTCTTCCGAATACTGCCTGATCGTTACAGAGACTTATCTTCCGATCTCTGTAACGTTGGCAGAACTTTTTACCGCTCTTACCGGCGATTACGCAGACTTTGAAAACAACGGCGATGGCTTCGGGTGGATATCCGACTGTTTCAAGTCGGTATTTTTCAAAGACGACGCCGACTGTACATCGTTGGCTAAAAAAGTGTTGTTCCTCACAGGGGACTGTTTTCGAGAAAAAGAGCAGCAGACACCGAATTGCTGTGAGTCGCTTGCGCGACTTTTCTGTTATGACGAAGCCGACGATATCATAACGGAAAAATATTTATCGTTCTGTCTGAGTTCCGAAAAAGCAGACACAGAAAAAGCAGATCATAATCGAATGATCAAAGCATGGGAAAATTTTGAACACGCTCTTATTGAGAATGTTCAGCATTCTTACCAAGCAAGCCACTGGAAACTCGGAGGAGCTAAGCGAATTCCCTTTACAATGGCAGATGTGGATATGGTGGGCAATCCTTTTGCAGGAGAAGCGAAGGATAATTGGTGCAATGCTTTAAAAACGACTCTTGCCGCGTACATTCCGCAAAAATTTGGTGAATATTTGAAAAGTTTAAAGCTCGAAACCAATCTCTCGCGTGCAGAGCAAAAGCGCGGCCCCGATATTCTTTACTCCTATATTGTGGCAATGGTTCTTTTCTGCCTGAACAACGCGACAGCAAAATCAACAGACAAGAAAGATTTTTTTGAAAAAAGGGAACGCTATTGGACGGCTTTGGAGACAAGCGTTCTGGAAAAGCTTCCACCTGAGGACTCTCTGGGCGCTATTCTGGATGAGTACAAAAAAGACAAAGAAAATCTATCAAAGGACGACCTCTGTCGCTTGGTTTCCATAATCTTTAGTGATATCATCAAAGGATATAGTCAGTCGGAATTGGAACCGATTTTGAAGAATTTCTACGATGAGCTCAAATCTCTCGGTCAGAAAAACGTGGAGAGCGAAATAGAGAGCCAGCGAAACAGCCTTTCGCAGACACTAAAAAAGTAATAAAAAGGAGTTTTTATGCTGAATCTCGATAATCCTAATTTTGAAAAGCCGTCTGCGATCCTGCGTGAAAATTCTCGGTTCCTTGTGGAGCAGAACCGCTTCACCGGCCCCAAAAGCTACGACGGCTTCGTCGGCGGCCCGCCGCTGGCCTATGACCGGGAGCGCGGTGCCGTTGCCGTGGACAGCTCTGATAACCACACCCTGGTCTACGGTGCGACCGGCAGTAAAAAAACGCGATGTATCGTCATGCCCACCATCCGAATGCTGGGCTTTGCAGGGGAAAGTATGATCATCAACGACCCAAAAGGCGAATTATATCGTACCATGGCTCGTTTTTTGGAAGATCAGGATTACAATATCATCACGGTAAACTTCCGAGATGCCTCTGTGGGCGACTGCTGGAATTTCCTAGAGATCCCATATCGTTTTTACAAAGAGGGAAACCTCGACAAGGCCGGCGAATTCATCGAGGATGTTGCCCGTACCATAACCGCCAACACCGGAACAGATGATCCTTTTTGGAGCAGCTCTGCAGCATCCTGTCTGTACGGCCTGATCCTGTGTCTGTTCCGCTACTGCAAGGAATACGATAAGCCGGACGAGGCCGTGAACATCGGAAACCTACTCACGCTACGCCGCGAAATGTTCGCCCAAAAGGCCCGGTTTTCTTCTGCCCACAATCCCATTTGGGAGTGGGCCAAGAAAGACGAGCTCATCGCTGCCAGCATGACCGGCACGGTAGAAACGGCCTCCGATACACAGAAAGGGATACTATCCGTATTGGATCTCGGCTTGAAAATGTTCATCATTTCTCCTTCGCTAGTGGACATGCTGAGTCACACTACCTTCTCTTTTGACCGTATTGCGCAGGAAAAGACCGCCGTCTTTCTCCTTACGCCTGACGAAAAAACAACTTACCATCGTCTTGTGTCTCTTTATATTTCACAGTCGTATCAACAGCTTGTACAATTTGCGGACCGCAGCGGCGGTAAGCTGCCCGGACGGGTCAATTATGTTTTGGATGAGTTCAGCTCTCTGCCTTCCATCGGCGGATGCGATTTTGTTCAGTATCTTGCTGCGGGCAGATCCCGCAATCTGCGTTTTATCCTTTGTCTCCAGAGCAAAAATCAGCTGGTGCACACTTACAAGGAAAATGCGCAGACCATCACCGCCAACTGCACCAACTGGATCTACCTGTTCTCGCGTGAACTGGAACTGCTGAAAGACATCTCTGCGCTCTGCGGCGAAAAGAAAGACCACACCCCCAACCTGTCCATCTATGATCTCCAGCAGCTGGACAAAGAAAAGAATCAGGTGCTTCTTCTCTCGGCCCGCTGCAAGCCCGCCATCGTCAACCTGCTGGATATTTCGGGCTATGCCCCCGCCTATCCGGTGCTTCCCATCAAAACGCCGACAAGAGGTGTTCGTGTTTCTCTGGATTTCAGTGAGATCCAAAAAGAAGAACAAAGGTCAGACCGGTTCTCGGGTTCCAGCAATCCTTTATTTGACCCGTTCTCCCCGGATTCCGATACACCCGAATCTGACACAAAGTCTGCCAGCTCCGATAAACTTGATCTGGACGCAATGCTGGCAGACATCGATCGGAAAATTGCGGAGATCGATGCGCAGGAAAAAGCCAAAAAAACCGATCCATCTGACAACGAAAGCGAGGTATAAACCATGGCATACGAGACAGAATACACCGACTTTGATCCTCAGGAGGATTCTTCGGCCTGCCTGACCCTCGGCCTTGCCACCGATATCGTGGAGAGCCGTTATCTGCGGGACTTTTCCACGGCAGAGCCCGAGGAAAAGCAGCAGATCCTGAAAGACCTCACGACTTTTTTGGAGCAGCTTCTGCGTCAGCCCCAGATCAGCGGCAGTGCGGATGCGTGGCATAATCTATGCGTCGTTCTGGCACAGTGCGATCTCTATAACTTAGCCTGCATTACGCTGGAGCGCGGACTGGACTTTTATCCCAAGAGCGTCGATCTTCTGGCCGACTATCTGCAATACGGCATGGAGTGCGGTCAGGGAGAACGCTGCAAAGCCGTTTGCAAGACGCTGGTAAAAATTCCCAAGTCCTTGTGGACATGGAGAGGCTATCGCTTCTTAATCGGGTACGAGACACAGCTATCCCTTTCCGGAAGCGAAAAAGAGCTGGAAAAATACAAAGCCGAGATCGATCAGCTGCTGAAGCTGTACCGCCAGCAGTTCCCGGATGACGAGGGCAGTTACGACTGCGAAGCCGATGTCTGCCGGGATTTCAATGACCACCGGCGGGAAGAAGCCGTCCTGCGGGAAGCACTGGAAACGTTGAAGGTCGCACCCAAATGCGCCATGCAGCTGGCCGTGATGCTCTTTGAGCGCGGTGAATATCAGGAGGCTCTGCGCCACGCACAGCGCGCATTGAGGGACTCCATCCAGACCCAGATGGGCGTCAACGAGGCGCATCTGTCCTACCTGAGCGGCCTTGCCAAGTTTGCCATTCTGCTGCTGAACGAGGAAACGGACGGCTACCCCGAAGCTGCTGTGCTGGATATCTATACCGACTTTGAAACCGCCCTGCGCCAGGGCCTGAACTCCACCTACCGCAGCACCTTAAAGCAGCGGGCCATCCGGCTTGTCGTAAAGTCGAAGATCAACGTTCCCTCCGACTGCGAAGAACTGAATTATCTGCTCAGCTGATCTGAGCCGTTTCTTGCAAAAGATCCCACTTCCGACCGGAAGCGGGATCTTTTTTTGCTGTTCAGATGATAAAACCGGGTCGCTGTGCGTTATAGAGAGCGAAAGGCAGAGAACAGACTCCCCCGGCGGGCAGAAGTCCGCCGGGCCGGACCCCTGCAAAAAAAAGGAGGTCGATTTTTTATGTACCACATCCCGGAAGTAAGCGTCAGCGTAAACGGCAAGGAGCAGATCATGAGTGTGCTGAGCCGCGATCTGATGTCCAAGCGCACCATTTATCTGAACGGTGAGATCAACGACGAAGCCGCCCTGAGCATCATCACCCAGCTGCATTATCTGGAGGACAATTCTCAGGAGCCTATCACCCTTGTGATCAACAGCCCCGGCGGCTCGGTCTCGGCCGGGCTGGCCATCTACGATGTCATGCAGGCGCTGTCCTGCCCGGTGACTACGGCCGCCGTCGGGCTGGCGGCCTCCATGGCGGCACTGGTGCTGGCAGCCGGCACGAAGGGCCGCCGCTATGCCTCGCCCAACAGCCGCGTCATGATCCATCAGCCGCTGGGCATGGCGCAGGGGCAGGCCTCCGACATTCAGATCGCCGCAGAAAATATCCAGCGCACCAAGTACAAGCTGGCCGAGCGCCTCGCTGTCCATTCCGGCCACACGGTCCAGGACATCCAGCAGGATTGTGAGCGCGACAGCTGGATGGACAGCAGCGAGGCTTTGCGTTACGGTCTGATCGACCACATCGGATTTCCCTGCAAGGAAGAACAGGAGGCAGCAATATGAATCAAATTCCCGCACCCATCGGCATGGAGCCTCTGGTGGACACAGTGCAGCAGTGCTGCCTCCGCGCCCAGCAGTATCATCGTCTCGGCATCCAGCCCGGGCATTTCATCCTGACACTGGATGAAGGCAACGGCCGCACCACCGCAGCCAACTACCTGAGCCGTGCCTTTGCGCAGGCCGGTGTACGCAGCTTTGGCGGACTGGATCTGATGCTGGAATATCAGCTGGACGGCAGCATGGATCAGCTCTGCCAGACGCTGCGCAGCATCCGCGCCAGCGCCGTGTACCTGTCTCTTATACACATCTCCGAGCCCACGAGACTAGCGCTCATCTC
>ENA-OWYG01001545-OWYG01001545.1-human-gut-metagenome-genome-assembly--contig:-NODE-1545-length-10528-cov-39.739139_pt1 | contig 10528 bp, 7 predicted proteins | sample MGYA00249747_ERZ652080 | MGnify/ENA primary metagenome ERZ652080 (study PRJEB26925, sample SAMN05827071) | human gut metagenome | biome: ENVO:2100002; feature: ENVO:00000062; material: ENVO:00002003...
TCAAGGGCCTGAAGATCGTGGCCGACTGCGCCAACGGCGCCACTTCCGTGGTGGCTCCCGAAGCCCTGCGCCGTGCCGGTGCGGATGTAATCGTGATCAACGCCTCGCCGGACGGCTACAACATCAACAAGAACGCCGGTTCCACTCACCCCGAGCAGCTGCAGGCCATGGTCAAGGCCACCGACGCCGTGATGGGCGTGGCCTTCGACGGTGACGCCGACCGTTGCCTCGCCGTGGACGAAGACGGCAACATGATCAACGGCGACCAGATCATGGGCATTCTGGCCCGCGCCAAGCAGCGCGAAGGCAAGCTCAACCACGACACCCTCGTGGTCACCGTGATGAGCAACCTCGGTCTGAAGCTCGCCCTGAAGGACATGGGCATCAAGACCGTGGAAACCGCCGTGGGCGATCGTTACGTGCTTGAGGAGATGCTCAAGGGCGATTACTCGCTCGGCGGCGAGCAGTCCGGCCACGTGATCAACCGCGAATTCGCCACCACCGGCGACGGCACCCTGACCGCACTGACCCTGTGCAACGAGGTCGTCAAGTCCGGCAAGAGCCTGAAGGAGCTCGCCGCCGACTTCCCACAGCTGCCGCAGACCCTCATCAACGTGCCGAACGTGGACAAGAAGGCCGCGGCCACCAACAAGCGCATCCAGGACGCCGTGGCCCGCGAGGAGGAACTGCTGGGAGACACCGGCCGTGTGCTGCTGCGCCCCTCCGGCACCGAGCCGCTGGTCCGCGTGATGGCCGAGGCCGCCACCCAGGCCTACGCCGACGAGGTCTGCACCCGTCTGGCCAAGATCGTCGCCGAAGAACTCGCGCTGTAGCACCCTTCCCTAAGGAAAAACAATGTTTGGAAAGAACGCCAAAGTCGACCTCGAACTCAACCGTGACGTCGAACAACTCATCAAAACCGGCGGCAAGGAGAAGATTCTGCCCATCGTGCAGGCCGGCGAACCGGTGTTGCGCCAACGGACAGTGGCCTACAATGGCCAGCTTTCCAAGCGTACGCTCGCCAAACTCATCGATACGATGCACACCACCATGCTGGAGGCACCCGGCGTGGGGCTCGCCGCCACCCAGATCGGCTTGGGGCTCGCGCTCGCCGTGGTCGAAGACCACGTGCGCGACGACGAGGATGATCCGCGCGAAATCGCGGAATTCCCCTTCCACGTGATCATCAATCCGAGCTACAAACCCACCAGCGACAAAACCGCCTCGTTCTACGAAGGCTGCCTGAGCTTCGACGGATACCAAGCCGTGCGCAAGCGTTGGCTCGACATCACCGCCGAATGGGATGATGAAGACGGCAAACACCACAGCGAGCCGCTGCATGGCTGGCCCGCACGCATCTTCCAGCACGAAACCGATCATTTGAGCGGCGAGCTGTATATCGATCGCGCCGAAATCCGTTCGCTGACTACCAACGAGAACCTCGAGGACTATTGGTGCGACGACCCGGTGCCCACCGAGGCCGCTGAAGAGCTCGGTTTCGCACTATGACCGACCGCGCATGGTTCGACGCCGCCAAGGGAGACATTCCCCAATGGGCGGCGTCCATGCCCAAGGACGCCGATGGCACCACCATCGACTGGGACTGGGTGCGTTCTCTGGACCTGGCGCATGGCGTCGGCACGATACCGGAATCCACCCCACGGTCCATCCACGACGCATTGAAGGCCGACTACGCCACACGCGAGCGTCTGGAATCGATCATCGCCCAATGCAACAGCGCATTCATGACCGATTTCGACCGGCTCATCGGCTCCTATCGTCTGCCTCGTGCGCTCGCCTACGCCAATCGCCGGCTCAACGACAACATCAACACGATGTTGCATCTGGGCGAACAGCAACACCTATGGGCGGTCAGTCGCGAACGGCGGGGGAGGGCCACCATTGCCGTGCTCAAGCCGTACTCCGGCAGCGGCCCGTCGAACGATGACCAAGGCATGCTGGATCTGAGCGGCGAAGCCGGTGGCGCATCTGCCGGAAATACTGCCGCCGAAAACAGCGATGTCAAGTTCCCCACAACAGTCGCCTTGGACGATATCCAAGATCGTACGGCGGCGATTCTTGACGCACGCGCCAAACGGCGTAAGGCCCAGCGCTTCCAGAAGCGTGCGGGCGATGCGGCGATGGCCCGCGCCAATCTCTCCGGCGCGACTTCGCCGGGTGGTGCCGCTCTGCCGGGTGGTGCCGCCGCGTCTGGCAACGCTACCGGACACCATCCCAAGCCCGACTGGCGCGACGCCTATCTGCCCGGCCGCGACGTGGACGCGGTGATGGGCATCGACATCGAAACCACCGGCATCGATCCGGCGCGTGACTACATCATCGACGTCGGCTTCGAATTCATGAACATGGCCAGTCCGCGCCCGGCCGGCGAACCCGAGACATACGCCTATGAGCAGGGCTATTATGCCGCCGGCGACGCCTACGGCCAGTCTCGTCTCGCTTTTGGCGTGCCGCCGGAAAACGCGGCGCTCGGCAACGCCCTCATCGCCAAACTCACCGGCATCGATGTACGCGGCCGCAGCAGCGAGGCCGGGTACCGACTCTTCGACGAATGGCCCCAAGCCCAGGCCGGCCTGCTCGCGCGGCTTACCCAGCAGCCGTACGTGGCGCATAACGCCACCTTCGAACATAGCTGGTTCATGCTGAACGTCGCCGGATATGCGGAAAGCTACCGTGCCGGGCGCATCACCATCATCGATACCCTGCCGATGAGCCGGCAGTGGGACCCCGGCGCGGTGCCCACCAACGAGCATCCTTACGGAGACAACACGCTCGACGCCTACGCCAAACGTCAGGGTGCGCTTGATTCCGCCCACAACGAACGCCACTTGGGCCTTGAGGATTCGCACATCATGCTGGTGGCCATGAAACACCATCTGGCGGCGCTGAAAGCGCAAGGGAAAGGGCCGTGGGGGCCCGCCGGCAGGGCTGGCGTCGGCGGCAAGTCTTGCCGTTCTCGCTGAACATGTGGAGCAGCAGTTACAGACAGAACGACATGTACAGGGGAAGCAAACGGCGATGGTCTTTCTTCGCCATGGGGCGTGGGTGGAGCACGTATTCCTCTCCCGTTCTGCTGGCGAACTTCGCGCGGAACTTGTCGAGGGATATCGTCGAGTATCGTTTGCCGGACTTGACCTCGATGGGACTGATCCGCGGTTTCATCGCGGCGTCCGGGTACGGGCGCACGATCAGGAAATCGATCTCCATGCGCTCTTCACGCACGTTGGACGACTTCGCATAGAAATACAGGTCATGGCCGGCCGCGGCCAGCTGCTGGGCGACCGCGTTCTCGGCGAGCATGCCCTCGTTCACGCCGTCGGCACCCAGCAGCACCTGACGGTACACATCCGGCAGCGACGGGCCGTCCGCGGAGAACGCCATGGTAGACAGCAGGCCGGTGTCGGCCATATAGCATTTCACGACCGTGTCGTCGGCGCTGAGTGCTAATCCCAGCGACGGGTCCTCGGCCAGCGTGCACAGGTTGACAGTCGCGGCCTCGCGCATCCATGCAAAGGCCGTCATGAAGTCCCGTGAGCGTGACCCCTCCTCGACCTGGGTGTAGACCAGTTTCTTCTCGTGCTTCGCCAGCTGTCCGGGAATCGCGTCGAACACTGCGCGCACGCGCTTCGCTGCTAGTCTGCCGTACTTGCCAATATCCTCCCGGTACAGTTTGAGTACCAGGCGCTTGGCCCTGTCCGCCGCGGCCATGTTGCGGGCGGGAGCGTAGGCCGCCACCGCCTGGGGCATGCCTCCGACCAGCATGTACTCGCGCCATAGACGCGATGCCTTACGATGCAATGAGTCCGGCAATGCCACGCCGGAATCGAACGCGTGGCGGATCATCCGAACCAGGGCATCCTCGCCCATCGCCCACAAGAACTCCTCGAAATCCATCGGTCCCATGCGCATGGACTCCTCCTCGGAGGGGATCAGGATGTCCTTCACGTTGGCGTTGATGGAGATCAGCGAACCGGTCTCGATGTAGTCGAACCGTCCATCGGCGACCAGATGTTTGATGAACTCCCTCGCGGGGGGAAACATCTGGACCTCATCGAAGATGACCAGTGACTGGTGCTGCGTGAGCGTTACGCCAAGCGCCGCGCTCAGGTACAGGAACAGGCCGTCGAGGTCGTTGCGTAGGTCCAGGAACGTCTGTTTGAACTCGGCGTCCACTCGCGTGAAATCAATAAGAGCATATGACTCGTATTCGTTCTTGGCGAACTCTTCGGCGACTGTGGACTTGCCCACGCGGCGGGCACCCTCGATTAGCATGGCGGTCCTGTCATCAGCTCCCTTCCATGCCAGTAGTCTGTCGTACGCCTTCCTCCGGAACATCAACACTCCTTGATTGCACGTTTCTAAGGTTTTATCATATCACTAAATTGCACGTTTCTAAGGTTTTATATTTGGGGTAAACACACCTTTTTGAGTTCTAAACATGGTGTGACATACGTGCGGTGAAGCCCGCGTACTGATTGGTCAAGTTAAAAGAACATTTCGTGCGTGGCGGTCGTGCAGATTTGCATCGGTATCTGAATAGGCGTTTACGCCGTGAACGGATTGTATCGGTTTGTAGTCGGTCGTAAGCGGTGAGTACACTATTGGCATCGTGAGTGACTATCAGGACAGCCGACAGCAGCGTGAGAACCGCCGCCGCACCATCGTGCGTGTGGTGTGCGTCGTCATAGCTGTGGCCATGCTCGGCTCCTTGGTTATCCCGGCGATCTACGCGGGGCTTTGACGTTGCCTTCGCATATTCGTGCCCGCAGTTGAACACGTCTGATGCGAGGGATTCGTGAGGTCGCCCGGCCGGCTATCGGCAAGGCAGGCCCCGGAACCTTCTGGCAGCATGGATTGCAGGCGAATGCGTGTGTGGCGCGGCAGTGCCCGCCAACGCCAGAGGAATGTGCGAAGGCTGCCAACAAGGACGTGACTTCCCAAGGAATCTCAAAGAACCAACAGTAAGGTAAACCACGATGGCAGAATTTGACTTTACCCAGGCGATCGGCGAAGCCCGCGCCAAATACGAATCCATCGCCAAGGCGCTGGACGTCGACCGGCTCAAGGCCGCTATCAAGGATCTCGAAACGCAGGCCGCGGCCCCGGGCCTGTGGGATGATCCGGAAAACGCCCAGAAGATCACCAGCCGGCTGTCCGCTGCGGAATCGCAGCTGAAGCGTCTGAACTCCGCCTCCCAGCGCATCGACGATGTGGAAACGCTCGTTGAACTCGGCCACGAGGAGGGCGACCAGGACTCTCTGGACGAGGCGCAAAGCGAAATCGGCGAGATTCAGAAGGATCTCGACCAGATGGAGATTCAGACCCTGCTCGATGGCGAATACGACGAACGTTCCGCCGTGGTGACCATCCGCTCCGGTGCCGGCGGCGTCGACGCGGCCGATTTCGCACAGATGCTGTTGCGCATGTACCTGCGCTACTGCGAGCGTAACGGCTTCAAGGCCAAGGTCATGGACACCTCCTACGCCGAAGAGGCGGGCATCAAGTCTGCCACCTTCCAGGTGGATGCCCCCTATGCTTACGGCCGACTGTCCGTGGAGGGCGGCACCCACCGTCTGGTGCGCATCTCCCCGTTCGACAACCAGGGCCGCCGCCAGACCAGCTTCGCCGCCGTGGAAGTGGTGCCGCTGGTCGAGGCCACCGATCACATCGACATTCCGGATACGGACATCCGCGTGGACACCTACTGCTCCTCCGGCCCCGGCGGCCAGGGCGTGAACACCACGTACTCGGCCGTGCGCATCACCCACCTTCCCACCGGCATCGTGGTGACCATGCAGGATGAGCGTTCGCAGATTCAGAACCGTGCCTCCGCCATGGCCGTGCTCCAGTCCCGACTGCTCGTGCTGCGCCACGAGGAGGAGGCCAAGAAGAAGAAGGAGCTCGCCGGCGACATCAAGGCCAGCTGGGGCGATCAGATGCGCTCCTACGTGCTGCACCCCTACCAGATGGTCAAGGATCTGCGCACCGGCTACGAAACCAGCCAGACCCAGGCCGTGTTCGACGGCGACATCAACGCGTTCATCGAGGCCGGCATCCGCTGGCGCCATGGACAGCGCCGCGCCGCCGAAACCGAGGAGTAAGTAGCATTATGGCACTGATCTCACTGGACAATGTGTCCAAGATCTATCCCAAAGGCACCCGACCGGCGCTTGACGACATCAACCTCGATATCGAACGCGGTGATTTCGTGTTCCTTGTGGGTGCGTCCGGCTCCGGCAAGACCACGCTCTTGAGCCTGCTGTTGCGCGAGGAAGAGGCCACCAACGGCGAGATTCGCGTGGCCGGCAACGATCTGCGGCGCATCACCAACCGTCAAGTGCCGCAGTACCGCCGTTCGCTGGGCTTCGTGTTCCAGGATTACAAGCTGCTCAATAACAAAACCGTATGGGAGAACGTGGCGTTCGCCCTTGAGGTGATCGGCACGCGGCGGTCCACCATCAAATCGTTGGTGCCCAAGGTGCTGGATACCGTGGGGCTTACCGGCAAGGAAAAGAACTACCCACATGAGCTCTCCGGTGGCGAGCAGCAGCGTGTGGCCATCGCCCGCGCCTACGTGAATCACCCGCAGATTCTGCTGGCCGACGAGCCCACCGGCAACCTCGACCCGACCACTTCGCTGGGCATCATGGAAGTGCTGGACGCCATCAACCGCACCGGCACCACCATCGTCATGGCCACGCATAACGAAGAGATCGTCAACTCGATGCGCAAGCGCGTGGTCGAACTGCACAACGGCAAGATCGTGCGTGACGAGGCTCATGGATCCTATGATTCCGCCCTGTTCTTCCCGGATGCCGAAGTCGAAGCCAAGTCCGACACCGCCCATCATGTGCTGGCGGCGGCGACCAAGGCCATCGAGGGCAGTGACGAGCCGTCCGAAGGCATCGCCCGTTTGGCCAATTCCGTGCATTCCGGCCGCACCGGCCGCTATGGCGAGACGTTTGCGCCGCTGGAAAACACGCTGACCTGGGGCAAGGGCATTTCGCTGGACGAGCAGGCCGCCGCCCTGGAAAGCACCCAGGCGTTCGACCCGTTCAAGGACGAGTCCGGCGAGACCGCCGCGGTTGCCGATACGTCCGTGTCATCCGCCGCCGAGCCGCCGGCCCCGCCGGAACTGCCGGCCCCGCCGGAACTGCCCGCACCGCCGGAACTGCCCGCACCGCCGGAACCGCCGGAACCGCCGGAACCGCCCGCACCGCCGGCCAACGAGCAGTCCGCCGGCGAGCAGTCCGCCGCAGACCAAACATCCGACGATCAACCCGCTGAGGGCGCTAAGGAGTAAGGGGGATCATCATGCGAGCACGATTCATTCTGTCCGAAACGTGGGCCAACCTCACCCGTAACCTGTCGATGCTGCTGTCTCTGACGCTGGTCACCTTCATCTCGTTCCTGTTCATCGGCGCTTCGGTGCTTACTCAGGCGCAGATCACCAAAGCCAAGGGCGACTGGTACGACAAGGTCGAGGTCGTGGTATGGCTATGCCCCGACGGCACCAGCCAATCCGCGAACTGTGCTTCCGGCAAATCGCCCTCAGCCAATGAGATCACGGCACTGCAGAAAACCATTCGCGACGAACTCAACGACGTGGTCTCCAACATTGACTACGTCAGCAAGCAGGACTTCTACGACAACACATTCACCAAGCAGTACCCGAATGGCGAATTCCAAGGCCGTACGCTGACCGCGGACGATATGCAGGACTCCCTCTGGCTCAAGCTGAAGGATCCGACCAAATATCAGGTGGTCTCCGAAGTGCTCTCCAGCAAGGAGGGCGTGGAGGACGTCACCGACCAGCGCCAGATCTTCGACCCGGTGTTCGCCGTGCTCAACCGAGCCACGGCGGTTACGGCCGTGCTCGCCGGCGTGATGGTGGTGGTCGCCATCCTGCTGACCGGAACCACCATTCGCATGTCCGCCGCATCCAGACGAACCGAAACCGAAATCATGAGGTACGTGGGTGCCTCGAATTGGACGATTCGTCTGCCGTTCATTCTGGAGGGCGCCATCGCCTCGCTGATCGGCTCGGTGCTCTCGTGCCTGATGCTTTCGGCCATTGTGAATGTGTTCATCACCGGCTGGCTGGCGAAATCCATTACCTGGATTCCTTATGTGAATCAGTTCACGGTACTGGTGATATCGCCGTTCCTGGTTGTGGGCGCGATACTGCTGTCCATCATCGCTTCAACCATCTCGTTGCGGCGTTATTTGAGGGCGTAACGCGACCGGCTTACCCGCAAGAAATGTGATGATATCGTGTGCAAGCCTCTCAGGTTCACATGTTATGGTATTGGCTTAAGTGAGCGAAAGGACTATTCACATATGACGAATGTACGTGTGATCAAGCCCGCACTGGCGGCATTGGTGGCCGCCGCAGCCTGTGTGGGAGGTCTGGCGTTCAGCTCGGCACAGCCTGCCCAGGCAGACACCTATTCCGACCTGATTACTGCGCAGAACCAGCACACCGCGTCGGTACAGCGCGAGGCCGAACTCAAGCAGCAGTTGGCCGGTGCCAGCCAGGAACTGGCGGATAAGGTACTTGAGCTGGATGATTTGACGAACAACAAGATTGTCGCCGCCCAGAACAAGGTCACGCAGGCCAACGAGGATGCCGCCACCGCTCAGGACGAGGCCGACGCCGCATCCAAACGTCTTTCCGCCGCGCAGAAAGACAAGGAGACGCTCGAGGAGCAGATCAAGCAGACCGGCAAGGACTACGATGACGCGCACGCCGCCGTGGCCCAGCTGGCCCGTGACGAGATGCACGGCTCGAATGCTTCCGACGTGATGAGCGTGGTGACGGGTGCCACCAGCACACAGGACTTCGTCAACTCCATGCAGTCCCGGGACGCGTTGTCCCGCAACGAGGCGAATGCGGCTTCCTCCGCCGCGACCTCACTGAGCACGTCGAAGAACCGTGGCGAACGTCTGGCGGCCATCGAAAAGCAGATTGCTGTGCTCAAGACCCAGTCCGATGAGAAGGCCGCTTCCGCGCAGACCGCCGCCGAAACCGCGCAAAGCGAACGTGACGCTTTGGACAAGCTACGCCAGGAGGGTGAGACGCGGCGCAACGAACTGTCCTCCATGGTCGACAGTCTGGATTCCCAATCCGCCAAGCAGGCGGCCCAGACCGTACTGATCGCTTCCCAGGTCGATTCCTACAATCGTCAGTTCCAGAAGGAGCAGCAGGACGCCGCCAACCGGGTGGATACCGGTAACCAGGGCGGCACGCCGTCCACTCCGGTGACCCCCGCTCCGGCGCCCGCTCCGGCGCCCGCTCCGGCTCCGGCTCCGGCTCCGGCGCCCGCCCCCGCCCCCGCCCCCAGCGTCGGCGGCCAAGGCACGTCGAACGGTGATTACGGCAACGCCTATGTCGCCGGCCAGTGCACGTATTGGGCGTATGAACGCCGTAGGCAGATGGGCATTGGCACGCCGTCCTATCTCGGCAATGGCGGCGACTGGTGGCGCAGCGCCCCCTCGTACGGCCTGCGCGTGGACCACACGCCGCAGGTCGGCGCCGCACTCTCCTTCCTGCCCGGCCAGGATGGCGCCGACGGCACCTATGGCCATGTTGCCGTAGTCGAAGCCGTGTATGGCGACGGCACATTCCAGATCTCCGAAATGAACTGGGGTGGTCCGTGGAACATGCACTACCGCACCTTGACCAATTTGGGTCAGTACTGGTTCGTCCACTGACCGGTTGGTTCGGCCGATATATGCGGTTGAAGGGTTCCTCTTGAAGAGGAACCCTTTTTCGTATTCGAGGCCGGTCCGTGATATCGTCGGATGTTGCGTTGCTACCCACGAGTTGCTACTCACGAGTTATTGCCCACGAAAGGAGGAGACATGCCCAAGGAAACCGGTGAGAAACTCATCGTCCAGAACAAGAAGGCCCGGCATGACTATGCCATCGAAGACAAGTACGAGGCAGGGCTGGCCCTGACCGGCACCGAGGTCAAGTCGTTGCGCGAAGGCCGCGCATCGCTGTCCGAGGCGTTCATCTCCATCGACCGCCGTGGCGAGATGTGGCTGGAGGGCGCGAACATCCCCGAATACCTGAACGGCACATGGAACAACCATGCGCCCAAGCGCAAGCGCAAGTTGCTGCTGCACCGACTGCAGATCACCAAGCTCGCCCGCGGCATCGAGGCCAAGGGATACACGATTGTGCCGCTGAGCCTGTACTTCAAGGACGGTCGCGTCAAGGCGGAGATCGCACTGGCCCGAGGCAAGAAGGAATTCGACAAACGCCAGGCCCTGCGCGAAGAGCAGGACAAGCGTGAAGCCCTACGCGCCATGCGCTACGCCAACATGCGCCACTAGTCCCGCCTCTTGGCTCCCCTCCGGAGGGGAGCCAAGAGTAGGATGTCCGCGTTGTGGGTCATTTCGCCCACGATTAACGCTTCCGTAGCATTGCACTCCTACGCTCTGGAACCATCTGGGAAACATACCCGCCCAGCTGACTATCCGGAGAGAGGAAATCCAATGT
>ENA-OWYG01001551-OWYG01001551.1-human-gut-metagenome-genome-assembly--contig:-NODE-1551-length-10440-cov-12.041310_pt1 | contig 10440 bp, 9 predicted proteins | sample MGYA00249747_ERZ652080 | MGnify/ENA primary metagenome ERZ652080 (study PRJEB26925, sample SAMN05827071) | human gut metagenome | biome: ENVO:2100002; feature: ENVO:00000062; material: ENVO:00002003...
CTTTCTCGTGGATCCAGCGCGTCGAAATCGCTGGTGGTTTTCTGGTTCTCTTTTGCCAGCAAAAGAGAACTTAGCCCAGCGAAAAAGCGCTCTACCCCCGCGCCACCGGCGCGAGAAAACGCTCTCCCATCATCACAGAAGAACCTCCTCAGTAACAATATGTATCCTCCCCGCTTTCGCCATCAGCTCCTCCTCCGGCAGCGGCGGGGCCTTCTCCGCCCAGAGCCACCACCCGGCCCAGAGGACGGGGACTGCCGCCGCAAGGGCCAGCCCCGGCCAGAGCACAGCCGGATAGCCCAGCGCCGCACTGCCGGGCCAGAACACCGCCGCTGCGCAGAGCGCCAGCGCCGTCCAGCCCTCCCAGAAGATCGTCGTCCATTGTGTTTCCTGTCGCATGGCTTTTCGCCTCCTTCTGGCCACAATATAACGCACTCCGGGCGAAAAATGAGGCGAAACGGCCCGCCTTACACACAAAAACATCCCGGTTTGAGCCGGGATGTTTTTCTAATTCTGGTCATGACTCTTCCCCACCCACGAGCAGACGACTCCGCACACAAGGCTGGTGGTAATACCTGCCGCAGCGGCAGTCAGCCCGCCGGTGAGGATGCCGATGGCCCCTTCCTCTTCGATGGCCGTCCGCACGCCTTTCGCCAGCAGATGGCCGAAGCCCAGCAGCGGCACGGTAGCGCCGCTGCCTGCGAACTCCGCCAGCGGCGCATACCATCCCACCGCCGAGAGAATGACGCCCGCCACCACATAGCCCGTCAGGATGCGGGCCGGGGTCAGGCCGGTGAGGTCGATGAGCAGCTGGCCGATGACGCAGATGCAGCCGCCCACCACGAAGGCCCAGAGGTAATTCATCCGTTTTCCTCCTTCTGCTGCGGGCTGCGCAGCTCCACGAGATGGGCGATGGCCGGGATGCTCTCCTTCTGCAAAAAGGTCGTCTGGCTCATCAGCGCGCCGGTGGCGATAAAGAGCACCCGCTTCTGCGTTCCCTTCTCGAGGCGCGGCAGGATATGCCCGCAGAGGACGGAGGCGCAGCAGCCCGGGCCGGAGCCGCCGCTCTTCACAGTCTGCTCGGCGGCATCGTAGAGGATGCAGCCGCAGTCCACATGGTTCTTGAGCAGAAGTCCTTCTGCCGTCAGCAGGTCGCGCAGGAGCTGGCTGCCCACATGGCCGAGGTCGCCGGTGTAGATGCGGTCGAAGTCCGCCGGGGCGCTGCCGGTGTCCTTCAGATAGCGCAAAAGGGTCGCGGCGGCAGCGGGGGCCATAGCCGCACCCATGTTGTTGATGTCTTTTATTTTATAGTCCTGCACCCGTCCGAAGGTGGCGGCGCAGAGCTGCACACCCTCACCGGCGGGCCGCAGCAGGCAGGCACCCGCCGCCGTAGCCGTCCACTGGGCGGTGGGCGTGCGGACAGCGCCGTAGCTCAGCGGCGTGCGGAACTGACGTTCTGCCGCACAGAAATGACTGGACGTCATCGCCAGCAGGCCGTCGGCCATGCCTGCACTGCACAGCGCCGCGCCGAGGCCCAGCGCTTCGGCCATCGTGCTGCAGGCCCCGAAGAGGCCGGCAAAGGGGATGCCCAGCTCCCGCAGGGCGTAGCTGGACGCGGTACACTGGGCCTGTAAGTCGCCCGCCAGCGCGAGGCTGACTTTATCCGGCGTCGTCTCAGCCTTTTTGAGGCAGAGCCGCGCCGCCCGCAGGGCCATTTCTTTCTCGGCGGCCTCCCAGTTGGACTGGCCGAAAAAGTTGTCGGCGCTCAGCTCGTCGAAACAGGCGGCAAGGGGGCCTTCGCCCTCCTTTTTGCCGCCGATGGCCGCATGAGCCGCCACGACGGGCGGCGTCGGGAACAAAAGAGTGTCTCCGCGTCGTGCAGCCATCACAGTTTCCTCCTTTATGGGGCTGATTTTATCTGTTTTTTGTGGTATACTGAATTTTAGTGTGAAAGTGCAATTTCCGCACTTCCTTATGCGTATCCTTGGCAGGGGAACTTTTACTGCAGCAGCCAGTAGACGCTGCCGTATAGAACCGCCGCCAGCGTACCGTATACGATGACCGGCCCGGCGATGATGAACATCTTCGCGCCGGTCCCCAGCACACGGCCCTCGGTCTTGAACTCGATGGCCGCACTGACCACCGCATTGGCAAAGCCCGTGATGGGTACGAGGGTGCCTGCGCCCGCTTTCGCGGCCAGCTTCTGGTAGAGGCCCAGCGTCGTCAGCAATGCCGATAGTGCCACCAGCGTGCAGCTGGTGAGCGTCCCGGCCAGCTCTTTGTCGAGCCCCATGGTCAGATACCACCCGCGCAGAACCTCGCCCAGCAGGCAGATGCTGCCGCCCACGCCAAACGCCCAGAGGCAGTCCCTGCCCAGCGGCGAGGGCGGGCCGACCCGGCGCACTCTGCGCCCGTATTCCTCAGCTGACATTTTCATCCTGTTCGCCTCCCGGGAATAGGATGTCCGCCCGTGTGCAAAAATATACACACCCTCAACAAGAAAGAAGGTCCATTATGAATTCCTCTGCTCCTCATCCTCACCGCCGGCGCCTCACCCGCGCCGAGGTGCGCCGCCGCAGACGTAACCGCGCCATCCGCCGGGTGGCCGGCCTTACCGTGATGCTCTGCGTCGCCGTAGGCGGCGTCTCCTTCCTGCTCACCCGTCATGCCGTCGTCCCCAGCGCTTCGGCGGCGTCCGCCATTTCCATGCCGGCCCAGAGCATCGCCGATTCCACTGTGAGCTCCGCCGAGAACACCGCTGCGCCTGCCAACGCCCTTGGCCTCACCGCCGACGAGGCCCGCGCCATGCTGGCCGACCCGCTGATGGTGCTGGTGAATCACACCAGCAAGATGCCGGACGACTATACTTTTGATACCAAGGAGTGCGGCTCTGCCACCGCCGTCAACAAGACGCTGCAGACCGTGGCCTGCGACGCCTTCCTCTCCATGCAGAAAGCCGCTGCCGCCGACGGCGTGACCGTCTGGATGCAGAGCGGCTACCGCAGCGTCAAGTACCAGACCAGCCTCTACGAGCGGAAGACCAAATACTACCTCGACAAGGGCTACGACAACGCCACAGCCAAGGAAAAGGCCGCTGCCGTCGTCAACCCTCCGGGATACTCCGAGCACAACTGCGGCCTCGCCGCCGACCTGAACAGCCCGGAGCACACCGGTCTGGACGAGGGCTTCGAGAAGACCGCCGCCTTCCGCTGGCTCTGTGAGCACGCGGGCGACTACGGCTTCATCCTCCGCTACCCCAAGGACGCCGAGGACAAGACGGAGATCATCTACGAGCCCTGGCACTGGCGGTACGTGGGCGTGGAGAACGCCGCTAAGATCAACGCCAGCGGCCTGTGCTTTGAGGACTATATCGAGACTCTGCAGAGCATCGCCGCCGAGGGCTGAATCCACTGGTGAAGAAAAGGTTAAAATTTCACGCTTCGTTTGCAATTCTGCCGTCGATATGGTAGACTATCTTGGGGTTTTGGGCCGACAGTTTTCGGGGCGGCCGGGCCTCAGAATTTTAACGACAAAAGAGGGAAATCTTTTATGAATATTCGTCTGAAACTCGTCCTTTCTGCTGCTGCGCTGGCTGCGGGCTGTGTCCTGCTGGCAGGCTGCGGCGGCTCTGCTTCCTCTGCATCCTCTTCGGCCTCCTCCGCAGCCTCCTCCGGGGCTGCCAGCCAGAGCGCCTCTGAGCCTGCTGCTTCCGTCTCCGCTGAGGAGAACGGCGCTTCCGACGCCGTGGCTTCTGCCGTAGACGCTCTGCTCGAGGCCGACCCCATCTCCAACCAGTTTGAGATAACGGCCATGAACATCGAGTACGACTTTGGCCTGAAAGCCGACGATGTGACCAGCTACAAGGGTCTCAAGAGCAACGACAACGGCGACGCCGGTCTGGTGCTGGCCATCCAGCCCGCCGCTGGCAAGGCACAGGACGTCATGGACACCCTCAAGACCTACCAGCAGGACCAGGTGGCTTTCTACGGCAACTATGCTGAGTTTGCACAGGCACAGTCCAACGTGGAGAACGCCATCATCGACGGCGGCGACGACCTCGTGGTGATGGTCATTGCTTCCAACGACTGCTCTTCTGATTTGACCAGCGCCGTGAAGGACGTTCTGGGCAAATAAACAGACTCTCTCGGGCCGGTGCCGTGGCGGCATCGGCCTTTTTCGGCTTTATCACAATGTTAAAAGGAGGCTGACGCCGTGGTCTTCAGCACCATCATCTTTCTGCTGCGCTTTCTGCCCATCACACTGGCGCTGTACTATCTCGCGCCCCCGAAACTCAAAAATACCGTTCTGTTCCTGTGCAGCCTCGTGTTCTACTGCTGGGGCGAGGTGCGTTTTTTCCCGGTCATGCTGGCGCTCATCCTCATCAACTACCTCTGCGGCCTGGGGCTTGAGCGCTTCGAGCAGAACAAGCCCGCCCGTCTCATCCTGCTGCTCATCGCGCTGGCGGGCAGTCTCGGGATGCTCTTCTACTTCAAGTATGCAAATTTCGTGCTCAGCAGCATCAATGCCATCTTCGGCACCGGTTTTGCGCCCATTCAGGGCATCAGCGTACTGCCGCTCGGCATCAGTTTCTACACCTTCCAGACACTTTCCTACACCATCGACGTCTACCGCCGGGATGTGGAAACGGAGCATAACATCATTGATTTTGGTGCTTACGTCGTCATGTTCCCCCAGCTCATCGCCGGCCCCATCGTCAAGTACCGGGATGTTTCCGACCGTCTCCACGTCTACAAAGGCCGCTATGAGCTCAAGCAGATCGAGGACGGCATGACCCTGTTCACTTTCGGCCTGGCAAAGAAAGTCCTGCTGGCCGACGCCATCGGTGCGCTCTGGACGGACATCATCGGCGTGGCGGACAGCCCCTCCGTCTCCTTCGTGGGCCTCGCCAACGCCTCGACCCCGCTGGTCTGGCTGGGCGTCATCGCCTACTCGCTCCAGCTCTATTTCGACTTTTCCGGCTACTCCCTGATGGGCATCGGCATGGGCAGGATGCTGGGCTTCGACTTCCCCCAGAACTTCAACTACCCCTATATCTCCGCGTCCATCACCGAGTTCTGGCGGCGCTGGCACATGACGCTGTCCGGCTGGTTCCGGGAGTATGTGTATATCCCCCTCGGCGGCAACCGCAAGGGCCTCAAGCGACAGATCTTCAACCTGTTCGTCGTCGAACTGCTCACCGGCATCTGGCACGGCGCGAACTGGAACTTCATCTGCTGGGGCCTGTACTATTTCGTGCTGCTGGCTCTGGAAAAGCTCTTCCTCCTGCCCTACCTCAAAAAGGGCAGGGTCTGGCCCCATATCTACACCCTCTTCCTCGTGGTCGTGGGCTGGGCCATGTTCGTGGGCAACGACGCAGGCGTGGAGTTCGGCCTGCTGTTCCGCAAGCTTTTCATCCCTTCCGGCGGCGTGATGCCCCTTTACTTTCTGCGCAACTACGGCGTACTGCTGGCGGTCTCCGTCGTCTGCTGCACCCCGCTCATCGAAAAGCTGTGGAAGCTGCTTTCCCGTAATGCCATCACCAAGGCGCTGACCATTCTGGTGCTGCTGACGGTCTCGATGGCTTACGTCGTGGGCAGCACCAACAGCCCGTTCCTGTATTTCAACTTTTAAGAGGAGGCGTGAACGATGGACAAACATTCAAAGCGCTCCGCTTCGATTTTCCGCTATCCGGTCCTTATCGCATTCACCCTGTTTTTTGCCGGGCTGTTCGTGCTGGACCTTGTCACGCCGGACCGGGCCTACAGTGAACTGGAAAACACCACCCTCTCCCAGCGGCCCAGTCTGTCCAGCGTCTCGGCTGATGGGCTGAACAAGTTCTTCACGGCCTACACGAAATACGTCAAAGACCAGGTGGTGGGCCGTGACAACTGGGTCGCCCTGCAGAGCACCGTGGAAACGAAGGTGATGCAGAAGGAGCAGAGCGGCGGCATCCTGCTGGGCAAACAGCACATGATGTTCCCCCGCACCTACGGCCTCGTTTCCAGCGAGACGCGCACCCTGCCCAAGAACACTGCCGCGCTGGAAGCGCTCTGTCAGCGGTACCCGGGCAAGGTCAACGTGATGCTGGTGCCTGCGGCGTCCGCCATCTACCCGGAAAACGTCCCTGCGAGCGCTCCGCTGCTGGACGAGGACAGTTATCTCGACTCGCTTTCCGATGCCGTACAGGCCGCCGGAGGCCGCTTTGTGGACGTGCGGCAGACCCTCACCGCGCACAAGGACGAATATATCTACTACCGCACCGACCACCACTGGACGAGCACCGGCGCATACTACGCCTACAAGCTGCTCTGCGACACCCTGGGCCTTACGCCCTTTGATCCCTCGGCCCACACTGTGCTGACGGCAGACGGCTTCTACGGCACCCACTACTCCAAGGCGCGGACGCCGGACGCAGAACCGGACACCATCACTTATTATGACCTGCCGAACGCGCTGACCATCTACTCGGTCAGCGGCCCCGGCCAGCCCGCCGACGGCGAGACGACCGGCCTTTACGACACGGCCAAGCTGGACGTTTACGACAAGTATGCCATGTTCCTCCACGGCAACAACGGCCTGAGCCGCATCAAGGGCGACGGCACCGGGCGCATTCTCGTCATCAAGGACAGTTACGCCAACTGCTTCGTGCCTTACCTGACGGCCAACTACGCCGACATCGACGTGGTGGATTTCCGCAACTACAACTACGGGCTGGACAAGCTCATCGCGGACAACGATTACGACCAGCTCCTCGTGCTCTACAGTTTCGACAGCTTCAAGAGCGACCCCTACCTCTACCGGGCCGGCGTAGCGGGCTGATACCGGGAATTATTGCAGTATTTTTCCACAAACTTCCGAGGTGTTTTTCATGCATTTTCCCGGGTTTTTGTGGTTTCTATCCAAAACCCTTGCACAAAATCCAGCATTGTAGTAGAATGATGCTGTCAGAGAAGTTAGCTCTGCAAGAGGGATCTTTGCAGTGCGGTGCGCCGCCTGCTGATATGAAGGAGTGATTCTTTATGAAGAAATATATGGAGTTGCCTGCTGATTACGCAGTGCTTTCTGACGATGAGATGACCTACACCACCGGCGGCAGCGCTGTTGGCGGCATCGTCACCATCGTGGGCGTGGCCGTTCTGGCATCCAGCTATGTCTGGGGCATCTCGCAGGCCAGAGACTGGCTGAGCGTTGACAGCAACCGCAGGGGCAATCCTCTCACCGTTATGGGCCGTGCAATGGACGACATCGGCGACGATATGTCCAAATCACCTTCCAACTTCCTGCGTGACGTTGTTTCCACCGGTACGGTGGTGGCTCTCGCTCCCCTGAGCGCTCTGCTGCTCATCCTGTAAGTTTCCCCTGCGGCTTTTCGGGAACTTCTATCTTTCGTCAAACCGGCGCACACCGCGCTGTTTTGGGATATTGTTCGTAAAGGAGTGCTACTATGGAAAACATCATGATGCTGCCCGCTTCCTACTGCGTGATGAACGAAGAGGAAATGACCTATACCACCGGTGGTGCCAGTGCTATTCAGGCTATCGCTGCATGGGTCTTCCCTCCTTATGCATGGCTTGCGGGCGTCACGGCTATCCGTGATTACCGCAAGAAGAACCCTAATACTTGGACTCAGGACGGTCTGGACTATTTCGCAAATGATATGGGGAAGAGTGTATCTAATTTCCTCTATGACCTTGCGTGTGCCAGTTGGGTTCTGGGTACCTCCGCTACCGGAATTGGCCTTGTGATTAACGCAGCTATTATCCTGCTTTAATAACTCAGGAGACTCCAAAGAACAACAAAGGCGGCGGCTCTTCCCGCAAGGGAAGGGCCGCCGCCCTCTTTTTATCTGTCCATACAAAAGCAGAGGCACCCAAACCGGATGCCTCTGCCTGTTTATGGACGTGTTGATTTAGTTATTGAACATATCCTTCAGCTTTTTGAAAAAGCCCTTGCGCTTTTCGTAGTTATCCTCTTTCAGGGTACCCTCGAACTTCTTCAGGGCCTCACGCTGGGTGCGGCTGAGCTTCTTGGGGATCTCGACCTCGCACTTGACGTACATATCACCGCGGCCTCTGCCATTCACATACTGGACGCCCTTGCCGCGCAGGCGGAAGGTGGTGCCGCTCTGGGTGCCTTCCGGCACATTGACCTCGACCTTGCCGTCGATGGAAGGCACCGTGATGGTATCGCCCAGGACAGCCTGACTGTAGGTGATGGGGAAGACGACGTAGATGTTGTTCTCGTCGCGCTGGAACACCTCGCTGGGCCGGACAGTCACCGCCACGATGACGTCACCTGCGGGGCCGCCGTTGGTGCCGGCATTGCCCATGCCCGAGAGGCGGAAGCCCTGATCGTCGTCGATGCCCGCAGGAACATTGGCCTCCAGAGTCTTCTTGACCGCGATGGTACCGCTGCCGTGGCAGCTCTTGCAGGGGTTCTTGATGAGCTTGCCCTTGCCGCCGCAGCGGGAGCAGGGCTGCTGGGTCTGCATGACGCCGAAGGGCGTACGCTGCTGACGAATAACAAAGCCTCTGCCGCCGCAGTCAGGGCAGGTCTCCGGGCTGGAACCGGCGGCGCAGCCGCTGCCGTGGCACTCGGTACACTCCTGCTGACGGGTGATGGTGATGTTCTTTTTGCAGCCATGCACCGCCTCGTCAAACGTCAGGGTGATGCGCACCCGGATGTCCTGGCCCTTGCGGGGGGCGTTGGGATTCGCCGAACGGCTCGAGCCGCCAAAACCGCCGAAGCCGCCGCCAAAGATGTCGCCGAAAATATCGCCAAGGTCAACGCCGTCGCCGCCAAAACCGCTGAAACCGCCAAAGCCGCCGGGGCCGCCGCCGTTCTGGGCGGCGTAGTTGGGGTCAACACCGGCAAAGCCGTACTGGTCGTAGAGCTGGCGCTTCTTCGGGTCCGAAAGCACCTCGTTTGCCTCGTTGATCTCCTTGAACTTTTCCTCGGCTTCCTTGTCGCCGGGGTTATAGTCCGGGTGGTACTTCATGGCCAGCTTGCGGTAAGCCTTTTTGATCTCCGCGTCGGTAGCCGTCTTGGATACACCCAGCACTTCGTAGTAATCACGTTTCTCCTGTGCCATAATCCAATCACCTCTCGTATAAGCAGCAACCTCCCCTATATAGCAGCGCACTGCCGCTTCCAGTACAGACAGCCTCAAGCAGATCTGTACAAGCCTGACCGGCCTGCCAATGGCTCCCCTATCAGGGGAGCTGGCGAGCGTCAGCGAGACTGAGAGGTTTTCTCTATAACCAGCAAGAGCCGCCCCGGCAAAACCGGAGCGGCTTTTGCTATTCTACGCGCATACCCGCCGGTTTGGCCGGATACGCACTGCTGTGTCTCAAATCAGACTTCCTTGAAGTCTGCGTCCACAACGCCGTCATCGTTGGGCTTCTGCTGGCCGTTTGCGCCAGCATCGGGGCCGGGCTGTGCGCCTGCGGCCTGCTGCTGGGCAGCAGCGGCAGCCTGATACATCTTCTCGAAGACGTGGCTCAGAGCATCCTGCTTTGCCTTGATGTCGTCGATGGAGCCGGACTGGACAGCGGTCTTCAGGTCGGCCAGCTTTGCCTCAGCCTCGCTCTTGACGTCGGCGGGCATCTTGTCGCCGTTCTCCTTCAGCATCTTCTCAGTCTGGAAGACCATCTGGTCGGCGCCGTTGCGGATGTCCACTTCCTCGCGCTTCTTCTTATCGTCGGCAGCAAACTGCTCTGCTTCCTTCACAGCCTTGTCGATGTCGTCCTTGGACATGTTGGTGGAAGCGGTGATGGTGATGTTCTGCTCCTTGCCGGTACCCAGATCCTTCGCGCTGACCTTCACGATGCCGTTTGCATCAATATCGAAGGTGACTTCGATCTGAGGCACACCACGGGGAGCCGGAGCGATGCCGTCCAGATGGAAGACGCCGAGGCTCTTGTTGTCGCGGGCAAACTCACGCTCGCCCTGCAGGACATTGATCTCAACAGAGGGCTGGTTATCCGCAGCAGTGGAGAAGACCTGGCTCTTGTGGGTAGGAATGGTGGTGTTGCGCTCAATGATCTTGGTGCAGACGCCACCCAGAGTCTCAATGCCGAGGCTCAGCGGGGTGACATCCAGCAGCAGCAGACCCTTGACGTCGCCCTGCAGGACGCCGCCCTGGATAGCAGCACCGACAGCCACGCACTCATCGGGGTTGATGCCCTTGAAGGGCTCGCAGTTCAGTTCTTTCTTGACTGCATCGTAGACAGCGGGGATACGGGTGGAACCACCGACCATCAGGACCTTCTTCAGGTCAGAGGGACGCAGGCCTGCATCCTGCAGAGCCTTGCGGACGGGGCCCATGGTGCGGTCCACCAGATCAGCGGTCAGCTCGTTGAACTTTGCGCGGGTCAGGGTCATATCCAAGTGCTTCGGGCCGGTAGCGTCGGCAGTGATGAAGCTGTCTCTTATACACATCTC
>ENA-OWYG01001560-OWYG01001560.1-human-gut-metagenome-genome-assembly--contig:-NODE-1560-length-10387-cov-11.141599_pt1 | contig 10387 bp, 9 predicted proteins | sample MGYA00249747_ERZ652080 | MGnify/ENA primary metagenome ERZ652080 (study PRJEB26925, sample SAMN05827071) | human gut metagenome | biome: ENVO:2100002; feature: ENVO:00000062; material: ENVO:00002003...
TAGTCTCGTGGGCTCGGAGATGTGTATAAGAGACAGGCCAAGGCCTCCCCTCGATAGGAGCAACAACGACGACCGCCGCCAGTGGCGGAAACAGGGAGGCGCTGTTGGGGCCGCGGCCAGCAAGACGCAAGCGGAGCGCTGCGGATGCTGGGTGCCGCAACCCGGGCAGTGGCAGCGCGTCAGCGCTGACGGAGAGGTTAAATGGTGTGCATCGCGTCGAAAACTTCCTGGCGGGTGAGGTTGATCTGCATCCCCATCTCAGCGGCCAGAGCGTCCATCTTCTGGTGCAGCTCCTCGTGGGAGACGCTGCACTTGGAGATGTCCACCAGCATGATCATGGCGAACATGCCCTGCAGGATGCTTTGGGTGACGTCCTCGATGTTGATGTTCAGCTCACAGCAAAGGCCCGAGACACGGGCGACGACGCCCACGGTGTCGTGGCCGATGACGGTAATGAATGCTTTCATAATTCCTACCCCTTCTATATAAATGTTGACAGAACGAAAGGCTCTCCCCTTGGGAGAGGCTTACTCACCTCAAGTATAGCAGATTTCACGAAAAATGAACACTCTTTTTGGAAAAAAGAGCAGGGAAAAAGGGAAAAAGAACGTCTATCTCCGGCAGAACTTGCAAAAACCAGATGCAAACTGCCGGGCAGTGTGCTATACTTATCTACAAATATCGCCACAGGCTGAACAAAGGAGAGACAACGATGGAACAGCTTCTGAAGATCCTTGAAGACAATGCCCGGATGTCAGTGGAGGACATCGCGGCCATGCTGAATAAATCCCCCGCCGAGGTGGCGGCTATGATAGATCTGGCCCGGGCGCAGGGCATCATCAAGGGCTACAAGACCCTCGTGGACTGGGAGAAGGCCGGCGTGAACCGGGTGGAAGCCGTCATCGAGCTGAACGTCAGCCCCAAGAAGAGCCGCGGCTTTGACGAAATTGCTGCCACCATCGCCTCCTTCGACGAAGTGGAGAGCGTGCTGCTGATGAGCGGCGGCTACGACCTGCAGCTGGTCATCAAGGGCCAGACCTTCCAGGAGATCGCCCTCTTTGTGGCAAAGCGGCTGTCGCCGCTGGACGATGTGCTGTCCACGGCCACCCATTTCGTGCTCCGCACCTACAAAAAAGAGGGTCGTCTGTATCAGGACGAAGAAATCGATGAAAGAGAGTGCACCGTGCTGTGATGGATTACGATAAACTGATCGCGCCTGCCGCTGCGGCCATGCGCCCCTCCGGCATCCGCAAATTCTTCGACCTCGCCGCCGAGATGCCCGAGTGCATCAGCCTCGGCGTCGGTGAGCCCGATTTCAAGACCCCCTGGGCCGTCCGTGAGGCGGGCATCGAAAGCCTCGAGCATGGCCGCACCCGCTATACTTCCAATGCGGGCCTGAAAGAGCTGCGGGCCGAGATCGCCCGCTACCTCGACCGCCGGATGGGCCTGAAATACGACCCGGCAAAGGAAGTTCTCGTCACCGTCGGCGGCAGTGAGGCCATCGACATGTGCATCCGCGCTCTGGTGCAGCCCGGCGATGAGGTCATCATCCCGGAGCCGTGCTTCGTCTGCTACGAGCCCATCACCACCCTGTCCGGCGGTGTGCCGGTCCATGTGGCCTGCCGTCAGGAGGATGAGTTCCGTCTCCGGGCCGACGCCCTGAAAGCCGCTATCACCCCGAAGACCAAGCTCCTCATCATGCCCTTCCCCAATAATCCTACCGGCGCGGTGATGGAGCGGGAAGACCTCGAGGCCATCGCGGAAGTTCTGCGCGGCACCAACATCATGGTGCTGTCGGATGAGATCTACGCGGAGCTGAACTATGGCCTGCAGAACCACGTTTCCATCGCTGCTCTGCCCGGCATGGCCGAGCGGACGGTGGTGGTCAACGGCTTCTCCAAGACCTACGCCATGACGGGCTGGCGGCTGGGCTATGCCTGCGGCCCCGCGCCCATCATCAAGATCATGACCAAGATCCACCAGAGCGCTATCATGAGCGCCCCCACCACCAGCCAGTACGCCGCCATCACGGCCCTCAAGGACTGCGACGGCGAGATCGAGCGGATGCGCAACGAGTATAATATGCGCCGCCGCCTCGTGGTGAAGAGCTTCAACGATATGGGCCTGAGCTGTTTTGAGCCGCGGGGCGCGTTCTATGCTTTCCCCTGCATCAAGTCCAGCGGCATGAGCAGCGAGGAGTTCTGCACAAAGCTTTTGGAGCAGAAGCATGTCGCCATCATCCCGGGCAACGCCTTTGGCGCGTCCGGCGAGGGATACGCCCGCGTGTCCTACGCCTACAGCGTGGAGCACCTGATGGAGGCTATCCGCCGCATCCGGGAGTTTTTGAACGAGAACTGCAAGTGAGGAGGAAAAAAGATGCGCGATCGTGTGACGGTCCTGGCTCCGGCCAAGCTGAATCTGGCGCTGGACGTGGTGGGCATCCTGCCCGGCGGCTACCATGCGCTGGATATGACCATGCAGGCCATCTCGCTTTACGAGCGGGTGGTCATCCGCCGCAGTCCTTACCTCGATCTGACCCTGCCCGGCAGCAATGTCAAGCCCGGCCCGGGCAACACCGCCATCAAGGCGGCGCTGGCTTTTTTCCACTATACGGGCCTGCTGGCGGGTGCAGACATCACCATCTATAAGAACGTCCCCGTCCGGGCCGGTATGGCTGGCGGCAGCGCCGACGCTGCTGCTGTTCTGGTGGGTCTGAACGAGCTGTACGGCGCCCGTCTATCCATGAGCGAGCTTTGCGCTCTGGGTGCCGGTATCGGCGCAGACGTGCCGTTTGCCCTCATGGGCGGCACCTGCCGGGTGCAGGGCCTCGGTGACCTCATCAAGGCGCTGCCGCCCATGCCTGAGTGCTGGTTCACAGTGGTGATGCCCGACTATGGCGTCTCGACGCCGGAGGCTTTTGCGGCCTACGATAAGGTGGGCAGCAGCGTCCATCCCGACTGCGCCGCCCAGGAAGCCGCTATCCGGGCGGGCAACCTGGACGCTGTCTGCGCCGCTGCCGGAAACGCCCTCGAGGAGTGCAGCGGGGCCAAGGACAACGAGGCCATCAAGGCCGCCCTCCGGGAGAATGGGGCTGTCACCGCCCTCATGACCGGCAGCGGCGCGGCGGTCTTCGGCGTGTTCCGCACCGAAGCCGAGGCCAAAGCCGCCGCTGCCGCCCTCCGCGCCCGCTGGACGCAGGTTTATACCGCCCAGCCTGTCAGGGGAGGGGCTTGCCCTCTCCGTCACCTTCGGTGACACTGCCCGGGTTGCGGCTCCCAGCGTCTGCTTCGCTGTCGCTTGCATCCTGCTGGCCGCGGCCCCAACAGCTCCTCCCTGTTTCCGCCGCTGGCGCTCGGGTTGCCTTTGCTGCTTTTCTTCGGCCCCTTGGGCGGGGCCTTGAAAAGCAGAAGGCTGCCCCAGCCTCGCCTCCCTTCATCTGCCGCTGGCAGCGGTCGGCTCCGCTGCAGTCGTCGCCGTTGCCTCAAAAAGTTAGGGTATTGAGTGCAAAAGCAGGAGAAAATGGAATGCCTTTTGGCAAATTTGCCAAAGAAAGGTCGAATTGCTTGTAGAAAATCACGTCAAGTGGTATAATTTATAGAAAGAAACAAAAGCGCGAAGACAAAAAACAGCGCAGAGAAGAGTTCCGGGGAGATCCTGCCCCGGGATACGGAGGAAAATCTTATGAAATCTGTGGCACAGACTATCATTGAAGCAGACCGCTTCTACACCATCGCCGCCAAGACCGGCAGCGTCATTCAGGCTGTGGAGAGCGTCAAGGACGGCGGCAACATCCGTCTGGGCAAGTACGAGCGCAAGCCCGAGCAGGAGTGGGCTTTCGTCCGCGAGGGCGACGGCGTTTACCGTATCCGCAACCGCGCTTCCGGCAAGCTCATCGACCTGATGATGACCGGCACCGCAAACGGCACCTGGCTCCACCTGTGGGAGGACGTGGGCGGCACTTCCCAGATGTGGAAGATGGAGCCCACCCCGGCCGGCACCGTCCGCCTGCGCTCCATGTGGGCTGCCGGCAAGTGCATCGACACCGTGGGCATGGGTACTGCGGACGGCGCTGTGCTCCAGATCTGGCAGGAGACTGCCGGCGAGGACCAGCTGTGGACCATCTCCGAGGTGAAGGACCGCGCAAAGCACGCCCCCAAGGCGGAGGAAAAGCCCGCTGAGGTCAAGGCCGAGGCCGCTGCTCCCGCCGAGGAAAAGCCGGTTGAGGAAAGGGCTGTACCTGCCGCGAAGAAGACCACCAGAAAGCCTGCAGCAAAGAAAACCGCCGCCAAGACTGCTGCGAAGTCCGCTGCGGCAAAGGCTGAAGCCGTACCCGCCAAGCCCGAGGAAAAGCCCGCCGAGGCCGCTCCTGCTGCAAAGCCTGCCCGTAAGACCGCCACTCGTAAGAAGAGCACGAAGGCCAGCAAGTAAGCACGGCTACATAGCATCATAGCAAAAAGAACACCCGCTCTCCACAGTGATGTGGAAAGCGGGTGCTTTTGGGTTTAGGGTCAGGTTTGCCTTCGTACAACCTCTCAGTCTGCTTCGCAGACAGCTCCCCTAGTAGGGGAGGTGGCACGCCGTAGGCGTGACGGAGAGGTTTAACATCTTTCAGTGTCCCATCTTGCCCTTCTTGAACTTCAGCGCCGCTGCGATGAAGCCCTTGAACAGGGGATGTGCGCGGTTGGGACGGCTCTTGAACTCGGGGTGGAACTGTGCGCCGAGATGGAAGTCACGGCCCGGCAGCTCCACGGTCTCCACAAGGCGGCCATCGGGGCTGGTGCCGGAGATGACCAGACCGGCGTCCTGCATCTCCTGACGGTAGTCGTTGTTGAACTCGTAGCGGTGGCGGTGGCGCTCCCAAATCTCGCTCTGGCCGTAGCACTCGGCCATCTTGGTGCCGGGCAGGACGGTGCAGGGGTACTTGCCCAGGCGCATGGTGCCGCCCTTGGGGATATTGCCCTGCTGGTCGGCCATCAGGTCGATGACGTTGTGATGACCCTCGGGGGTGAACTCGCTGGAGTTGGCGTCGGCGTAGCCCAGAACGTGGCGGGCGAACTCCATGACCATGATCTGCATACCGAGACAGATGCCGAAGTAGGGAACATCGTTCTCGCGGGCGTACTGTGCGGCCTGTATCATACCTTCGATGCCACGGTCGCCAAAGCCGCCGGGGACGATGATGCCGTCCACGTCCGCAAAGGCTTCCTTGCAGGCTGCCTGGTCGGGCAGGTCCTCGCTCTCGACCCACTTGATCTCCACCTGGCTGTCGTTCTCGAAGCCGGCGTGGTAGAGGCTTTCCATGACGGACAGATAGGCGTCATGCAGCTTGACGTACTTGCCCACGAGGGCGATGGTGCAGGTCTTGCTGCGGGTGGCGATCCGGGCCAGCATCTCTTTCCACTCGGTGAGGTCGGCGGGGGGAACGTCCAGATGCAGCTGCTTGACCACCACGTCGTCGAGGCCGCCGGTGTGGAGCATCAGCGGACACTGGTAGAGGCTGGGCATGGTCAGGTTCTCGATGACGCACTCCGGCTTGACGTTGCAGAAGGTGCTGATCTTCCGGCGGATGTCGCTGCCCACGCTGCCGTCGGCGCGCAGGATGATGATGTCGGGGCTGACGCCCATGCCCTGCAGCTCCTTGACGGAGTGCTGTGCGGGCTTGGACTTGTACTCATCGGAGCCGGAGATGTAAGGCACCAGCACCACATGGATGAAGCAGCAGTTCTCCTTGCCCTGCTCGAGGCCCACCTGACGGATGGCCTCGAGGAAGGGCTGGCTCTCGATGTCGCCGGTGGTGCCGCCGATCTCGGTAATGACCACATCGGCCTCGGTGGAAGAGGCCAGATTGTAGATATAGCTCTTGATCTCGTTGGTGATGTGGGGGATGATCTGAACGGTCTGGCCGAGGTAAGCGCCCTGACGCTCCTTGTTCAGCACGTTCCAGTAGACCTTGCCGGTGGTGAGGTTCGAATACTTGTTCAGGTTCTCGTCGATGAAGCGCTCGTAATGGCCGAGGTCCAGGTCGGTCTCGGTGCCGTCGTCGGTGACGAAGACCTCGCCGTGCTGCAGGGGGCTCATGGTACCCGGGTCCACGTTCACGTAGGGGTCCAGCTTCTGGCTGGCCACCTTGAGGCCGCGGCACTTCAGCAGTCGGCCCAGAGAGGCGGCGGTGATGCCTTTGCCCAGACCGGAGACGACGCCGCCGGTCACGAAAATAAACTTTGCCATAATGGTTCTCCTCTAATTTACAGATATTCTTTTCCGTGAATATCACGATAAGCAAATATTTTCCCTCAGTGGGGGCGCAATACGAATTATTGCGCGGGGTCGTAGGAGTCCAGTATCTCCTGCGCGACCTCGGCGCGGTCGCGCCGGGTGTCCATCGCTTTTTTCTCGATGTAGCGGTGCGCCTCGGCCTCGGTCATGCGGCCCAGCTCGATGAGGCAGCACTTGGCGCGGCTCACCAGCCGCACCTGCGCCAGCTTTTCCTGCATCCGCTGATTCTCCTGCCGCAAAAGCAGGAGGCGGTGGTTGCTGGCGGCGGCCATATGGATGGCCTGTAAAAAGAAGGTGTTGGAGAAGGGCTTTGTGACCAGCAGAACGCCTTCTTCGCTCAGCGGGGTCAGAAGCTGCTCAGCGGCTGCGGCCTTGGCCAGAAATATCACACCGGCATCCGTTTTCTCCACGGCGTCGGCGCACAGCTCGTGGCCGAACTCATCCGGAAGCGGAGAGTTGACCACGATGAGCTCAAAGTCGGATTCCAGCATCCTCCGCCGCGCCTCCGCCGCACTTGGTACGATGATAGGCCGCGCATAGCCCAGCTCCGTCAGGCGTGCGGAGATATATTCGTTGGAGCTTGCGCCCGCGCTTACGATCAGGGCACGTCCCATTCGGCTCACTCCTTTCCTATGTCATTCTGCATCAGATGGCATTGAAGTAGTGGACGCGCTCATATTCGGCGGGGTCGGAGGCGTTCTTGAGCGCCTCGCAGCGGCGCAGAGCCTCGGCATAGTAGCGGCGGCTCAGCTCGTCGGGCAGGAATTTGTGAAGGAACTCGCTGTTCTGGGCCACCTCGACGGCCTCTTCCAGCGAGGCAGGCAGGGTCTCGAGGCCGAGACCGGCGGCTTCGCCCGGGATGAAGAGGTTGCGGTTGACAGGGGCAGACAGCTCCATCCGGTTCTCGATGCCGTCGAGGCCTGCTGCCAGCACGAGGCCGATGGCGAGGTAGGGGTTGCAGGCGGGGTCGGGGCTGCGCAGCTCCATGCGGCAGTTGTCGCCCTTCACCTGCGGGATGCGGACCAGCTGGCTGCGGTTCTGGCGGCTCCAGCTCACGTAGCGGGGAGCCTCGTCGCAGCCGAAGCGGAGGTAGCTGTTGGGCAGGGGATTCGTGAAGGCCGTCAGCTCCCGGCTGTGGCGGAGGATGCCCGCCATGAAGCTGCCGGGGATGCTGTCGGGGGCGATGTCGCCCTCAAAGAGGTTCTTGCCGTCCATGGTCAGCGAGAGGTTGATGTGGAGGCCGCTGCCGGCCTGGTCGGGCAGCGGCTTCGGCAGGAAACTGGAGTGGAAGCCGTTGCTGGCCGCCACGGCCCGGACGATCTGCTTGAACAGGAAGATGTTGTCGGCGGTCTTGAGGGGGCCGGCGTAGTGGAAGTCGATTTCATTCTGGCCGTGGCCGTTCTCGTGGTGGCTGTGCTGGGGGGCGAGGCCCATCTGCTCCATGGTCAGGCAGATGTCCCGGCGGATGTTCTCGCCGGCGTCCAGCGGCGCTACGTCGAAATAGCCGCCTGCGTCGATGGGGATGCGGGTGGGACGGCCCCGGTCGTCGTTCTCGAAGAGATAGAACTCGCACTCGGTGCCGACGTTGCAGCGCAGGCCCAGCTGCTTGAACCGGCGGTTGATGTCCCGCAGGAAGCCGCGGCAGTTGCCGCCGAAGGGGGTGTTGTCCGGCTTTTCCACGTCGCAGAAGAACTGCATCACCCGGCCCTCAGCCGTGCGCCAGGGCAGGATGGTCATGGTGGACAGATCGGGCCGGAGGAGCAGATCGCTCTCCTCCACGTGCATGAAGCCCGCGATGGCGCTGCCGTCGAAGCAGACGCCATCTTCCAGCGCCTTGGGAAGGTCGCTTGCCAGCACGGCGATGTTCTTCTGGAAGCCGAAGATGTCACAGAACGCGAAGCGGACAAATTTTACGTTGTTGTCCTCGACGAAATCGAGGATGTCCTGCTGTGTCGTATAACTCATAGGTGTGTGTCCTCTGAAAAGTATGTCTTCTTAAAAAACGCCCAAAGGCCTGCCTCTGTACAGAGGCAGGTCTTCAGGCTGGTGTAAGAAATAGGAAAAGGAGAATGGCTCAGATAAGCGCCTCAGCCGGTGGTGCCTTATTCTACGCGGGTATGTGAAGATCAGACGTAGTAGAGCATCTTGCTGTAGCTGGGCAGAGGCCAGTAGTCCTCGCCGCAGATGGTCTCGGCGTCGTCGGCGGCGGCGCGGAGGGCGTCCATCTTGGGCAGAACGTCGTCGTGGAAGGCGACGGCCTTTGCGCTCTCGTCGGAGAGGGCCTTTGCGGCATCGACGGCAGCCTGCAGCTCGTCCACAGCGTCGCTCATGGCGTCGGCGTCAGCGGACAGGCGGGTCAGTGCCTTCGTCTCGCTGCGGACGCTCAGGCTCTCGCTGACGGCCAGCTTGGAGGCGGCGGTGTTGGCGACCTCACTCATGTAGGCGTTGACGGCGGGCAGCAGCTGCTTGCGGGCCATCTCCAGCATGGTCAGGGCCTCGATGTTGATGATCTTGGAGTAGTGCTCCATCTCAACTTCGTAGCGGCTCTCCATCTCGACCTTGGTCAGGACGCCGAAGTCCTCCATCAGGGCGATGTTCTTCGGCTCGATGAGGGCGGGCAGAGCGGCGGGGGTGTTCTTCTTGTTGGGCAGGCCGCGCTTTGCTGCTTCCTCTTCCCACTCGGCAGTGTAGCCGTTGCCGTTGAAGATGACGCGGCGGTGGTCGCGGATGGTGCGCTTGACGAGGGCGATGGCGGCGCTGGTGAAGTCGTCGGCCTTCTCCAGCTCGTCAGCGTAGCCCTTCAGCTCCTTGGCGACGGCGGTGTTCAGGATGGTGTTGCAGTCGCTCAGGTTCTCGGCGGAGCCGGGCATACGGAACTCAAACTTGTTGCCGGTGAAGGCAAAGGGAGAAGTACGGTTGCGGTCGGTGGTGTCCTTGCTGAACTTGGGCAGGACATCGACGCCGAGGTCCATCTTCATCTTGACGGGGCCGGCGTAGGGAGAATCGGAAGCGATGGCGTCGATGACGGCTTCCAGCTCTTCGCCCACGAAGATGGAGATGATGGCCGGAGGTGCCTCGTTGGCGCCCAGACGGTGGTCGTTGCCGGGGGTGGCGACGGAGGTACGGAGCAGGTCGGCGTACTCATCGACAGCCTTGATGACGGCGGCGAGGAAGACCAGGAACTGCAGGTTCTCCATGGGGGTGTCGCCCGGGTCCAGCAGATTCTCGTGGGTGGTGGACATGGACCAGTTGTTGTGCTTGCCGCTGCCGTTGACGCCCTCGAAAGGCTTCTCGTGCTGCAGGCAGACCAGACCGTACTTGGGGGCCAGCTTCTTCATCATCTCCATCGTCAGCAGGTTGTGGTCGATGGCGACGTTGGTGGTGTCGAAGATGGGGGCCAGCTCATGCTGGCAGGGAGCTACTTCGTTGTGCTTGGTCTTGGCGGGGATGCCCAGCTTCCACAGCTCTTCGTCCAGCTCCTTCATGAAAGCGGAGACCTCGGGGCGGATGACGCCGAAGTAGTGCTCTTCCAGCTCCTGACCCTTGGCGGACGGTGCGCCGAAGAGGGTGCGGCCGGTGAGGATGAGGTCCTGACGGGCCTCGTAGTCTTCCTTCTTAATAAGGAAGTACTCCTGCTCGGGGCCGACGGTGGTGGAGACGTAATCCACGTCCTTGCCGAAGAGCTTCAGGACGCGGATGGCCTGATTGGACAGCGCGTTCATGGAGCGCAGCAGGGGAGTCTTCTTGTCCAGCGCCTCGCCGGTGTAGCTGACGAATGCGGTGGGGATGCAGAGGACGTCGTCCTTCACAAAAGCGAAGCTGGTGGGGTCCCATGCGGTGTAGCCGCGGGCCTCACAGGTGGCGCGCAGGCCGCCGGAGGGGAAGGAAGAGGCGTCGGGCTCGCCGCGCACCAGCTCCTTGCCGTTGAACTCCATGATGGCGGTGCCGTCGCCCACGGGGGAGACGAAGCCGTCATGCTTCTCGCTGGTAATGCCGGTCAGCGGCTGGAACCAGTGGGTGTAGTGGGTGGCACCCAGCTCCATAGCCCAGCGCTTCATGACGCCTGTCTCTTATACACATCTCCGAGCCCACGAGACTAGCGCTCATCTCG
>ENA-OWYG01001564-OWYG01001564.1-human-gut-metagenome-genome-assembly--contig:-NODE-1564-length-10341-cov-6.430002_pt1 | contig 10341 bp, 7 predicted proteins | sample MGYA00249747_ERZ652080 | MGnify/ENA primary metagenome ERZ652080 (study PRJEB26925, sample SAMN05827071) | human gut metagenome | biome: ENVO:2100002; feature: ENVO:00000062; material: ENVO:00002003...
AGATGAGCGCTAGTCTCGTGGGCTCGGAGATGTGTATAAGAGACAGGATCCGGGCTTGACAAGGCACCAGTTCCGATTCATAATTGTTCCAAGGGAGAGCGCTGGAAAACCGCCCGGCGGCTGGGTGGAACGTGCCGCTCCCGGAACACCGGAAAGCGCCCGGGGAAATACGCTTGGAAAGAGAGGACGCGGTCTATGAAGCAGCTTTGGAAAAAGCTCGTGCTCTGCGTACTGACGCTGGCACTGTGCTGCAACCTGGTGCCCATGGCGTTTGCGGCGGACGCAAGCTATTACAACGTCTACTTGGAAGCACAGGGCGGTACATGTGATGTCATGCAGCTGTATGCCTACAAGTACGGCTCCAATTACCGGCTGACCAGTACGCCCACCCCCACCATGGAGGGCTATAAGTTTGATGGCTGGTACGACGATGTGGTGGGCGGCACCAAGATCACTACGCGGTACAACTTCAAGGACGATACCACCATCTACGCGCACTGGACGCCGACGGCCAAAAAGAACACAGCCACAGCCACTGCAGCCAAGACAACGACGACAGCACCGGCAGCCGCTGACACAGAGAAGAGCTGGAAGCTGAAAGACAACCTCGGCACGGTGTTGGTGGTCACAACGGTGGTCGCTGTCGTGGTTACCGTGGTCGCCGCACAGGGTTCCTGATGAATTTGCTTTTCTATTGAGTTTACTGAAGAAAGGAAAATTACTATGACGAACTATGAACTCAAAATGCCCGCCAATTACGCAGCCATTGATGCAGAGGAGATGACCTATCTGGTTGGTGGTGAAACCACCGGCTGGCAGATGTTCAAGGATATCGGCACCCTGTTCAATTACATTGCCCGTGTCTTCTCCGCCGGCAGCTCCATCATCAACAACGTGGTCACCATCGTGGACACCGTCAAGAAGATCAATAGCTTCGTCCCCGATATGGGAAGCACCAAGAAGTAAATAAAACGCGCGGTTCAACACTGTGTAATCAAAGAGCACTCCGGGTTTCCTGCCCTGGGGTGCTCTTTTGTTGTAAAAATACAAAAAGATGTTTTGCAAAAGGAATAAATCATGAAAAGCAGGAATCGTGGCAAAGAATCTTAGGAAAATTGATTGAAAACAGGAAATATTGGTGCTATACTGTTATTGATAACACTTATCTTTATAACGTTTTTTTCGTGGAAAAAGAACGAAAATGTTTTCGTGGATTGTGCCGCGCTTTGCAGAGGACGGCGATTGAGATAAATTGGGAATGGAATGAAAGACAAAGCCTTGCAGAAGACTTTGCGGAGGAATTATGTCAGAGCGGAAATTGCGGCGGATGAGCCGCACGGAGCTGATCGACGTCATCGACACGCTCCGGCAGGATGAAACGCCGCAGGAAGCCGAGGCTTTGCGGCGGGTGGATGCGGAACGGGAGCGCCTGACCGAACGGCGGCGTTTCTGGCGGGTGCTGCGGGGTACGGTGAGCACCCTGATCGTGGTGGCGGCCATTGCGGTGCTGCTGGCCACGCTGCTGCTGCCTGTGCTGCAGGTGTCGGGCGACAGCATGAACCCCACCCTGCAGGACCGGGACGTGATCCTGCTGGTAAAAACGGACGATTGGAAGACGGGCGACTTGTGTGGCTTTTACTGGCAGAACAAGCTGCTGCTCAAGCGCATCATCGGCGGGCCGGGCGATGTCATCTCCATCGACACCAAAGGTGTCGTGAGCGTCAATGGAGAGGTGCTCGACGAGCCCTATGTGGATGAGCTGGCGCTGGGCGAGTGCGACATCGAGTTCCCCTATCAGGTGCCGGAGAGCCGCTATTTTGTGATGGGCGACCACCGCGTCACCTCCATCGACAGCCGGAGTACGGTGATCGGCTGTGTCGAAAAAAGTCAAATCGTGGGCAAGGTCTTTTTACGCGTCTGGCCCTTGTCCGGTTTTTCGTTGATCCACTGAGGAAAGGAATCCATTATGGGAATGAAGAATCGCTTCCAGGAAGCCATTCAGAACGTCCAGCGGCAGCGTCATTTGGCCCGGCGTTCGGTGGCAATGGTTCTGGTGCTGGCGATGCTGACCGCCATGAGCGTCAGCTGGCGGCTGCATCAGGATGGCATCGCGCTTGCCGCCGACGACACGCGCTATTACTGCGGGAAGGAAGAACACAAGCATACCGACGATTGCTACATCGAGGGCACCGAGCCTATCTGCGGCTATGAAGAGGGCGAAATCGTCGAAGAAACGATGGATTCGGCTGATGACGCAGGGGACGGTGACGCCAGCGCTGCGGACTGGGACGAAGCCGGGAGCGAGCCGGAAAGTGAGCCCGCCACGCAGGAAGAGCCGGAGCCGGAAGTGGTGCTGCACCACCACACCGCGGATTGCTACGAGGAAGAAGAGGTGCTGACCTGCGGCATCGAGAGCGACCACGTCCATCAGGATTATTGCTACGACCAGGAGACCGGCGAACTGCTCTGCACCGAGCATGAGCACACCGACGACTGCTATACCCTCGAAAAAGTTCTGGTCTGCGGCCAGGAAGAGGGCGAGCCGGAGAAAACGGATGACGGCGCCGCTCTGTACGACGTGGACGAAAACAGCGCGGAGGAGAGCGATTCTGCCGAGGAACCGGAGACAGTCGCCGACCCGGAACCCGAAAAAGAAGCCGCCAAACCCGAAACGGACGACGAGATCGACACGGGCTATACCGTCCACCACCACACCGCCGAGTGCTATGGCAAGGTGCTGATCTGCGGCAAGGAAGAGCACGAGCATACGGCCGCCTGCCTCGTCAACCCCAACGCCGAGATCGACGCGGAGTACGACGCCAAGACCCCAGACCGCACCAGCGTGGATTGGGCCCAGGACATGGTGCTCGTGGCCCGGAGCCAGCTCGGCTATACCGAGAGCAAGGCCGACGTGGACGAGGACGGCAACGGCTACACCATGTATGCCGACCAGTATTATAAGGACAAGCCCATGGTGTATGCCGACTGGGACAGCACCTTTGTGGCCTACTGCCTGTACCACGCGGGTGTGCCGCAGGATATCATCCCCCAGTACGCCAGCATCAGCGCCCTGCGTGGCGAGCTTGCCCGCATGAACTCTGAATATTATACCGATGACCCGCAGGGTTTTGCCTCCATCCTGCCGGGTGATATTGTCATGTACAAAAATGCCGAGGGCCGCGAGACCATTGGCGTGGTGTCCGACGCGGCGGTGGACGAGGAGACCGATCTGACCACGGCCCTCACCGTCATTTCCGGCGATGTCGCCACCGGCTGCGAGTCCGACGGCGAGACCACCATCGACCAGGTGGCCGAGGTGAGCGTTGCCCTGAGCGAGGTCACCAGCTTTGTGTCCGTCAATGCCGCGGAGGGGTATGGCATCAGCGATTTGATGGATGAGGACGATGCTGCGACTGCATCTGAAACGGAACAGAAACTTAACGACGTAACGAATATTACCTCTGTTACTGTTTCAGAGTACAAGAATGGAGCATGGACCCCTATTGATGAAGAACATGTAATTACATTTGGAGATAATATCCGGACACAAGTGGATTTTGTTACGAATCCAGATACTTTCAAAAATGGAAAGACGCTGACCTATCAGCTTCCATATGGCATGGAGAAATCAAAATCCGGCCGAATTATGGCGCAAAACCCTGATGATCCTGGTTCGGAAATTGATATTGGTGCGGTTACAGTGGATGAAAACGGCTTGGTGAAGCTGGTATTTGATTTTACAAATGCACCTAATATGAAAAACGAGCCTTTCAATGCATACTTCAGGGTCGATTCGGTTGCCAGCAAAAAAGCAAATCAGGCTTCCGGAGAAGTAAGTTTCCCAGGAACAGGGACCACGATCAAGTTGCAAAATCCGACAGACATTCAGACGAAAAAAAGCGGTAGTGAAATCAAACTGGATGCAAACGGGAATAAGTATGTGGAATTTACGGTGACTGTAAGCTCTACACTGGGAACGGATGGAAAGAAAGTAAAAATCTCGGATATTATTGGAACGAACACATCCTTGAAAGGTCAATATGACGAAAACAGCTTTGTCATAAAAAAAGGTAATGATTCAGTTGTGTTGACAAAAGGTACAAACCTTAAAATTGGTACGGATAGTGCAACAGAAAAACCATGCTTTGAAATCAGTGGTCTTGACTCGCTGGAGGCAGGCGAGAGTTACACCCTGACGTATCATTATCAATTGGAAGATGCGAAAACATGGCCTCAAAATGTATATATTGAGAATACAGCATCTTCGACTTATGAGGGAAAAGACGATCCGGTCAAAGCATCATGGGATAAACGGTATAGCGGTTCTCTTATTGAAAAGAGCGGAAACTATGATACTGTGAACCGTAAGATGCGCTGGAGAATCAAAATCAACAATGTAGGGCCAAGCGATTTAAATGGGTATACGGTCAAGGATACTCTGCGGTATACAGGGGCAACGATCGTAGGCGGCACAGATGGAATCAAGGTGAAATACGGTAGCTCTGGCGATAACTGGGACAGCATCAACAAAACGGTTTCGTCGAAAGGCACAGTAACGATCACCAAAAATGAGTCAGAGCAGGAAACCGGGTTTACATATACATTCCCGGCAGGTTCAACGGAAAAGTATTATCTGATTGAGTATTATACCACAGTTCCTGATGGCATACAGGATAACGAATTATTGCAAAACGATGCTGAGATCGACAAAGGTGATAAAAAGCAGGACAGTACGACTGGCAGCGGTAAAGTAGTACGTCAGGGATGGGAAGCCGTAAAGGGTAAGGCGAAAAGTGACCTGCAAGATGGTGCTGCAGACAACCAGAAAATCGCTCGCTGGAATGCAACCGCAAAGTCGCCGGAAAGTGCAAGTAGTATTACACTTTGTGATCGGTTCTTTGACCCTGTAAACAGTAGCGGGCAGACCCCCAGTGGAGCAGAAGATACACATTATGCACTTCTTGCAGAACTGGATCAGGATTTGAAAAATGGCATTCGTGTTTTCAGAGTGGGAGATACCTATACCCAGGGATTGACTATGTACCAAGCCCAAAATTGCGGAATTGAAACGGAAATTATTTATTATAATTCTGTTGATCAGACAGAAGCCAACGAAGTAGGCAATACCACTGAGAATAAGAATGTCAAAATTAGAAGCTTTAAAATTATTGTAAAAGAGGGGGAGGATTATTCTGGCAACAAGTTGCGTCAGATCAATGTAAATAACTATCGCACACACGTGGATTGTTATGATGTGATGTCGGGAGGTGAAACTTGGACAATTAAGAACAATCTGGTTGTTGAGAACAGCGAGACAAATGCTTCTTACACCATTACAAAGGAAAAGCCAGTTGAAAAAGAAGAATCCTTTGATAAGATGGTAGCGGTGGAATCAAATTTGCATTATTTCCAGGATAGTCTTGGCAGTGGAAAAATCGGATACAATGAAAGCGGAGACACTACATTCTGGTATAAACTCTGGATTTCGCCGAAAGATCTGTCTGTGTTCGATGGAACAGTGATCACAGATGAACTCCAGGAGGGAATTGAATACACTGGAGAATATGTGATTACATTTTCCGATGATAGAACAGCTGGTGTGGGTGATGGACAACAGATTGCAGCATATCATAAAGATTGGAAGTGGAATAAACCAAATCCAAACCATGTACAGATACAGTATACAAATAATAAACTGACATTTACATTGAGCAACCTCACTTCTATTGTAAAAGACAATAAGGACTATTCAGCGGTTGCAATCATGTTCCGTGTTAAACTGGTTGACCAGGAAAAGTGGAACGCAGATGCAAGTATGAATGAAAATACTTACAAAAATACGGTTGTATGGAACGGCCACGAAGACGATGTAGATGTTACAGTCGAACGAAACAAATCGTATCTGGAAAAAACGGGCGAGCAACTAAAAAAGAGTGAGGATCAATATCTGGAAGAAGTATTCTATCAGGTAAAGATCAATCCGGATGGCAAAGATCTGATCAGTACGGCAGACCAGATCACGCTAAAAGATACGTTCACAACTTCGCAGGGGGCTACAGCAGTCCTGCAGGATGTTCACCTCTACAAAGAAGATGGGACGACACTGGCGGACGAAGATATCCGAGGGCTCACGACCAAGACCGATGAAAGTGGGAGTGAGTGTAAGTATACCATTGAACTGACGGTCCCAGATGATCAGGCTTATGTTTTCTCCTATAAGTATAAGATTGACACGTCTAATCTTACACCGCAGCAGAAGGAAAATGTAAAGCTGAACAATAAAGCAAAACTGTTTGGCAAAGAGACGAAGAGCGATGAAATCCAGTACCATGCACAAGATATCAGCGCAGGAGCATACTCAAACGGACAGCTTTTGCTGCATAAGGTTCAGAAAAATCTTGAATCTCAGGATGTTGCGGGCGCGGAGTTTACATTGTCCAAACTGGACAGCAATGGGTGGACAACCTGCAAGGACAGTCTTGTAACAGACCAGACAGGCGAGATTCATTTTGCAAAGGCTGCAATGGAGAGCGCAAACTCGGCTCAGGTGGAATACGATACGCTTTATAAGCTGGTGGAAATAAAAGCACCTGATGGCTATCTGCTGAAAGAAAATACCTCTTATTTCATAATGCTGCAACCGGGTCAAACAGAGTTAAATGCATATCAGGCTGCAATACAAAATGCTGGGAGTGTTACACTTCCGAAGCAGGAGGATGTGACATTTGCAACTTATGGAAAGACAACGGTCCTGCAGGTGGAAAACAGCAAGCTGGAGCTGACAGTCCGTAAGGTATGGAAAAATGCAGACGGGACGATTATGTCTGAGGAGCAGAAAAACAAGCAAAGTGCAATCAAGGTGGATGTCTTCAAAAAAGGTGACAACATAGCATTTGATACGGTGACTTTGAACAGCGACAACAGATGGACAGCTCAGGTAAACCTGGCAAAATGTGAGAACCTTAAGAGCAACACAAAGTTTGAAGCAAAAGAGCAGGATGGTAATAATTATATCATCAGTTATATGGATGGTTTTGGAGTAGAACATTCTGCGAATGATGCTTACCAAAGCGGTGATACCATTGTTGTTGTAAACCAGCTTAAGCCAACGGAATTGTCTGTAGTCAAAAAGTGGAATGGTCAGGACGGCAGTGTATTGCCAAGTGACAAAGAGCCGGATTCCATCCAGTTAAAACTCTTTAAGGTGGAGAGTACGGGAGGAAAGACTCTGATTCAAGTGGACGGCGAAGATACTGTTATGATGACCAAAACGAGCGGTTGGAAATACACCTTTACAAACCTCGATCCCACGGCCCATTATGTCGTGGAGGAAGCCAGCGTAAGCGGCTACACGGTTTCGTATGCTTACCCGGAGGGCAGTAGCGGGACCACAGGTGTGGCTCCCGGCGGTACGGTGACCATCACCAACACCGAGGCCCCCACCTACGAGCTCCCCTCCACCGGCTCCCCGGGCGGCACGGTTCCTTACACGGCAGGCGGCGCGGCCATTGCGCTGGCCGCGGTGCTGTGTGGATATAACTCCAGGCGCAAGCGGAAAAGGGGGGAAGAGTGACTCCTGCAGCTCTGACCCCGGCAACAAACCGAACGTAGGAAAATAAATCCCCTCTCTGGCGTCTTCAGAGAGGGGACGTAAGAAAGGTAGTAAAAAAATATGAAAAGAGTAAAACGCATGTTGGCGCTGCTTGCAGCATTTGCGTTGGTGCTGGCCATGGCCGTCCCGGCGTGGGCGGCGAGCAATACGGGAAGCATCACCGTTCAGAACGCAAAGGAAAACGAAGAATATAAAATCTATCGTATTTTTGATTTGGAAAGCTATAGCGAAAATAGCTATTCCTATAAAATGAGTACAAAGTGGTCAAAAGCAGGCTTTGAAACTGATAGTGCATTTACAAGTTACTTTGAGACTGTAAATGGTTATATTAAGCCAAAAGCAGAGTTTACGGATGAGACGGCAGCTACGTTCGCAAAAAATGCTTTGGCGTTTGCAAAAGAGAAAAATATCGAAGATGATGGCAATAAGAAAGCAGAAAAAGCGGGAGTGTCTTTTAATAGTCTGAGCCTTGGTTATTATCTTTTGGATACCTCTCTTGGTACACTGTGCTCGTTGGATACGACAAATCCGACTGCAATTTTGAGAGAGAAAAATGATTCTCCGACGATTGAGAAAAAAGTAAAAGAAAATGATAACTGGGATACTGAGAGTAATGCCAAAATCGGTGATAACGTTGAGTATCAGGTTACGATTCATGCAAAAAAGGGCGCAGAAAACTATGTTTTGACGGATACAATGGATAACGGTTTGACATTCAATAATGATATTGTGGTCAAAACCGGAACAAAAGAACTGGCGCTGAATACAGATTACACGGTTAAGACAAAGACAGCTGATAGCATTAAAAATACTTTTGAGCTGACCTTTACAAAGACATATCTTGACAGCCTTACAGAAAATACTACAGATATCGTTGTTACCTATAGTGCAACGATAAATGAAGAGGCTGTAGTAGCTGATACGGCAAATCAAAATACAGCAAAACTGAAGTATGGTAACAATTCGGAAACGGTGCCAAGCCAGACCAATACCTATACTTATAAATTTGATTTGGTAAAAATTGATGGAACGACAAAAAAGCTGTTGAGCAATGTTGAATTTAAACTGTATGAAGCAGCTACAGGTTCTGTTGATGGTGAATATGTAGTTAGTGGTGACCCCATCAAATTTGTGAAAAAAGGTAATACATACCGCGTTGCAAAAGATACCACGGCAGCAGGTGTGACAGATACAATTGTTACTACAGATAGTGGAAAAGTTACCATTGAAGGACTTGACAAAAAGACTTACTATTTGAGCGAGACAAAGCCCCTGGATGGTTACAATAAACCGAATGGTGCATTCTCGGTTGATTTGACTTCTGGAAATATGGTAACAACTGCAAAAATCGTGAAAGACACTGTTGTTGATGAAACAAATGCACAGAAAGCAAAAGTCATTGAAAACAACACGGGTGCAGTCCTCCCCTCCACCGGCGGCATGGGCACCACGGTCTTCTACGTCGTTGGCGGCGGCCTGATGGCTGTGGCGGTGGTCCTGCTGGTGACCAAGAAGCGGATGGAGAACAAGCGCTAAACCAAACCCCAAAGCAAAAAATATCCTGATAACATTAGGGAGTAGCCCATGAAAAAGAACCGCAGTACAATAATTTTAATCCTGATCTTTCTCGTGGGTCTATCCGTGATGTTATATCCCACCGTCAGCGATTATGTCAACCAGCGCCACCAGTCCCGTGCGCTGGCCAGCTATGACGAGACGGTCAACGAGATGTCGGATGCGGACTATACCGCCTATTTTGAGGCGGCGGACGCCTACAACCAACGGCTGGCGGCCACGCCCAATTCGTTCTTCACGCCGGAGCAGGTCTCCGGCTATGACGAGACGCTGGACGTCTCCGGCACGGGCATTATGGGGTATATCACCATCCCCAGGATCGGCGTGGAGCTGCCCGTCTACCACGGCACCAGCGATGGTGTTTTGCAGGTGGCGGCAGGCCATCTGGAGGGCAGCAGCCTCCCCGTGGGCGGGGCGGGCACCCATGCGGTCATCTCGGCCCACCGCGGCCTGCCCAGCGCCAAGCTGTTCACCAATCTGGACGAGCTGGAAGCGGGCGACACGTTCACCATCACGGTGCTGGACCGGGTGCTGACCTATGAGGTGGACCGGATCTCCATTGTCCTCCCCACCGAGACGGATTTATTACAGCCCGTAGAGGGGCAGGACTATGTTACCCTGATGACCTGCACGCCCTACGGCATCAATACCCACCGCCTGCTGGTGCGCGGCCACCGTGTCAACACGCGGGAGAGCCAGAAACATGTCCGTGTCACGGCGGACGCGACACGGATCGACCCCATCATCACGGCGCCTGTCATTGCCCTGCCCATGCTGGCAGTGCTGCTGATCTGGCTGCTGGTGACCACACGGAAGCGTCCGAAAGCAGGCAAACATGAGAAAACGACGAGAGGTGACCCCCATGAAACAAATTCGTAAACAGCTGGCGGCGCTGTTGCTGGCTGTGGCCCTGGCGGCAGCGTGCGCGGCCCCGGCTTTTGCCGCCGCCACGGCCGCCAGCATTGAGCTCACCCGGAAAGGCAGCATCACCGTGACCCTCCGGGATTCCGAGAGCGGGAGCGCTGTCTCGGGCGGCAAGCTGACCCTGTATCAGGTGGCCTCCATCAGTCGCCAAAATGGAAATTTAAGCTACGATTATACAAATGGCTGTCTCTTATACACATCTCCGAGCCCACGAGACTAGCGCTCATCTC
>ENA-OWYG01001577-OWYG01001577.1-human-gut-metagenome-genome-assembly--contig:-NODE-1577-length-10284-cov-23.448529_pt1 | contig 10284 bp, 8 predicted proteins | sample MGYA00249747_ERZ652080 | MGnify/ENA primary metagenome ERZ652080 (study PRJEB26925, sample SAMN05827071) | human gut metagenome | biome: ENVO:2100002; feature: ENVO:00000062; material: ENVO:00002003...
AGCGCCCGTACCTGTCCAACGGCGATCTGGTCGATGTGGTGCAGGCCGTCGACCCGCACCTGCTGGAGTATTACGGCAAATAGCTTGCGCAAAGTGCGTCTTCGCAAAATCTCTATGAGATACAATGGCGCACAGCGCGGTCGGATGTGTGTGTATGCCGTGCCTGACGCCGAGAGCGAGGAGAGTAGTAATGTCCAATATCTTCCAGTGGCAATTGCATGGCGACGGCAAGACGTTGCAGCCCGGCGAGGTGGTCGAGCCTGATGAACGTCTGACTTGGACGCGTACCGCCGGCATCGGCGCGCAGCACGTCATCGCCATGTTCGGCGCCACCTTCCTGGTGCCGATTCTCACGGGCTTTGATCCGTCCGCCACCCTGTTCTTCACGGCCATGTCCACCGCACTGTTTTTGCTCATCAACAAGAACGTGCTGCCAAGCTATTTGGGCTCGTCCTTCGGCTTCATCGCCCCGATCACCGCAGTCACCACCGCCAACAAGGGCATCGCGGTCGCCAGTTTCGGCATCATGTGCACCGGTATCCTGCTGGCTTTGGTCGGTGTGCTCGTGCATTACGCCGGTGCCAAGTGGATCGACATCATCATGCCGCCGGTGGTCAACGGTGCGATCGTGGCCATTATCGGCTTCAATCTGGCGCCCTCCGTATGGACCAATTTCAAGGCCGCGCCTGATACCGCAGTCGTGACTTTGCTGGCCGTGCTGCTTATCGCCGTGCTGTTCAAGGGACTGCTTGGTCGACTCAATATTCTGGTCGGCGTGATCATCGGCTACGTTTATGCCTGCTTCCGCGGCCAGGTCGACTTCTCCGCCATTAATGACGCCGCATGGATCGGCTTCCCGAAGTTCCACCTGCCGCAGGCCGACTTCTCCATCCTGCCTATGTTCCTGCCCGTCGTGCTCGTGCTTGTGGCCGAGAATGTCGGCCACGTCAAGTCCGTGGCCCAGATGACCGGCCGTGACTACGACAACCAGATCGGCACCGCCCTGATGGCCGACGGTCTTGGCACCACGCTCGCCGGCTTCGGCGGCGGCTCCGGCACCACTACCTACGGCGAGAACATCGGCGTTATGGCCGCCACCAAGGTCTACTCCACCGCCGCCTACTGGTGCGCTGCCGCCTTCGCCCTGATTCTGAGCCTGTGCCCGAAGTTCGGCGCCGTTATCAACACGATTCCCGCCGGCGTGCTCGGTGGTGTGACCACACTGCTCTACGGCATGATCGGCATGATTGGTATTCGCATCTGGGTGGAGAACAAGGTCAACTTCGACAAGCCGATTAACATCATGGTCGCTGCCATTACTATGATCATCGCCATCGGCCAGTTCGCGTTCACCATCGGCGGCACGTCCTTCAACGGCATCGCCATCGGTACGATCGTGATTCTCGTGGCCTACCACGGCCTCAAGGCTATCGGCAAGGCCACCGGCACCATCGCCAAGGACGATCCGGACGTGCTGTAGGTGCCCGTTTGACCGTCTTATCTTTATCAGCGACAGAAATTCAGGAAAAGAGTGGCTTCGTCCTGAATTTCTGTCGCTGAGTCATAGTGAGCGACAGAATTTTAGGAAATCACACCCATGCTCCTGAATTTCTGTCACTGAGGGTGTCTCAATGACAGAAATTCAGGATGAGTGGGGTCATTTCCTGATTTCCTGACGCTAAAGAACACATATGACGCGGGCTAAAAAGTGATTCATGAAACGTTGAAAGCAAGATGTGCGAGTAACGTCGTGAAATAGCAAGATCCGTGGTATTCACAAGCAAAGTAGGGGCCTTACGCTAGGTTTGGAAAGCTTGCGTAATTTGCGCAACCTTTGACATGAAAGGCCATTGTGCCCCGTAACGATTTTGATGATTTCGAGGATTCCGCCGATTTCCCGATGAATGACGGCGAGGAATTCAAACCCATTACCTTTGGTGAACTTGGCGTACCCGGACTGTTGGTACGCGTGCTCGCGGCGGACGGGAAAAAGACCGCGTTCCCCATTCAGGCCGATACTTTGCCCGACTCGTTGGCCGGGCGCGACGTTCTCGGCCGAGGCCGTACCGGTTCCGGCAAGACCCTCGCCTTTTCGATTCCTCTGGTCACTCGTCTTGGATCCTATGATTCGCTTGGCCAAACCGCGATGAAGGAATTCCGCGATGAAATTAAGCGTCGCAAGAAGGCAAGTCTTGAGGAGCGCCGCTCCGATGATTTCCTGCCCCATCCGCGCGGACTCGTGCTGGCCCCCACCCGTGAGCTGGCCAACCAGATCAATGACGTGCTGATGCCGTTGGCCCATGCGTTTGGGATGAATACCACCACGATTTACGGCGGTGTCAAGTACATCCATCAGGTGCGTGATTTGAAGGCCGGCGCCGATATCGTGGTCGCCTGCCCGGGCCGTCTTGAGGATTTGCTGCGTCAGAAAGCGCTCACGCTTTCGTCCGTCGAAGTCGTGGTAATCGACGAGGCCGACGAAATGGCCGACATGGGCTTCCTGCCGCCGGTCAAGCGACTGCTTGAGCAGATTTCTCCCAACGCCCAGCATATGCTGTTCTCCGCCACGCTCGATCATGGCGTGGATGAAGTGGTGAACACCTTCCTGCATGATCCCAAGGTGCACGAGGTCGATTCGGCCACCGCCGAACCTGACCTGATGACCCACCATGTGTTTGAAACCACGCGCGGTGACAAGCATGAGCTTGTACGTACGTTGGCCTCCGGTACTGGCCGTCGTATCCTGTTTACCCGCACCAAGTTCCAGGCCAAGAAGCTCGCCAAGAACCTGACTCAGAACGGCATTCCGGCCGCCGAACTGCACGGCAATTTGAGCCAGAACCAGCGCGACCGCAATCTCGCTGCCTTCGACTCCGGTGATGTGCGCGTCATGGTGGCCACCGACGTGGCCGCCCGTGGTATCGACGTCGGCGGCGTGGAGCTTGTGGTGCAGGTCGAGCCGCCGGCCGACCCGAAGTCGTTCGTGCACCGCTCCGGTCGTACCGCCCGCGCTGGCAAGGCCGGCGACGTGGTCACCCTGGTGCTGCCAGAACAGCGTCGTGAAACGCGCCGACTGCTGAATCAGGCCGGTATCAAAACCAAGATGATTGAGGTCACTCACGATTCGCCCGAAGTGCTTGAGCTTGTGGGCAACCGAGCCGAGCGCGTGGACGGCTGGAGTCTCGACAAGTCGCAGCCCGTCGGCAACCCGCGCAAGGGCAAGAACAAGGGCGCCAAAAATATGGCTGGCGATGAGTCTGGCCGCGGCAGCAAGCGTAAGCATAGCCGCAATCGCAACCGTGGCGAGCAGAACGTTGCCGAGACCGAAATTCGCTACGAGAACGTCGGCGGCGAGTCCTACGATGATCAGCCGCAGCACAAGCACGGCGGCAAAGCTAACAAGAAGGCCATGAAGAAGAACCGCAACCGTGCGGAACGTCGCGCCGGCATGAGCAATCCCGAGGCCGAGCGTCGCGATTATCTGTTCGAGCATGGCGATGAGCGTCGTGGCAATCGACGCGAGAATCGTGCCGACACTCGATATGAGGATCGCCGTGATCGCCGTCGCGGTAAGAAATCTGATGACCGTTATGATGACCGTCGCGGCGATAAGTACTCCAAGAACGGCAAGTCCGATCGGCGAGACAGATTCGATTACGATCGAAGCGATGAGTTCGGCTCGCGTAAGCATGAAGGCAGCAAGCGTATCCACCGCAAGAACGAGAACCGCATCGTGCGTGATGAGCGTTCCGAGGGAGCCAAGCGTCACGAGCGGCGTATGATCGCCAAATACGGCAATACACAAGGCCCGAAGCGTCACCATTCCAAGAAGAACAGCTCGCCATTCCGCTCGTCCGGTACCCGCAACGGACGTCGATGATGTTCCTTGGCTCCCTTCAGGGAGGGGGCCAAGCGCTGGTTAATATTGGCACGCTACGGAGCCGTCGGCGTTGTGGATGGTGAAGGTGGGGGATTGCTCGATGTTGAGGTCCACGGTTAGGGAGTGTTGGGCGTCGGCGCTCACTGAGCGATAGACGAAATGCTTGTTTTCCAGTTCGAGTGCCTCGGTACGCGCGTCAATCAGCCATGGGTTGCGGCGGCGCAGCGCGATCAGTGCCTGATGCAGCCGGTAGGTTGGCTCGCCCAATGTGGAGAGCTCGGCAGGGGAGTCGGGGAACTTCGGACGGATATCATCATCGCCGCCGAACCGCTCCTGCTTGACGCCCACATAGCCCTGTTCGTCGCCGTAATAGATGCTCGGCACGCCGCCAACCGTCAGCAACACCGCCACCGCCAACGCCGCCTTGGCCGAGCCTACCTGCGAGGCGATGCGTGTCACATCATGATTGCCGATGAACGTCTGTGGCACGAAGGAATCCAGGAACGCATTGTGCCGCTTGAGGTTCCAATCCAGTTCGAAGAAGTTCTCCGTCTCCAGCGCATGCTGAATCGACTTCCACAGCTCATACTGCGTGACTGAATCCATCGTGGATTCCTCGACGATGCGCGGGTAATCGCCATGGATCACCTCGCCGAAAATCCACGAATACGGGTGTGCGGCCTTGACTTGCGGCAATACACGCGCCCAGAACGCGCTCGGCACCGCATACGCAGCGTCGAGACGCCAACCGGCGGCCCCACGATCGAGCCAATAATTCATCACGCGGGCCACATAGTCAACGGTCTCATCGGACTGATGGTCGAGTGCAACCAGATCGCCGTGCCCCTCGAATACATCCAAAGCATGCTCGCCATTATCGCCAACATGCGTACGGACCAGACCATGCCACGGGTTATCGGCCGGATTCAGGCGGCCGGCGGCTTCGTCAAGTGCCGCCTGAACGGCCGGATGATTGCGGCTCACATGATTGAACACGCCGTCCAATATCATCTGCAATCCCATATCCCGGCAAGCGGCAACTAGCGTATCGAAAGCCGCATCACCACCCAATCGCACATCGATGTGCATATGGTCAAGCGTGTCATACCCGTGCGTTGCCGATTCGAACACCGGCCCCAACAACAAGCCGGACGCACCCAAATCACGGGCATATTCCAACCAAGGGATTATCGCTTCGAGACCGCGTCCACGAAATTCGCGTGGGCCGTTGGGTCGAATATCGGCACCGCAGAAGCCCAGTGGATACACGTGCCAGAACACCCCGTACTTCACCCAATCGGGCAGCTCGCGAGCCGAATCCGTGTTGACAGCCACTGTGCACCTCCTGATTGACACTGTATCCATTTTTGCACATGCGTGTCCGAATTCGTGGCGGCAGACCGAAGCGCGCAACATAACAACACCATATAATCCGCGCGCCACGGAAACTACGTAGCCATTCTTCCGCTACAATCAGTGTGACAGCTTCCGCCCCCGAAGAAGAAGGTGTTGATTTCCTTGGATGTCTCCCTGGCGAATTTCATTCAGCAGGTGTTCTCGAACCCGGCTCTGTTCGTGACAACATTGCTGACACTGGGGGTTATCTTCGTCAATGGATGGACCGATGCGCCCAATGCTATCGCCACTTGTGTGACCACGCGATGCATGAGCGTGCGTTCCGCCGTGATCATGGCGGCCATCTTTAACTTCCTCGGCGTCTTCATCATGACGCAGCTCAATGCCTCCGTGGCCTCCACCATCAGCAATATGGTCGATTTCGGAGGTGATACGAATGCGGCATTGATTGCCCTATGCGCGGCACTGTTCTCCATCGTCGTATACAGCGTGGGAGCCTCGTTGCTGGGTATTCCGACTTCGGAAAGCCACAGTCTGATCGCCGGCCTGTCCGGTGCGGCCATCGCCATCCAGGGCGGCATTGGCGGCATCAACATGGACGAATGGGTCAAGGTGCTGTACGGTCTGGTGGCCAGCCTTCTGTTCGGATTCGCCATCGGCTGGCTGGTGTGCAAGGTCGTGACGCTGATCTGCGCTGGCATGGACCGCCGCCGCACCAACGGATTCTTTACGTACGCGCAGATTGTGGGCGCGGCCGCCATGAGCTTCATGCACGGCGCGCAGGACGGCCAGAAATTCATCGGCGTGCTGTTTCTTGGCATGGCGTTCTGCAACGGTCAGCCCAGTGTGGTGGGCGTGATGATCCCGGTCTGGCTGATGATTCTGTGCAGCACCATTATGGGCGTGGGTACGTCCGTGGGCGGCGAGCGCATCATCAAATCCGTGGGCCAGGACATGGTCAAACTCGAGAAATACCAGGGCTTCTCCGCCGACCTGTCGAGCGCACTGTGTCTGCTCGTTATGACCGTGCTCGGCATTCCCGTCTCCACCACGCACACCAAGACCAGCGCCATTATGGGCGTGGGCGCGGTACGCCGCATTTCCGCCATCAACTTCGGCGTGGTGCGCGACATGATGCTCACCTGGGTGTTCACGTTCCCCGGCTGTGGTCTTATCAGCTTCGTAATGGCCAAACTGTCCATGGTCGTGTTCTAGAAAGGAATCCCCTCATCATGGCGAGACAAAAAGATGCGTTCTACTTTGACGGATTCCGTCGCGGTGCGGACTACGCATGTCAGGCCGCGAAACTGTTGTCCGAAGTGATGCACGATTTCAATCCCGATCAGCTGCGCGAGCGCATGGACGGCATGCATGCGCTCGAAAAGGCCGCAGACGGGGTTCGTCATGCCATGATGGACGAGCTGGTGACCGCCTTCATCACGCCGTTCGACCGTGAAGACATCGATGAGCTCGGCCGTGTGCTCGATGACGTGACCGACAGCATTGAAGGCGTGCTCAACCGCATGTATTACGACAATGTGACCGATATGCGTGATGACGCCGTGCAGATGTCGGACATGGTAGTGCGTGCCACGGAAAGCATCCGCGAACTGGTAGACGAGCTGCCGCGATTCAGGCGTTCCAAGACGCTGCGTGAACTGGTGTTTGCCATCAACAACATCGAGACGGAGGCAGATCACCTGTTCATTGAATCAATGCGCACGCTGCACACCACCTGCACCGATTCGCTGCAGGTGTTCGCCTGGCATGACGTGTACCGTCACCTTGAACAGTGCTCCGACGACTGCGAGCGCGTGGCCAACACCATCGACAGCATCGTCATGAAGAACAGCTGACCGAATTACCGGCACTGCACGTAGATTTATTGGTGCGCGTTCAGCCATATGATGGCGAGCTGCGTGCGGTTGGTCAGTCCAAGCTTGTCCAATATCACGCTGATTCGATTGCGGACAGTGCCTTCGCTCAAAAACAGTTTGGCGGCGATGTCGCGGTTATCAAGCCCCTTGGCAACGAGCATGGCGATTTCACGTTCGCGGTCGTTCAGAAGTTTGGTAGCGGAATCGTTGGCATTTCCGGAATTGCTGGAATCTGCAGGATTCGTAGTCCATTCGGTGAGTTTGCCGAGGATTTCCGCACCGAGCACCACCTGACCGGCCATGACCGCCTGCAATGCAGGGCCCACGGCGGCCACATCCTGTTTGATGAGGTAGCCTTTGGCGCCAAGCGCCATCGCCTGAGCAATGTAATCCTTATCCGCAAACGTGGTCAAAAACAGGATGCGCGCCGCCGGATCCTTGGGCAGAATCTCACGCGCGGCATCCAGCCCATCCTTGCCGGGCATCTGAATGTCGATGAGCAGAATATCCGGATGATTGGCCGGTGAGGCAAAATACTGTTGCACGGCGGCACCGCCATCATTCGCCGTCCACAGCACGTCGGCCGTACCGGTGGCGGTCAGAATCGTCTCCAATGACTGGCAGACGATCGGATCATCATCCACGATTGCGATCCTCATTGTTCCCTCGATTCTATGGTCCAACGCTGCTTCGGCACGGATACGAACACGCGCCAGCCGCCCTCATATGGCCCGCAAACCGCAGTGCCGCCAAGGGCACGCACGCGTGATTCGATATCCGCCAAACCCATGCCGCGCATCAGTTCATCGGCCGAACCACGCATATCGGCAGCGCCATCGGCGGCGAGTCGTGAGCCGACACGCGTGGCGCGCATCGTACGTGGCTGGGTTGCGGTCGTCTGGGACTCATCGGACTTGGGCATAGACGGTCCCGGATCCTGAATGACCAACTGCCAGAACGCGGGGAAGTCACGTAACGTCACACTCGCCTCATGCGCCGCACTATGGTGCACCACGTTCGACAATGCCTCTCGAATCACGGTCGCGAAGCAGCGTGAGACCGGCGCTGGTGCCTTGGCGATATCGTTGGCCAGCGTCACGGCGAAACCGGGGGAGATGCCATCAAATGAGGTAACGGCATCATTGATTTGCGCGGCGAAATCAGTGCCGTCATCCTCAAGGTCGTGCACTGACCGGCGTACCATCGTCATCGCATCATCCAAGGTCGTGCCCAATGTGGCGAAACCCTGTGCGGCGACCGTATCATTTGTCGCCTCGGCCACTGTTTTGCCGGCCTGCGCCTGCATGATTGCGCGGGTCAACAGATGGCCCACATTGTCGTGGATTTCCCGGGCGATACGTGTGCGTTCACCGAGTATTGCCATACGAACGGATTGGGCGCGTTCCTCATCGATATCGGCAATGCGCAAACGATTCGAACGAGTGGACTCTCGAGCCATATCCTGCGCTCGCAGCAGCGCGCACCGCGCCACATCCGACGAGACTCGGGCCCGTCCCAGGACGAATCCGAGCAGTGCAACCAGCGCCATCGCCAGCGTTTGGAGGCAGTCGGAGCCACGGGTGAACCAAAGCGTGAGTAGCGGCAACACCCATATCCAGCGTACGGCGGCAGGGAGCCATGGGACTGTGCGCACAGCGTCGGCAAACGAACGACGAGAGGCCGGGGATGGTGAGGCACTGGGGAAGCGGTCGCTTGCCGCGGCTCGGGTTTCGGGTGAGGCAACGGCTGGCAAACGTGCCATATCGTAGGCGATGAGCGGCATGAACGCACACCATGACGGCACCGTCACAGCGATGGCGAGAAACGCCGCGCACAATACCCAAGACCATTGCGCAGCGGGGCGCAGCCATTCCACCAATCCGGCGATGGACACAGCCAGCAACAGGCCGGCGATGAAGAAGCCATCGAACCGCGTTCCAACGAGCAAAGCCAGTGTCGGGCCTAACACGAGCAGCGAGACCTTTTCGGCCAACACACGCATGGCACCTCCCTGGCTTGATGCTCTTCCACCCACCAGTCTAGCGGTGTGTGGAACACAACGAACTTGCCGGGCATGCGAGATTATTCACGTACCGGTTCCGCGGTATAGGCTTGCAGGCCGCCGAAATCCCCAATCTGGTGTTCGCCGGCACCTCAGTGGCACAAGGCAACGGCCGGGCGGTGGTAATTCACACCGGCATGATCACCAAATTCGATAAAATCGCGCGTCTGACACAGAATGTGGAAGACAATGTCAGTCCATTGCAGCGCGAATTCAACCATCTGCCCCGGCAAATCACCATCTTCGCCCTATGCATCGGTGTCGTGTTCTTCATTCTGGACGTGCTATTCGTGCATAATCCATTGGCCGAAACATTCATCTTCTCCCTCGGCATGGTGGTGGCTTTCATCCTCGAAGGGCTGCTGCCCACCGTGACCCGGGCGCTCGCCATGGCCGTGCAGCGCATGAGCAAACGCAATGCACTGGTCAAGAAGATTTCCAGCGTGGAATCCTTGGGTTCCACCTCAGTGATCTGCACCGACAAAACCGGCACGCTGACCCGCAACGAGATGACTGTCGAATACTTGTGGACCCTGAACCACGAGTATCAGGTAAGCGGCACCGGATACGCGCCGAAAGGCGAAATCACGGTCGACGGGGCTGTGCACCATGCCGCCGACGATGCGGTATTGCGCGAGCTGGTTACTGGGGGAGCGCTCTGCTCCAACGCGCACCTGCACGAATCCGAACCGGACCATGACGTGCGCGACGATCACATGCCCTCCACCAACGGCCGTTGGCAAGTGTATGGCGATCCGACCGAAATCGTGCTGCTGGTGCTCATCGCCGAAGTACCGATTCTGCAGACCGTGTTCCACACCGCACCACTGAGTTGGGACGAATACCTCTACCTCTGCTGCATCCCGTTCGTGATTCTCGCCATCGAAGAGCTCCGCAAATTCATCTGGCGGCATCGTTTCCCGACTGAGTTGGTATAGCGATATAGCGAAATTGGCCCCCGCCAGAGGGGGCAGTATTGACGGAATAATGACAAATGTCACGCCCGCACGGCCGAGTCGTGACTTTTGTCTGTGGCGGCGGCCGACCCTTTCTCGGGATGATGGAATCACCAAGGAAGGGAGTGGCTATGGCAACCGACAACAGAGCTT
>ENA-OWYG01001588-OWYG01001588.1-human-gut-metagenome-genome-assembly--contig:-NODE-1588-length-10208-cov-10.611248_pt1 | contig 10208 bp, 7 predicted proteins | sample MGYA00249747_ERZ652080 | MGnify/ENA primary metagenome ERZ652080 (study PRJEB26925, sample SAMN05827071) | human gut metagenome | biome: ENVO:2100002; feature: ENVO:00000062; material: ENVO:00002003...
AGATGAGCGCTAGTCTCGTGGGCTCGGAGATGTGTATAAGAGACAGGGTAGGTATTGTATGGGAACGTAAGCTCCACATGTGTTTTGGCTTCGTGATAATTTTCATATTCTAATATATTCATGATGATATTTTAGCATATTATTTCTTGAAAAGCCACTAAAAATACCGAAAAATGATAGGATTGTGCAAGTTTTCGACTGTATATTGCAAGAATTGTGCAGTGTAATGGATTATACTTGATTCATCAAATGACACAAGGAAGTTAAGCACGCTAAATGAAAATTAGTTAATTTGACACATTGGCGTGTACACATGATAACAGATTTGGGAGGAAATCAAAATGGCAATCATGCAGGAAATCGAAACAAAGCTTCAGAAGGGAATCAGCGTTAGTACAGACGAGGAAGTATACTACGCATTACTTGAGCTTGTAAAAGACAAGGCAGAGAAAAAGGTTTCAAACAAAGGAAAGAAAAAGCTCTACTACATCTCAGCAGAGTTCCTTATCGGAAAGCTTTTATCAAACAACCTTATCAACTTAGGTATCTACGATGAAGTTAAAGAGACTCTTGAGAAGAACGGAAAGTCACTTGCTGAAATCGAGGAGATCGAGCTTGAGCCTTCACTTGGAAATGGTGGACTTGGACGTCTTGCAGCATGCTTCATAGATTCAATCGCAACACTCGGGCTCAACGGAGACGGTGTAGGCCTCAACTACCACTACGGATTATTCAAGCAGGTATTTGAGAACAATCTCCAGAAGGAGACTCCAAATCCATGGATTACAAAGGAGAGCTGGCTTACAAAGACAGATATCACATATCCTGTAAGCTTTGGCGGATTTACAGTACAGTCAAGACTTTACGATATCGACGTAGTTGGATACAACAACCGTACAACAAAGCTTCACTTATTCGACATCGAGTCAGTTGATGAGTCAATCGTAGGCGACACAATTGATTTCGACAAGGATGATATCAAGAAGAACCTTACATTATTCTTATATCCTGATGATTCAGATGATAAGGGACGTCTCCTTCGTGTATACCAGCAGTATTTCATGGTATCAAACGCAGCAAGACTTATCCTTGCAGAGGCAGAGGCAAAGGGCTCTAATTTACATGACCTTGCTGATTATGCAGCAGTTCAGATTAACGATACACATCCATCAATGGTTATTCCAGAGCTTATCCGTCTCCTTCAGGAGAAGGGCATCCTGATGGATGAGGCTATTGAGATTGTATCAAAGGTTTGTGCATACACTAACCACACAATCCTTGCAGAGGCTCTTGAGAAATGGCCAATCAGCTTCTTGGAGAAGGCAGTTCCACAGCTTATGCCAATCATCCGTGAGCTTGACAACAAGGTTCGCGCAAAGGTAGCTGACGAGAGCACATACATTATCAAGGACGGTCTTGTACACATGGCACACATGGATATTCATTTCGGATATTCTGTAAACGGTGTTGCATACCTCCACACAGAGATTTTAAAGAATACAGAGCTCAATAACTTCTACAAGTTATATCCTGAGAAGTTCAACAACAAGACAAACGGTATCACATTCCGTCGTTGGTTAATGTCTTGTAACCCGGAGCTTTCAGCATACATCACAGAGCTTATCGGTGACGGCTGGAAGAAGGATGCAAACGAGTTAGAGAAGCTTGGCAATTTCATCAATGATGACGCTGTTCTCACAAAGCTTGTTGACATCAAGAACGCAAAGAAGACAGAGCTTGCTTCTTACTTAAAGAAGACTCAGAATCTCGACGTACCTGACAATTCAATCTTTGATATCCAGGTTAAGAGACTTCACGAGTACAAGAGACAGCAGCTCAACGTGCTTTACATCATCCGTAAGTACTTTGAGATCAAGGCAGGCAAGAAGCCATCTACACCAATCACATGCTTCTTCGGTGCAAAGGCAGCTCCTGCATATATCATTGCAAAGGATATCATCCATGCAATCCTCTGCTTACAGCAGATTATCAACAATGATCCTGAGGTAAGTCCATACCTTAAGGTATTCATGGTTGAGAACTACAACGTAACATTAGCTGAGAAATTATTCCCGGCTGCAAATATTTCAGAGCAGATTTCTCTTGCTTCTAAGGAGGCATCAGGAACAGGAAACATGAAGTTCATGCTTAACGGTGCTATTACACTTGGAACAAGTGACGGAGCAAACGTAGAGATAGCTGAGCTTGTCGGCGATGAGAACATCTATGTATTCGGTGAGGATTCACAGACTGTTATCGACAGATATGAGAGAGGCGACTACTGCTCTAAGGATTATTATGACAAGGATGCAGACTTAAAGAAGGCTGTTGACTTCCTTGTAAGTGATGAGATGATGAAGGCTGGTTCTAAGGAGAACTTAGAGAGACTTTACAACGAGCTCCTCAACAAAGACTGGTTCATGACATTCCCAGACTTTGAGGATTACTGCAAGACAAAAGAGAAGGCTTACGCTGATTATGAGGATAAGAAGGCTTGGGCTAAGAAGATGCTTGTCAACATCAGCAAGGCTGGTTTCTTCTCTTCTGACAGAACAATCAAGCAGTACAATGATGAAATCTGGCATTTAGAGGCTTAGAATTTTTCTTCCTCCTTTAAATACAAATTGGGCTTAAGAACTCCTGCGGGTGCATCCCGCGGGGGTTCTTTTTTTGCTAGAGTACGGGACGTAAGCGCAGGGGACGGCGGGCCCCTTGGCAGAAATGTAAGGGCGGGATTTACAAGTTTGGCAAATACATATATAATAAGGGGAAGAATATACACATGGAGAACTATTATGATAAAGAATAAATTTATGGCACTCACGCTTACCGTAGTGCTCACAGCAGGCATGCTTACCGGCTGTGGCTCCGGCGATAAGGCAAAGGACAAGGATGCGTACAGACAGTATGGCATCAACTGTATAGAAAATGGCAGCTATGATGATGCGGTCGATGCTTTTCAGAAGGCACTGGACCAATCGGTGGGCTCAGTAGGCGCAGAGGAGCTTGACATATGTTATTATAAGGCAAAGGCACAGTATTTAAGCGGTGACGTGGATGGAGCAATTGATACATATACGGCTATTATCGACTATAATAAGGATTCTGACGCATACTATCTGAGAGGCTGTATATATTTTGCCAAGAATGATACAGACAAGGGCTTGAAGGATTTTAAGACGGCACTCAGTGAGAATAATGATAATTATGAGCTCTATCTTGGCGTTTATGAGACCCTGTCAAAGTATGGCATGAATGACCAGGGAAAGGAATACCTGGATAATGCCTTAAAGCTTAAGGCAAAAACTGCTGATGACTATATGCAGAGAGGCCGTATATACACCCTGCTTGGAGATTATGATTCAGCAATAAAGAGTCTGCAAAAGGCTATTGATGAGAAGCTTGTCAAGGCAAACTACTATATGGGTGAGGTATATCAGAAGAAGGGCGATAATGACAGCTCGCAGAAGTATTTTAAGAAATACCTGGACAGCGGTGAGGCGGATTCGTATGATCTGATGAATATGGGACAGGCGCAGATGGACAATGGTAACTATGATACTGCGATTACTTATTTTCAGAACGCACTTGAACTTGAAAGTGTGCCGAACAAGCAGCAGATAACAAAGGCTATGATTATAGCATATGAGTATTCCGGCGATTTTGCCACAGCAAAGAGCAAAATGGAGGAATACATGAAGGATTATCCCGATGACGAGGATGCAGCAAGAGAATATCAGTTTTTGGAGACCAGATAGATTATGGCAGATACTATTAAGATAGAGGATATTGAGGAGAGAGTGGTGCTCGTCGGAGTAAGTGAGCAGGACGGTGATGATGCAGATGATTCACTTTCAGAGCTTGCGGAGCTGGTAAAGACAGCAGGTGCGACAGTTGTAGGCACACTTATCCAAAGAAGAGAAAAAATTCATCCGGGCACGTATGTCGGCACCGGCAAGGTGGCGGAGATTGCAGAGCTTGTGGAGAGTACAGGGGCAACAGGCATTGTGTGCGATGATGAGCTGAGTCCTGCACAACAGAAAAATCTGGAGACGTACCTTGACACAAAGGTCATGGACAGGACACTTGTCATTCTTGATATTTTTGCATCAAGAGCCACAACAAGCGAGGGCAAGATACAGGTTGAGCTGGCTCAGCTCAAGTACAGATTAAGCCGTTTGTCGGGACTTGGAAAGTCCATGTCGAGGCTTGGCGGTGGAATAGGAACAAGAGGTCCCGGAGAGAAAAAGCTTGAGGTGGACCGCCGTCTTATAAATGACAGGATAGCACAGCTTCGAAGAGAGCTGAAAGAGGTGCAGAAGCACAGAGATATCACAAGGGCAAAGCGTGAAAAAAATAAAGTACCGGTTGTTGCGATAGTAGGATATACTAACGCAGGTAAGTCCACGCTGTTAAATCACCTGACAGAGGCAGATGTGCTTGAGGAGGATAAGCTCTTTGCAACGCTTGATCCTACAACGCGCATTCTTGCGCTTGATGGCAAGCAGCAGGTGCTTTTAACTGATACGGTCGGGTTTATCAGAAAGCTGCCGCATCATCTGATAGAGGCCTTCAAGAGCACCCTTGAGGAGGCAAAGTACGCTGACATCATTTTCCATGTGGTGGACGCATCAAATATGCAGCGAGAAAAGCAGATGTTCATAACCTACCAGACATTGGATGATCTTGGTGTAAAAGACAAGAAATTTGTCACACTTTTTAATAAGCAGGATGCCCGCACAGACAATGAACCGCTGCATGATTTCAGGGCAGATTATACTCTTAACATTTCAGCGGCAAAGGATCTGGGATTAGATGAGGTAAAATCTCTTTTAGAGGAGATATTAAGAGAGAACAAGGTATATATTGAGAGAATTATCCCATATGATAAGGCAGGCGTGATACAGCTCATCAGAAAACAGGGCGAGCTTGTGTCAGAGGAATATGTGGCTGATGGGATACAGATAAAGGCATATGTGCCGATGGAGGTGTACGGCAGGCTCGATTAGGGTGCTGCTTCGCTATATCATTATATTAAGCGAGGAATTTAAAATGTCGAAAACGCGTTCAATCCGCTGGGACAAGCTGGACAACACAGCAAATCTGTTCCCTAGTATAGCGGGGGAGAGCATGACAAATGTATATAGGATCTCAGTCACCTTAACTGATGAGATTGACAGTGAAAAGCTGCAGGAGGCACTGGATATAGTGCTTCCGAAGTTTGGTCTGTTTAACGTGAGACTCAGGATGGGAGTATTCTGGAACTATTTTGAGGAAAATGGCAAAAAGGCACCAAAGGTGCATGAGGAAAATACATTTCCGTGCAGATTTATAAGACCGAACAAGAATCACAGCTATCTTTTCAGGGTGACATACTATAAGAACAGAATAAATCTTGAGGTATTTCATGTGTTGACAGATGGCATGGGCGGCATCAATTTCCTTAGGGAGCTCACCTACCAGTATCTGCGTATCACACATCCGGAGATTGCAAAGCTAAAGGGCGATTCATTGACGCAGGGCACATCCTTAAATAGAGAGGACAGCTTTGTAAAGAACTACAAATCAAGTAAGCCAAGTGGCTTTAACAGGCAGAAGGCGTATCTTTTAAAGCTGGAAAAGGTACCTGATGGAGAGTTTGGGCTGATACATGGCATGATGCCTGTATCACAGCTGAAGCAGGTCTGCCACCGCTATGGAGTTTCCATAAATGATTATCTGGTAGCATGCTTTGTGTGGAGTGTGTATCAGGAGTGTTTTCACGGCATGCCAAACGATATGCCTGTCAGGGTTGCAGTTCCTGTGAACCTTCGTCCTTATTTTGACTCCGTGACCACAAAGAACTTTTTTGTCATGATATCTGCTGAGTTCAGACCGCAAAACAGCTCCTACACATTTGAGGAGGTGCTTAAAATAGTGACGGATTCCATCAATTCACAGATTTCGAAGGAGCATCTGGAGGATCTTTTCTCATACAGTGTGTCAAATCAGAAAAATATCCTGATGAGACCGGTGCCTCTTTTTATAAAAAATCTGGCAATGAAGGCGGTCTATACGCAGTCGGCACTGGCGAATACCACCACTATCACCAATATTGGAAATATAAAGGTGGAGCCGGAATACGAGCCGTATATAACAGGCTTTTATTCCTTTATACCAATGTCCAAGGGACAGCCTATGAAAGGCACCATATGCTCCTACAAGGACACGCTGGTGTTTACTTTTTCATCTATTCTGGCCGATACGATGATTCAGAGAAGCTTTTTTAAGAAGCTTGTAAATGACGGAGTGGAAGTGACAATTGAGACAAATGGAGAGTATTATGACTAAATGCATGAAATGCGGTGTGTATATTGCAGACAATACAGATAAATGCCCGCTCTGCCAGCAGGTTGTGGCACCGGTTGAATTGTCATCGGACAATCATCAGGGCACTGAAGGGGTTTTTGAACAGCATAATGATGTGCCGGATAAGTGCGTAAACGATACAGATAGTGCAGCAAAGAGGGCAGATAGTACAGCAAGCCATGACAACGGTACGAGATATCCTGACGTCAAGGGCGCATCAAGAAAATACAGATTACTGGAAAATATCATATTGTTTCTGTCTATAGTAGGACAGATTGTGCTGACAACTGTTGATTACATGACAGACCATGAGATAAACTGGAGCTTTATAGTGCTTCTTGTTGTAATCTATGCGAATGTGACGCTGCGTCTGGCAATAGTCGGAAGAAACGGATATATTTTTAAAATTGTAAGCACATTTGTGTTCACGGTGCTGTTTCTCGAGGGCATAGACCTGCTCACAGGAGCCAGTGGCTGGGCACTTACATTTGTTTTCCCAAGCGCCATACTGGCGATGGTTCTTGCAACAATTATACTTATGATAGTAAACATAAGAAACTGGCAGAGCTACATGATGATGCAGCTTTTTCTTGTGCTGATGAGCGTGATTGCGATGATACTTGTGGCAGTCAAGGTCATATGGTTCCCATATCTGGCAATGGGAGCGATGGGCGCATCGCTGTTTTTGTTTCTCGGAACACTGATTATCGGTGACAAAAGAGCCAGAACAGAGCTGAAACGGAGATTTCATATATGATAGGCTTTCATGGAATAGGAAATTCGCATATGTTTGAGGATGAAGAGATGGGAAACTACCATCCGGAAATTGAAAACGGCGATAGTAATGGTGATAATGAAACTGGAATAATAGGAGCTTTGGGTAATAAGCTTGAAAAGACGTTTAAGAATTCATTATCTGCCATGAAAAGTGAGCATGCGGAAAAAGTCCATAGCAATGCAGCTGTGGCAGATGAAGAAGTCAGTATACAGGGAAAAATACTTGCTAATCTGATGGGACATATCACAAATGACCTTGCAATCGGCAAAAAAATAAAATCCGGAGAGCTCAGGAAGCGCATGAAGGAACCTGCATGGCTTGTTCCGGACTGTTTTGTAACAGAGGATATAGATATGGGCGGTTTCACTATGAAGCTTTTATCTTCAAAGGAAAACCCAAATACAGAGCGTGTGATACTGCAGCTGCATGGTGGTGGATATATGGGGGCAGTGCGCAATGCATATTATGTATTTGCAGGCCTTTATAATGAGGTAAGTGAGGGCTGCTCAGTGCTCACACCTGATTATCGCGTGGCGCCGGAGTATCCGTATCCGGCAGCACTTGAGGATGCCATAGCCTGCTATAAATGGCTCTTGTCACAGGGCTGGTTTGGCTCGCAGATTGTGCTGGCAGGAGACTCAGCGGGCGGAGGCCTTGCAATGTGCCTCACCATGTATCTTCGTGACCACGACATGCCGCTTCCGGCAGGAATAGTAGCCATGTCACCGTGGACAGACCTCACAGCAGGCGGAGAGTCATATGAGACAAACTACGAAAAGGACCCTCTGTTTGGGAACACAAGGGACAGTCTAATCTACGTGAATGACTATCCCGGTGACCACGATAAAATGGATCCATACATATCGCCGCTGTTTGGTAATTTCAGAGGCTTTCCACCAATGCTCATACAGGTAGGCTCGATAGAGATGCTCTTATCTGACTCGGTAGAGGCCGCTGCAAAGGCAAGAATCCAGGGCGTTAAGGTGCGCCTGTCAGTGTATGAGGGCATGTTTCATGTGTTCCAGATGGGATATCTTAATTTCCCGGAGTCCAAGCGTGCATGGGCGGAGGTCAAGCGTTTCCTAAAGGTTATTAAAGAGGAAGAATAGAGGAGAAGCAGATAATGATTACCGGAGAATTAAGAAATAAAATAGATAAAATATGGGAGACATTCTGGACAGGTGGTATCACAAATCCATTAGATGTTATAGAACAGTTTACATATTTACTCTTTATAAAGCAGCTTGACGAAGTTGAGACAACAAAAGAAAACGAGGCAAATTTTCTCGGTGTAGACTATGAGTCTATGTTTCCGGGTGAATGTCAGAAATATCGCTGGAGCAAATTTAAAAATCTCGGTTCAGCAGAGGAAATGTATGAGCTTGTCTTAAATGGTGTATTTCCGTTTATAAAGAATCTGCATCAGGACGGAGATTCGGCATATGCCAGATATATGGGAGATGCCATATTCAAGATTCCCACCGCGGCAATGCTGTCAAAAATAGTCGATGGAATAGATAAGCTTGAGCTGGGAGATGAAGATTCTAAGGGAGATTTATATGAGTATCTTCTCTCAAAGGTTGCAACAGCTGGAACTAATGGACAGTTCAGAACACCGCGACATATCATAAAAATGATGGTCGAACTGGTAAAACCGTCACCGGATGATACAATAATTGATCCGGCAATGGGAAGTGCAGGCTTTCTGATAGAAGCACAGAGTTATCTAAGAGAAAACCATCCGGAGCTTTTCCTTCACAAGGAGAGCCTTGAGCATTTCAATAACACGATGTTTTATGGCAATGATATGGATAGAACTATGCTTCGAATCGGAGCTATGAATATGCTGCTTCATGGCGTGGAAAATCCTAATATTTCGTACAGGGACAGTCTTTCAGAGCAGAATACGGATGTTGAAAAATATAGCTTAGTTCTGGCAAATCCACCGTTTAAGGGAAGTCTGGACTATGAGGCGGTTTCAGCAGATTTGCTTAAAGTGACAAAGACGAAGAAAACAGAGCTGCTTTTCTTAGCACTATTTTTGCGTATACTAAAAAAAGGTGGCAGGGCGGCAGTGATTGTTCCTGATGGAGTATTGTTTGGTAGTAGTAAAGCACATAAACAAATCAGAAAAGAAATCATAGAAAACAATAAGCTCGACGCTGTCATATCAATGCCAAGTGGAGTGTTTAAGCCATACGCAGGAGTGTCAACAGCAATCCTTATTTTTACAAAAACAGGCTCAAGTGATACCGACAAAGTATGGTTTTATGATATGAAGGCTGATGGATTAAGCCTTGATGACAAACGTCAGGAAATCGCAGACAATGATATACCGGATATTATTGAGAGATTCAATCATCTTGATGCAGAGACTGACAGAAAAAGAACGGATCAGAGCTTCTTTGTTCCTGTTGATGAGATTGTCTCAAATAATTATGACCTTTCAATCAATAAGTACAAGGAAATAGTCTATGAGGCTGTGCAATATGAGCCAACCGATGTGATAATAGGAAAGATTGACGCTCTGGAAAGTGAGATACAGGGTGAACTGGCAGAGCTTAAGAAACTGTTGGATGTTTAAAAGCAAATTCGTGTTTGTAGGGTGAAAAAAATGGAAATGATGTTATTAGAAGAATGTTGTGAAATACTTGATTCGATGAGAATTCCTATTACTGCATCAAATAGAAAAGAAGGCATATATCCTTATTATGGGGCAAATGGTATTCAAGATCATGTTGCAGATTATATTTTTGATGATGAACTAGTTTTACTTGCTGAAGATGGAGGTAATTTCGGGTCTAAGACAAGACCTATTGCATATAGAGTATCAGGTAAATGTTGGGTTAATAATCACGCGCATGTTTTAAAACCTAAAGAAGGGCTTAATGTAGATTTTCTTTGTTATTCATTAATGTTTTATAATACAGAAGGATTGGTTAATGGGGCAACAAGACAAAAATTAACACAAACAACAATGCGGAAGATGTTAATTCCTAATTTATCAATAGAAAATCAATTATATATTGTGCCTGTCTCTTATACACATCTGACGCTGCCGACGACTAGTCGAGTGTAGATC
>ENA-OWYG01001597-OWYG01001597.1-human-gut-metagenome-genome-assembly--contig:-NODE-1597-length-10159-cov-6.252573_pt1 | contig 10159 bp, 9 predicted proteins | sample MGYA00249747_ERZ652080 | MGnify/ENA primary metagenome ERZ652080 (study PRJEB26925, sample SAMN05827071) | human gut metagenome | biome: ENVO:2100002; feature: ENVO:00000062; material: ENVO:00002003...
CGAGATGAGCGCTAGTCTCGTGGGCTCGGAGATGTGTATAAGAGACAGGGTTTTGCCGGTCAAGAGCTTCGCCGGGCTTTTTCTTTTTTACCGTTTTGTCATATTTCACGGTTTGTTTCTTGTTTTTTTACCGGGTGCATGGTAAAATTAAGATATTCTTGAACAAGAAAATTCACAAAACTTTAAATTTTACAGTTAAAATACCCGGAAAGAAAGTGGGCGGAGCGGATGCGAAACAAACGGGCTGGAAAGGCTGTGGCAGCGTTGGCCATGGGAATTGTGGTGGCCGCGGGTCTGGTGGCTGTGGGCGCAAAGGAATCCGGCCCCAGCATGACGTATCATGAGCTGCTGGTGCTGGCCGGGGATAAGACTCAGGCGGCCTCCGCGGAGCAAGACCTGGAAGCAGCGTCTGGCCTGCCGGAAGCCATCGGGGAAGAAGCGGTCGCTGTCAGCAAGTTAAAAGAAGAGCTGGAAGAGATCGACGCGGAAAACAGCGCTTCCAGTGAGGCCGTGCCGGAAGAGATGCCAGAGTCCGAGGCAGCTGCCTCGGAAGAAAGTGCCTCGGCGGAGAGCACCGCCCCGGCGGCTTCCTCGGCCTCGGAAGCCGCCGCGTCTTCCGTGCCATCCAGTGCGGCGGAATCCCATGCCGTGTCCGAAGCCGCCAGTGCCCCGTCCAGTACAGCGGCCAGCAGTGCCCCCACTGCAGAGGAACTCTGTGACCGGCAGGTTGCGGAGTATATCCGCCAGATCGAGCAGCTGCAGGCCCGCAGTGAAAAGCGGCTTTACAGTATTATGCTGTCGGCCTATAGCGAGTATATGTCTCACCCGGTGGAGGAGCGGAACCTTGTGACGAAAGTGTCTGCGGTCCTCTCCAAGAGCGGGGAGCTAACGGCCGCCCAGAACCAGTGTGACGCGGAGTTTGCGCAGATCATGGCTGCCATGCGGAGGACCCTGCGAGAAAATGGCCGGGATGAGAGCATTGCGGATGAGGCGGAAAAAACCTATAAGCAGAAGAAAAACGCCCTCATTAAGGAACTGACCAGCCAGGCCTACAGCGGCGGCGACGGCAGCGGCCAATCCGGCAAATGGCTGGCCGAGCACGCCGATGGAAACATCGTGGACTGAGATGAAAATAAGAAAAACAGCGCCGCTGCGGCTCTGGGAGAATTTCCTGAGAAATGCAGCGGCGCTGTTTTGCAGATGAAACACTTTCGTGCCCTGAACTTCACGAAAATCAATTTACAAACCTGAAGAGATATATTATAATAAAATCGCTGTGTTTCGATATAACACAACCAAAGGAGGAAAACTTGGTGCTGGTTACTTTGATTGAGAGCGTTTACAATTTTTTGTGGGGAGATCTGCTCACTCTGCCGCTGGGCGGGGTGACGCTCAACCTCTCCCTTATGGTCATCCTGCTGTTTACGGCGGGCATCTATTTCACACTGCGCACCCGGCTGCTTCCGATGCGGCTGTTCCGGGATATGCTGGATGCTGTCTGCGAGAAAAAGCAGGGGAAGCAGAGCGGCCTTTCATCGCTCCAGACGCTGGTGGTCTCCACCGCTACCCGGGTGGGTATGGGCAATCTCGTTGGCGTGGTGGCGGCGGTTTCCGTGGGTGGTGCAGGGGCCGTGTTCTGGATGTGGGTCACGGCGCTGCTGGGGGCGTCCACTTCCTTTGTGGAGTCCACGCTGGCGCAGAAATATAAAGAGCCTGATCCGCTTTATGGCGGCTGGCGCGGCGGCCCGGCGTTTTATCTGCACAAGCTGGCAGAACGCAAGCGGGGGAAGCTGCTCAAAAAATCTGTTGTGGCATCGTTGTTTGCAGTGTCTGGACTCATCTGCTGGTGCGGCATTAGCCAGGTTATCAGCAACTCGGTGAGCGAGGCGTTTTCCAATGCGTTTTCCATTCCGCCGCTGGTGACGACCCTTGCGCTTACCGCGCTGGCGGCAGTCATCGTTCTGCGGAAAGATGCAACGGTCAAGAGCCTGGATGTGATTGTCCCCATCATGGCGGGCTGCTATTTCCTCATGACGCTCTATGTTGTTTTCACCAATCTGCCGCAGCTGCCCGGCGTGCTTGCCCGCATTTTCTCGGAGGCATTTGGCCTGCGGCAGGCGGCCGCTGGCGGCTTTGGAGCCGTGGTCATGAATGGCGTCAAGCGAGGCCTTTTTTCCAATGAAGCAGGCTCCGGTTCTGCTCCCTGCGCGGCGGCGGCTGCCGAGTGTGACGACCCGGTCAAGATGGGATTGGTGCAGGCGCTGGGCGTTCTGATTGACACCATCGTGATCTGTAGCTGTACCGCTTTTGTAATGCTGCTGGCGCCGGAAAGCGTGACCGCTGGGCTGCAGGGCATGAATCTGTTACAGGCAGCGATGCAGTACCATCTGGGCGGCTTCGGAGTGGTGTTCATTGCCGTCACGCTGGCACTGTTCAGCTTCTCAACGTTTATCGGGATTTTGTTCTATGCACGATGCAACGTGGCTTATCTCTTTGGCGACCATTGGGGCTGGCAGACCGCCTATAAGCTGCTGGCACTGGCGATGATGCTGGTGGGCGGTATGGCAGCCTATACGGTCGTATGGGATTTGGGCGATGTGGGCATCGGCCTGATGACCATTTTCAATATGATCGCTCTTTACCCCCTGTCCGGCGAAGCTTTGACCGCTCTGCAGGAATATGAGAAGAAAAAGAACCTGAAATAAAGATCACGGAAATAGAAGAAATAAAGACACCGCACCCTGCTTGTAAGATGCAAGCCAGGGTGCGGTGCCTTTTTTGCTGGAGGAAAAATGAGAAATAGAGGGGCATTCGATCGGCTTGATTGCTGAAAAGTATAAGTTTGTCAGAAGAGAAGCACAGGAACTTATGGAATGAGAAACCGCTGATGGTTCAGAACGGATAAGAAATCAGACAATTTGTAAAGAAAGCTCAAGCTGATGCGATTTTTTTAGATAGTAATATAATGAGGACAAGGCGAAAACTATTGATTGTTGACGAGACACGTGATAAAATAATATGAGACTTAAAATGTGAAATAATGTCATTTGATAAAATACAAAATATATTTATTGCTGACAGGATAAAGCGGAATGTTAAATCAATTGAACGATACGTATGAATATTGAATACAAATTTCGTCAACAAATATTGCCAGATTTCTGAATTCGGAGACTTAAAATGAAATGACTGCACGGGAGAAAAGGAAAAATGAATGCGGTGAGTTTAGAGAATAAAACAATTTTAGTCACAGGGGAGTGTGAAATAATGGGGTCAACCAGAGAAAAGCCTGACTTCATGCGGGTTTACGCGGCTTGACCTTTTCGCCTCAACCTGTTTCTGCCTGTCATGGTGCGTTACGGCCAGCGTGATTTCAGGTGCTAATGGCTTCTGGTTGCGCTCTATACTTAACCCACCACAGCGAAAGCTGATAGAGCAGAAAACAGAATAAGGAGGTACGAAGGCAAGCCTGCGTATAGATTGTTACTGCAATCTGTATACAGGCTTGTTGTCGTGAGATGAATAAATAGAAATTGTTGAAGATTTCTTTGATTTAGAAAGGAAAATTAAAATGGGTAAGTATTTTGGAACAGATGGCTTCCGTGGTGAAGCCGGAATTACATTAACTGCGGATCATGCCTATAAGGTTGGCCGCTTCTTAGGATGGTATTATAACGTTCTGCGTGAGCGCAACGGTGATATCAACCCTGCTCGTATTGTCATTGGTAAGGATACTCGCCGTAGCTCTTACATGTTTGAGTACAGCCTGGTTGCTGGCCTGACTGCCTCCGGAGCAGATGCTTACCTGCTCCACGTCACCACCACGCCGTCCGTGGCTTACATTGCCCGCGTGGATGACTTCGACTGCGGCATCATGATCTCCGCCAGCCACAACCCCTATTACGACAACGGCATCAAGCTGATCGACTGCTACGGCGAGAAAATGCCCGAGGAGACTCTGCTGCTGGTGGAGGACTACATCGACGGCAAGCTTCATGTGTTTGATAATGATTGGCCGGAGTTGCCTTTTGCCCACCGGGAACACATCGGACGCACGGTGGACTATGTGGCAGGCCGCAACCGCTACATGGGTTATCTGATCTCTCTGGGCATCTATTCCTTCAAGGGCGTGAAGGTCGGTCTGGACTGCGCCAACGGCGCAAGCTGGAATATTGCTAAATCTGTGTTCGATGCTCTGGGCGCAGATACCTATGTCATCAACAACAAGCCGGACGGTACGAACATCAACAACAACGCTGGCTCTACCCACATCGAGGGCCTGCAGAAGTTCGTGGTGGAAAAGGGCTTGGATGTGGGCTTCGCCTACGATGGCGATGCTGACCGGTGCCTGTGTGTGGATGAGAAGGGTAATGTCATCACTGGCGACCATATTCTGTATATCTACGGCTGCTACATGAAGGAACGTGGTAAGCTGCTGACCAACACTGTGGTTACGACTGTCATGTCCAATTTTGGTTTGTACAAAGCATTCGATGAACAGGGTATCGGCTATGCCAAGACCGCTGTGGGCGATAAGTATGTCTACGAGTACATGGCGAAGAACGGTTGCCGTATCGGTGGCGAGCAGAGCGGTCATATTATCTTCAGCAAGTACGCCAGCACCGGTGATGGCATCCTGACCAGCCTGAAGATGATGGAAGTCATGCTGGCCAAGAAGATGCCCATGAGCAAGCTGGCTGAGCCGCTGAAGATCTATCCGCAGGTTCTGGAGAATGTCCGTGTGACCGATAAGAAAGCTGCACAGAACGACCCAGCGGTACAGGAGGCAGTCAAGGCAGTTGCAGAAGCGCTGGGCGATACCGGCCGTATTCTGGTGCGTGAGTCTGGTACGGAGCCTCTGGTGCGTGTGATGGTAGAAGCTCCTGACCACGATACCTGCCAGAAGTATGTTGATGAGGTAGTGAATGTGATTGACAGTAAGGGTTATAGAGTTTGATGAGTTGCAAGGATAGCAGAGAAATGTGGATGAAACAAAAAGATGAACCCATTAGAGTTGCTCAAATTATGGGTAAACTGTGGGCAGGTGGAGTTGAAATGGTGGTTTTCAACTACTACCGTGCGATAGATAAAAGCAAAATACAATTTGATTTTTATTATGATGCTGATTCTACAGTAGACCCTCCACAGGATCTAATAGATATGGGCGCAAGGTTTTATAAACTTCCTCCTTATCAGAAACTCCCTCAGTATATTCGAGAATTAAAAAAACATCTTAAAGAAAACCAGTATCTAATAGTTCATTCGCATTTAAACACACTGAGTGTATTTCCACTATTCGTAGCGTGGATGTGTCGTGTTCCAGTGAGGGTGGCTCATAATCATAGTGTCCCAAGTGGAAAGGAACTGAAAAGAGATGCGCTGAAATATTTTCTCCGTATATTTGGACGAGTTTTCCCAACAGATTATTTTGCTTGCTCAGAAAAAGCTGGACGTTGGATGTTTGGGAATAGAAATTATGACGCAGGCAAAGTTGTGGTAATCAAAAACGCAACGGACTTTGAAAGATTTAGAGTAGGTGAAGAAATAATAGAAAAATTAAAAAAACAACTTGGATTGAATGATAAGTTTGTAATTGGACATATCGGAAGATTTACATTTGCGAAGAACCATGAATTCCTGCTAGATGTATTCAAAAAAATAAGCGATGTTAGAAATGATGCTGTTCTGCTGCTTGTAGGCGATGGAGAACTAAATCAGACAATACATAATTCAGTTAAGACGAAAGGCTTGGAAAATCTTGTTGTTTTTGCGGGACAGGTGTCTAATCCAGAACTATATTATCGGTTAGCGAGTGTTATTGTTGTTCCGTCTGTATTTGAGGGATTGTCATTGGCAACCATAGAAAGCCAAATTGCAGGTGTTCCTGTGGTTGTTTCAGATGCAATACCAGAAGAAGCCATAATTAGCAATGGAGTGGTTCGGTTGAGTTTGCAAAGCCCTAATTGGGTAAGCGCAATCTTATCAATGGAGAATAAAATTGTAGTTCTTAATGAGAATAGCAAGGATTACGATATTTATTATGCGGTAAAAAAACTGGAAGATTGGTATGAAGATAAGGTGAAAGAATGCCAAATGTTTCAATAATAATGGGCGTGTGCAAAGGAATATAGCGGCTATAATATTCAGGAAAAGCTATACTATTATCGCATGGTTAGGGATGAAAAGAACAAACATCGACCGATGAAGTATCGTGTGGATGAAATGATTGTGAGATTTCGTGGGTATAAGAACATGAGAATGTTGTTGAGAGGAATGCCTTATGTATTCAAAGCGGTGATAATTGGTCTTATACCGCAAAGTATATTGAAACAAATCAAACGATCGAGATATTGAGTAGATGCAGCTTCCTATTATTATGGCTCTTTCTAAGGGAGAAACCATATGGAACAAAATCTTATATCTGTAATTATGCCTGTTTATAAAACAGAGGAGAGCCATCTGCGCAAAGCAATCGAGAGCGTAATAAACCAAAGCTACCGAAAACTTGAAATCGTGCTGGTCGATGATGGTTCACCAGATCAATGTGGAGCAATTTGCGACACCTATGCTGAAACAGATAACCGCGTACGGGTGATTCACAAGAAGAATGGAGGGGTTTCTTCGGCAAGGAATTGTGGGCTTGAGACTGTAACAGGTGATTACATTTTCTTTGTGGATAGTGACGATACATTAGAGGAAAATGCAATTGAGATCCTCTTCTCGATAACGAAAACCGCTAACTCTGATATTACGATTTGCAACTGCAGACATGTAAAAGAGAATAATAAAGGCGATGCAAATTGTGACGCCGAACAGCGGTGTTTGAAAACGGTTGAATCGTCAGAGGCTGTAAAGAATTTATCCTATAATGTTCATATTTTCAAAGAGCTTGAGCCAACAGCAGTTTGGGGAAAACTGTACAAAAAAGCAGTCGTAGAAAACTTGAGATTCAATGAAAATATGAATATTGGAGAAGACTTTGTCTTTAACTATTTTGCAAATTGTAACTCTAAGGTTGTGACGTATTGTAATCTCAAACTGTATAATTATAATTTTGTCGAAACGAGTTTGATGAACAATAAAACCTATTCGCCAAAGCTAATGCAGTCTTTTGAAGAACTTGTGAAGTTTGAAAAAGCTCAACGTGATACAGAATATTCAAACGATGTAATTGTAAGATGTGTAAATATCGCATTTACGATATATTTAAAAATCCCCCCAAATAACTCAAGTGAATGTAGACATATAGAGGCATACATCAAAGAAAACAGATGTAGTATGATAATGGATACAGAAATTACAAAAAAACTGAGATTCGCTCTTTTAATATCATATGTGAGTTTTGAAGCACTTCGCTATGTTTTTGAAAAAACAGAAAAAGGAGAGTGATAAATGGTGCAATTTACACAGGTTAAAGTGGATTGGTATAATAGTACTTTTCTGTTTTACATTGGAATAATTGCAATTTGCTTTATAGTTGCAGATAGATTTCAAAATACGGTTCTTGTATTTCGGAAAGAGAAAATTCAACTATGGAGTGTTTTAATCGGAGGAATATTACTTGCTATTAAAGGATTTGGCACAACGGGCACAGATCTAAGAGGTGGATATTATTATAATTTTTGCAGGGCACTTTCAATGGATGCGTATCCGGATTATTCTGTTGAAGTCGGATTTAGAATTATTGGAATTATAATAAGAAACATAACAAATAATTATGCGATTTTTATTTTTATAGTAGCATGTATGACCATTCTACCGATAATAAAAATCTTAAAAAAATACAAAGACATAATTGACTTTCCTGCGGCAGTTCTGCTATACACCTGTGTCTTTTACTTTACAAGTTTCTCTGCACTTAGAGCTGCAATAGCAACAGCACTTGCTCTTTATGCATTTGATGCAATGGTTGAAAAGAAACCATATAAGGCACTAGTATGGATTTTTATAGCTTCACTATTTCATACTTCGGTTTTAATACTAATAATTCCGTATGTTGCATCTTTTTGGAAAGTACTAGATAGAAAAATTATAACAGTTGGATTGATTTTGCTATTTGCAATTGTATTCATAGGAAAAAACAGCTTGATGGCAATTATTATTTCAAGCAATGACCGCTATGCAGTATATAGTTCGTTTGATTCTGTTCATATTGGAATGGAACAAATTGTTTATTATCTACCACTCTTTTGGATTTATAATTGTGGCAGAAAATTAGATGAAAATCAACATTTTAGTAGAGTTGCTTTTGCATATTTGGCAACAGGATTTTGTTTTGGTTTATTAGGGTATATAATTTCGATTTTTGGAAGATTTAAAGATGTGTTTTTGCCTATTATTATAGTTGTTCCGTATTATTTGAAATTAGTAAAAAAAAGATTCCCTCAAAATAGGATAGTAATAAATATATGCGTGATAGCATATTGCATTATGCGCTTTTATGTTTATATATCACAGTATTATAATATGGAAGATTTGATGCCGTATACTAATTTTTTTGGATTAGTGGTTTGACGATTGAAGGAGTAAAAAATGATTCCAAAAGTTATACATTATTGTTGGTTTGGAGGAAAACAACTTCCGGAACTTGCTCAAAAATGCAAAGAATCATGGAAAAAGTTTTGCCCAGAATATGAAATAAAAGAATGGAACGAAACAAACTTTGATCTTGATTGTTGTGACTATGTTAAAGAAGCATATAAGGCAAAAATGTGGGCCTTTGTAAGTGACTATGCAAGACTTAAAATACTGTATGAATTTGGTGGGCTATACTTTGATACAGATGTTGAACTGATCCAGCCAATTGATGATATTGTGCAAAACGGACCGTTTATGGGAAGAGAAGCATATGGGCTATTGAAAAATAAGACTTCTGTAAATCCAGGCCTCGGCATGGCTGTAAATCCAGGCCTCGGCATGTACAAGAGAATGTTGCAAATCTATGAAAGCAGTCATTTTATACTAGAAGATGGAACTTATAATAAAAAGACAATTGTTGAAATAGCAACAGTACTCTTGGAAAAAGATGGCTTGAAAAATGAAAATGCTTTGCAGGATATTGATGGCGTATACATTTACCCGGTAGATTTCTTTTCCCCAATGGAAGTTGATACTGGCAAAGTTACAATTACGAAAAATACACGGTCAATTCATCATTATAGTGGCTCGTGGTGCTCAAAAGAAAATCTATATCAAACGCAACTTACGCGGACAATGCTGAAAAAATATCCAAAAGTGCCAAATGTGATCTTATTAAATATAGCAAAGTTTAAAACGGACATGAAATTTAAGGGAATAGCAGTGGCAATATGTGAGCTTGAAAAGAAAATACTATCCAAAGTAAAAAGATAATGCTACATAAGATGAAGGGTATAAAATGAAGCATAAATCTATAGTAAAAAACTCGATTTTTAATATTGTGTATACGCTTTCCAATATGATGTTTCCGTTTATTACTTCCATGTATGTATCAAGAATACTACAGCCAAATGGCGTTGGAAAGGTTGCGTATGCACAAAATATAGCATCATACTTTGTCACAATTGCTGCGCTGGGTTTACCTACATATGGCGTCAGAGAAATTGCGAAAGTGAGAGATGAGAAGGATAAAAGGGAAAAGCTGTATTCAGAACTTCTGTTGATTAACTTTCTCTCCACATCAATTGCTACATGTGGATTCTTAGTTATTGTATTATGTAATAAGAGTTTTGGAGAAGAATGGAATCTTTATTTAGCATGCGGTATGGTTGTCTTTTTTAATTATATTAATATTGATTGGCTATATCAGGGAATGGAAGACTATGAATATATAACAAAAAGAAGCATTTTGCTTAAAATTTTATCATTGTGTGTTCTTCCGGTATTCGTGCGAAATCAAAATGACTATGTTAATTATGCGTTTATTACAAGTGCTGCAACTGTAGGTAATTATCTGTTTAATATTTTTCATGCCAGAAAATATGTGAAATTTACCTTTAAAAACATAAATTTAAAAAGACACACTAAATCGGTTTTGACAATTGCAGTCATTGTATTTTTATCGAGCGTATATTCAAAAATTGATACAACAATGATTGGGTTGATGTCTTCGGAAGAAGGGGTAGGATATTATACCTGTCTCTTATACACATCTCCGAGCCCACGAGACTAGCGCTCATCT
>ENA-OWYG01001612-OWYG01001612.1-human-gut-metagenome-genome-assembly--contig:-NODE-1612-length-10090-cov-5.535526_pt1 | contig 10090 bp, 6 predicted proteins | sample MGYA00249747_ERZ652080 | MGnify/ENA primary metagenome ERZ652080 (study PRJEB26925, sample SAMN05827071) | human gut metagenome | biome: ENVO:2100002; feature: ENVO:00000062; material: ENVO:00002003...
CTCGACTAGTCGTCGGCAGCGTCAGATGTGTATAAGAGACAGATTAGAAATGAAGGGATTTTTAGCATATTGACCTGACGGCAGCAGTCCGCCAGGTCAGCGTCGTAATATTATGCCGTCCGGGCAACGGCATCACGCGAAGCGGCATCGCGCTCTTCGCCCGTCAGCTCGCTAAGTTGCCCATTGCGCATTTCCAGCAGGCGGTCGGCGTGGATAAAGTAATGATCATCATGACTGATAGCGAAAATAGTTTTACCCATCTCCTGCATCAGCGGCAGCAACACCTGATAAAACTCACGACGGAAGTGTGGATCCTGATCCGCCGCCCATTCATCCAGCAGGATAATATCGCGTTCTTCTGCCAGCGCCAGCAACAGCGCCACGCGTTTTTTCTGCCCTTTTGATAACTTCAGGTTAACAATACGCCCGTTGCTTAACTCAAGCTTATGAGCCATTTTCAGCTGCGCCAGCCACTTCTCAACCAGTTGCGGGTTAGCGGGTTTACCCTCCGGCCCCAGCAGTTGATCAAACAGCCAGACATCGGTAAACACTGCCGAAAACAGTTTGCGATAATCTTCCGGTTGTTCGCCGCTGACAGGTTTGCCATCCAGCAAGATTTCGCCGCTTTGTGGCTGATACAAGCCCGTCAACAACATCGCCAGCGTCGATTTTCCGCTACCGTTGCCGCCAATCAGAAACAGCAGCTCGCCACGTTTGATGGTGAGATTAATCGGACCAACGGAAAACGCGTTATCCTGATAAGCAAACGTCACGTTACGCAGCTCCAGCGTTTGCCAGTTGGGAAAAGCCTGCGGGCGCGGAAACTCAGCTTTGAAAGGCGCGAGCGCGTATTTGTTCAGCTTGTTAAACGCCACCTGCGCCGTCAGCAGCGTCGGTAATGCGCCAACCGCCGAAAGCAGCGGCGTACGCAGGAATAACAGCGTCAACGAATAGGTCGCGGCAACGTTGGTATCAGCCCAACCGAGACTGTTCGCCATCCAGAACACCAGGCCGATAGCGCCCAGCATCATGATGTTTGACCAGTTCACGGCGCTAAGATGGAAGGTGTCTGCGCGGATAATATGGTGGCGATACTCTTGCGCATCAGGAATGTAGAGGTTGTTAAACACATACTCGGCGCGTTCCCGGTTCAGAGTCAGCTCTTTGCGCCCTTCGAGTACAGTTTGAAAATCCGTGTACAGCTTGTCTTCGGTTTCACGCAGGGTCGCCATATGTTTGTACACCCGCGCCACCAGCACAAAACCGCCCCAGATGGTGATCGCCATCCAGATAGCCGTTACCAGCAACATTTTGCCCGACAGCATCCACAGATACGCCGCGGAACCGATAGTGAGAATGATCCCCTGCACCAGTTCCGGCAGACGCACAAAAGCAATGGTGATATTGCGCACATCGCTGGTTAATCCCGCCAGCAACGAGGCGCTACCGAGTTGTTCAATGCGCTCGACGTGGGTATCCAGAATCCGCTTGATAAATTCACTACGCAGTCGGTAAACGAAGTGATGCCCCAAAGTGGTGAGCGCCAGTTGCGATCCGAGAGTGACTGCCATCAACAGCAGTAATAATCCAAGAAACTCCGGCAACACCAGCAGACTGGTATCCGCCGTTTCGATAAGGCGCTGATTGATAAAAGCAATTAAGCCAATGCCTAATGCCGCACTGGCGAGGCTTAGCGCCATCACACTGATAAATGGCCAGCGATACTGCCGCCAGACAAGTACAAGAAGTTCCATGCAGAAAACCCGGACAATGAATTACAGCCCGCAGTTTAAACATCTTCGCGCGCACAGCAATAATAATTCTTATTTTTATTCTTTTTTACCTGCCTGACGGAATGTCAGGTTGTAGCGGCAGTCGGTGGTGAGTGGATGAAACCCCGCTTTCAACGGTTGAATACCGTGATAAAACAGCCGCGATTCACCGCCCCATACCACCACATCGCCATGTTCCAACAACAAACGTTTGAGCGGATCATTTCGTTTCAGGCCGCCAAATTGAAAAATCGCGGGTAAGCCCAGAGAAACAGAAACAATTGGCGCGCGCAGATCCGGTTCGTCTTTATCCTGATGCAGCGACAGTTTCGCGCCAGGAGCGTAGCGGTTGATAAGACAAGCATCTGGCTGGAAATCTGGATAGCCCGCCGCCGTAGCCGCACGTTGACATAAATTATGAAAACTCTGTGGCATGGCGGGCCACGGTTTATTTGTTTGCGGATCAATGGGCGAATAGAGATAACCTTGCCGATGGGTCGTCCAGCCCAGATGCCCACAGTTGGTCATCGCCACCGACATGGTATATCCCCCGGGGGTGACCATCTGGCGAAACGGCGACTGGCTGGCAACGTCATTAATATCGCGGATCAGTTGCTCCGCAGCGTTAAAAGCAAAACGCCGTAAAATTACCGCACCAGCCGCCAGTGGCTCTTGCCACGGTTCAGCATCGGCAAACAGATCCAACATTACCTCTCCTCATTTTCAGCTTCGCGGCGCAGCAGTTGCGCTTTACGCGACACGCCCCAGCGGTAACCGGAAAGTGTGCCATCACCACGGACCACCCGATGACAGGGTATTATGATAGCCAGCTTGTTGGCGGCACAGGCGCTGGCAACGGCCCGTACCGCTTTCGGTTTGCCGATGGCGTTAGCCAGTTGCTGATAACTGACGGTTTCACCGCAAGGTATCGTGCGCAGTGCCTGCCAGACTTGTTGCTGAAAAGCAGTGCCGCGAATGTCCAGCGGTAACGTCAGCGGCGTATCGCGTTGATTGAGGCTGGCGATCACTTCACGCACATGTTGCTGAAACATCAGATCGGCAGGCGCGTTGTCGGCAGCGGGAAACATCTGCTGCAACTCGCTGATTAGTGTCGCGTCATCATCGCCCAGCAATATCGCGCAAATCCCCCGCTCGCTTTCTGCCACCAGGCAACGACCCAGCTCACAATCAGCCAGCGCGTAACGCACCGCCAGATTTTCGCCACCGTGACGGAATTGTTTAGCCGTCATGCCCAGCGTTTCGTCAGCTTTGCGATAGTAACTGCTGCTGTCGGGGAATCCGGCGTTAAGAATAGACGTCGTCACGCTCTCCCCTTTCGCCAGCGATTCGCGCAAACGGCGAGCGCGCCAGGCCTGTTGCCAGGCTTTAGGCGTCATTCCGGTAGTCGCTTTAAACAACCGATGTAGATGAAATGGACTCATCGCCACCTGGTCGGCTAAGGCTTCCAGCGTTACAGGCGTTTCCTGTTCCAGCAGTCGACACGCGTGGGTGATTTTATCCAACCGATGTTGCTGGGCATTGGCTTTTTCTGGCTGACAACGTTTGCAGGGGCGAAAGCCAGCGGCGAGTGCCTCGCTGGCATTTGCGTAGAAGGAGACGTTTTCCCGCAAAGCATGTCTGGCGCGGCAAGACGGACGGCAAAAGATGCCTGTGGTACGCACGGCGAAAACGAATTCGCCGTCGGCATTCGGGTCGCGGGCTAAGACAGATTGCCAGCGTTGATCGTCAGTTAAGCATGTGGCTTTTTTCATAATCAGCTCCCTGGTTAAGGATAGCCTTTAGTCTGCCCGGTCACCATCACGCAAAAACCAACAATCTTGCGCTTTAATTTTTTTCGCTGACAAGGAAGCTTTTAAACTGTGGTGACATCCAGGTTTTAAAGCTATCGCCTTCTTTGGTGATCATATAAACCGCCAGCCCTTCCCGGCGAACAACCTCTTTAGCTTTCTCCGGCCCGAGTACCATCAAGCCAGTATCCCAGGCATCGGCTTCCAGCGCCGTCGGAGCAATCACCGTCACGGATACCAGATTGTGTTCGATGGGACGCCCGGTTTGCGGATCGATAACATGGGAAAGACGTTTGCCGTCCAGTTCGTAATAGTTACGGTAGCTGCCAGAGGTGCTAATCCCATGACCGTTGATATCCACCACAGCCTGAACCGCGTTTTCTTTATCGGTTGGTTTTTGAATCGCTACCCGCCACGGCAGGCCTTCACCGTTCATACCACGGCTGTTCAGCGCGCCGCCCACCGACACCAGATAGCGGGAAATCCCTTCCTGCTCCATCAAGCGTGCCAAATGATCGGCCGCATAGCCTTCGCCGACGGTGGAGAGATCGACATATAAATCCGGCAGGTCTTTTTGCAGATATTGCTGATGCGACTGATTAATGACCGTCAGGTGCTGTAAGCCGGTTTTGGCTTTCATCGCATCGATCTGTTCCTGGCTCGGAATTTGAACCGGCTGTTGTTCCGGGCCAAAGCCCCACAGATTCACCAGCGGCCCGACGGTTATATCCATCGCGCCATCGGTCTTCGCGCCAATGCGCAGCGAGGTGGTGACGATATCGGCCATCGCTTCACTTACCGGCCACGGCGACAAACTTTGCGAGTCGTTAAAGCGCATCAGCGCGGAATCTTTTTTATAGGTCGAAAGCAGCTGATCGTCGGCGTCCAGCTGGGTCTGAATCTTTTCTTTAAGTTCGGCACTGCGTTTGGCATCAATGCCCGGGATGCTGGCACGCCAGAAGGTACCCATGGTTTTGCCTTCAAGAACGGTAACTTCAGTAGCGTGGGTTTTGGCGGGTTGTGGTTTTTGATCGCAACCAACAAAGAAGAGCGCGGCAGCCAGCAGTGCCACGCGGGTAAAGCTTATTTCCATACGTGATTATCCTCATGCGAACGGTCGCAAGAGTACACCAAAAAACTGAGTTTGTACGCTGAAAACAATGAAAAAAGGGCCCGCAGGCCCTTTGTTCGATATCAATCGAGATTAGAACTGGTAAACCAGACCCAGAGCTACGATGTTATCAGTGTTGATGCCAGCGTCACGAGTGAACTGGTTGTCGTCCAGCAGGTTGATTTTGTAGTCAACGTAGGTGGACATGTTTTTGTTGAAGTAGTAGGTAGCACCAACATCAACATATTTCAGGATATCTTCGTCGTCGTAGTTACGACCATTGATGACACCCAGGTTTTTACCTTTAGACTGCAGGTAAGCCAGGGACGGACGCAGACCAAAGTCGAACTGGTACTGAGCAACAGCTTCGAAGTTCTGTGCTTTGTTCGCCCAACCCAGGGAACCTACGCGAGTTGCGTTGTAGGTCTGGGTGTACTGAGCAGCCAGGTAGATGTTGTTAGCGTCGTATTTCAGACCACCAGTGTAGGTTTCAGCACGGTCGCCGTTACCGATGTAAGCAGCGGTGTTCTGAGCATCAGTACGTTTGGAGCTGGAAACTGCAGCACCGATACCGAAGCCTTCGTAATCATAAGTGATAGATCCGCCAACGCCGTCGCCGTTCTGACGCAGAGCACCACGACCGTTGTTGGTCATGCCTTCGCCATCTACGCTACCGTTTTTACCCTGGTACTGAACAGCAAAGTTCAGGCCGTCAACCAGACCGAAGAAGTCAGTGTTACGGTAGGTCGCGAAGCCGTTACCACGCTGCTGCATGAAGTTGTCAGAACCGTAGGTGTCGCCACCGAATTCTGGCAGTACGTCGGTCCAGGAAGTTACGTCGTAAACAACGCCGTAGTTACGACCGTAGTCGAAAGAACCAACATCCTGGAATTTCAGACCTGCGAATGCCACACGGGTCCAGGAGTTTTCTTTGTTGTCTTCAGAGGTATTGCCCTGGATCTGATATTCCCACTGGCCGTAACCGGTCAGCTGGTCAGTAACCTGAGTTTCGCCTTTGAAACCAAGACGTACATAGGTCTGGTCGCCGTCTTCTGACTTGTTGTCAGAGAAATAGTGCAGGCCGTCTACTTTACCGTACAGATCTAATTTGTTGCCGTCTTTGTTGTAAACTTCAGCAGCGTTTGCTGCGCCTGCTACCAGCAGAGCTGGGACCAGGAGGGACAGTACTTTAACTTTCATGTTATTAACCCTCTGTTATATGCCTTTATTTGCTTTTTTATGCCACTGCATACTGATTAACCCTCATTAATCAGTCGGCAAGTCCATTCTCCCCAAAAATGCAGAATAATCCAACACGAATATGATACTAAAACTTTTAAGATGTTTCATTTATCGCTATAGATGTTTCAAAATGTAAATGCAAGGGAACTTTTTAAGATTATTGCGGAATGGCGAAATAAGCACCTAACATCAAGCAATAATAATTCAAGGTTAAAATCAATAACTTATTCTTAAGTATTTGACAGCACTGAATGTCAAAACAAAACCTTCACTCGCAACTAGAATAACTCCCGCTATCATCATTAACTTTATTTATTACCGTCATTCATTTCTGAATGTCTGTTTACCCCTATTTCAACCGGATGCCTCGCATTCGGTTTTTTTTACCCTTCTTTACACACTTTTCATTATTCTGTGCTACCACAGAAAAACTATAACGCTTGTTAACTATTTCACAAATAATTAACATCAGCATAATTTCCAGCAATCTTCGTTTATTTGCAATTAATTTCGTTGGGCTTTTTGTAGGTTATTTGTACAGCAAAATGGCGCTTGTACATCTATTTCCCCCAATGCAGGATGATAAATATCACGGGAGAATAGAGAATCATCAATCAGGTAAGAGTCTGGAATTTCACACTGTACCCTTTATACTGCCCTATCACTTCGCGAAGTTTTAACAGGTCATAAACACGAATGCGTCAGAAAGAGACAACGGCCACGACCCGCTTTTCACTCCTACCGGGGAGCATTACCCGCTTCTTTTTACTGTTGATCATTGTGTTACTGGTGACGATGGGTGTAATGGTACAAAGCGCCGTTAACGCCTGGCTGAAAGATAAAAGTTACCAGATTGTCGACATTACCCATGCTATCCAAAAGCGCGTCGATAACTGGCGTTACGTGACCTGGCAGATCTACGACAACATTGCCGCGACGACCTCCCCCTCCTCCGGCGAAGGTTTACAAGAGACGCGCCTGAAACAGGATGTCTACTATCTGGAGAAACCACGCCGCAAAACGGAAGCGTTAATCTTTGGCTCTCACGACAACTCAACGCTTGAGATGACTCAGCGGATGTCCACTTATCTGGATACATTGTGGGGCGCAGAAAATGTACCGTGGTCGATGTATTACCTGAATGGTCAGGATAACAGTCTGGTGCTGATCTCAACCCTACCCCTTAAAGATCTCACCTCCGGATTTAAAGAATCGACCGTCAGCGACATTGTTGATTCACGTCGTGCAGAGATGTTGCAACAGGCCAACGCCCTCGATGAACGCGAAAGCTTTTCTAACATGCGCCGCCTGGCCTGGCAGAACGGTCATTACTTTACATTGCGTACTACCTTTAACCAGCCAGGACATCTGGCAACGGTCGTGGCTTTTGATCTGCCGATTAATGATTTGATCCCACCGGGTATGCCGCTGGACAGTTTCCGCCTTGAGCCAGACGCGACGGCAACGGGAAACAATGATAATGAGAAAGAAGGGACGGATAGCGTCAGTATCCACTTTAACAGTACGAAGATTGAAATCTCCTCGGCACTCAACTCTACCGATATGCGCCTGGTCTGGCAGGTTCCTTATGGCACCTTATTGCTGGATACGTTGCAAAACATTCTGCTGCCACTGCTGCTGAACATCGGTTTGCTGGCGCTGGCGTTATTTGGCTATACCACATTCCGCCATTTCTCCAGCCGCAGTACAGAAAACGTCCCCAGCACGGCGGTCAATAACGAATTGCGCATTTTACGGGCAATCAATGAAGAGATAGTCTCACTGCTGCCGCTCGGCCTGCTGGTTCACGATCAGGAATCGAACCGCACTGTCATAAGTAACAAAATTGCCGATCATTTGCTGCCGCATTTGAATCTGCAAAACATCACCACCATGGCGGAACAGCATCAGGGGATTATTCAGGCGACGATCAATAACGAGCTGTATGAGATCCGCATGTTCCGCAGCCAGGTCGCGCCGCGCACACAAATTTTCATTATTCGCGATCAGGATCGCGAAGTGCTGGTAAACAAGAAACTCAAGCAGGCGCAGCGTCTGTATGAGAAAAACCAGCAGGGGCGGATGATCTTTATGAAAAACATTGGCGATGCGCTGAAAGAACCCGCACAGTCCCTGGCGGAGAGCGCGGCTAAACTCAACGCCCCGGAAAGCAAACAACTGGCGAATCAGGCAGATGTGCTGGTGCGGCTGGTTGATGAAATACAGTTAGCGAACATGCTTGCGGATGATAGCTGGAAAAGTGAGACGGTGCTGTTCTCCGTGCAGGATTTAATTGATGAAGTTGTGCCTTCAGTGTTGCCTGCCATCAAGCGTAAAGGTCTGCAACTGCTGATTAACAATCATCTGAAAGCACACGATATGCGCCGCGGCGATCGCGATGCCTTACGACGTATTTTGCTGCTACTGATGCAATATGCCGTGACCTCAACGCAATTGGGAAAAATCACCCTTGAGGTTGATCAGGATGAGTCCTCCGAAGACCGCCTGACGTTCCGCATTCTGGACACGGGAGAAGGCGTAAGTATTCATGAAATGGATAATTTGCACTTCCCGTTTATCAACCAGACCCAAAACGATCGCTATGGCAAGGCGGACCCGCTGGCATTCTGGCTGAGCGATCAACTGGCACGTAAACTGGGCGGTCATTTAAACATCAAAACGCGGGATGGGCTTGGTACACGCTACTCTGTGCATATCAAAATGCTCGCAGCTGACCCGGAAGTTGAAGAGGAAGAAGAGCGTTTACTGGATGATGTCTGCGTAATGGTGGATGTTACTTCGGCAGAAATTCGGAATATTGTCACTCGCCAGTTAGAAAATTGGGGTGCAACCTGTATCACACCCGATGAAAGATTAATTAGTCAAGATTATGATATCTTTTTAACGGATAATCCGTCTAATCTTACTGCCTCTGGCTTGCTTTTAAGCGATGATGAGTCTGGCGTACGGGAAATTGGGCCTGGTCAATTGTGCGTCAACTTCAATATGAGCAACGCTATGCAGGAAGCGGTCTTACAATTAATTGAAGTGCAACTGGCGCAGGAAGAGGTGACAGAATCGCCTCTGGGCGGAGATGAAAATGCGCAACTCCATGCCAGCGGCTATTATGCGCTCTTTGTAGACACAGTACCGGATGATGTTAAGAGGCTGTATACTGAAGCAGCAACCAGTGACTTTGCTGCGTTAGCCCAAACGGCTCATCGTCTTAAAGGCGTATTTGCCATGCTAAATCTGGTACCCGGCAAGCAGTTATGTGAAACGCTGGAACATCTGATTCGTGAGAAGGATGTTCCAGGAATAGAAAAATACATCAGCGACATTGACAGTTATGTCAAGAGCTTGCTGTAGCAAGGTAGCCTATTACATGAACAATATGAACGTAATTATTGCCGATGACCATCCGATAGTCTTGTTCGGTATTCGCAAATCACTTGAGCAAATTGAGTGGGTGAATGTTGTCGGCGAATTTGAAGACTCTACAGCACTGATCAACAACCTGCCGAAACTGGATGCGCATGTGTTGATTACCGATCTCTCCATGCCTGGCGATAAGTACGGCGATGGCATTACCTTAATCAAGTACATCAAGCGCCATTTCCCAAGCCTGTCGATCATTGTTCTGACTATGAACAACAACCCGGCGATTCTTAGTGCGGTATTGGATCTGGATATCGAAGGGATCGTGCTGAAACAAGGTGCACCGACCGATCTGCCGAAAGCTCTCGCCGCGCTGCAGAAAGGGAAGAAATTTACCCCGGAAAGCGTTTCTCGCCTGTTGGAAAAAATCAGTGCTGGTGGTTACGGTGACAAGCGTCTCTCGCCAAAAGAGAGTGAAGTTCTGCGCCTGTTTGCGGAAGGCTTCCTGGTGACCGAGATCGCTAAAAAGCTGAACCGCAGTATTAAAACCATCAGTAGCCAGAAGAAATCTGCGATGATGAAGCTGGGTGTCGAGAACGATATCGCCCTGCTGAATTATCTCTCTTCTGTGACCTTAAGTCCGGCAGATAAAGACTAATCATCTGTAGGCCAGATAAGACGCGTTAGTGTCTTATCTGGCATTTGCACCGATTGCCGGATGCGGCGTAAACGCCTTATCCGGCCTACGATTCCCATTATTTCAACAAATTACATTAAAG
>ENA-OWYG01001638-OWYG01001638.1-human-gut-metagenome-genome-assembly--contig:-NODE-1638-length-9924-cov-5.604114_pt1 | contig 9924 bp, 9 predicted proteins | sample MGYA00249747_ERZ652080 | MGnify/ENA primary metagenome ERZ652080 (study PRJEB26925, sample SAMN05827071) | human gut metagenome | biome: ENVO:2100002; feature: ENVO:00000062; material: ENVO:00002003...
TCGACTAGTCGTCGGCAGCGTCAGATGTGTATAAGAGACAGCCGGAAAGCAGGCCGAGGACCAGCAGAAGAATGAAAAATTCCATGGGGAGGGAAGGGGTAGGGAAAATGTATTCTACACCGGAAGAATGGGACTGCAAGACGCAAAAAGGTACATGGCCGCCTGTCCTGAAAGAGCCGCACGGAACCGTTGGCTGAGAGCCGTCCCGGCGGTGGATTTCATGCGGGGGGCGGAATGGGCCAAGGCGGCACAGGAAGCGTTCGCGGGGAAGAGACCGGAAGGCGCGCCGCCTGGAAGCCTCCTTCCGCGCCTTTCCCGGGTTGACGTATTGAGGAATGGGTGCGGACGGTTTTTTCTTGAGGTGGAAAGTGTTTTCTGATTCCATTATCGCGCATCATCATGAATGGTTTTCAACTTCTTCAATGTGGTTTGAGCGTGGCTGCCCTGCTGGGCGGCTCCGCCCTTGCGGCGTCACCTGCCGTGTACCCGGTTCCCCAGCAGTCCAAGCTCTCCTCCCAGACGGTTGCTTTCTCCGGAAAGCCTTCCGTGGTGATTCGCTCCGCCAAGACGGCGGCCAGCAAGCTGCTGAACGGCGTTCCGGAAAAATCCGGGGCCTACAAGCTGGTCGTCTCCCCGCAGGGCAAAGTGGCCATAGGCGCCCATGACGAGCGGGGCGCGTTTTACGCCATGCAGACGCTGCGGCAGCTCGGCACGAAGGCCGGCGGCGAAGGCGTGACCTTGCCCGTAGGGGAAATCACGGACTGGCCGGACATCGAATTCCGCGGAACGGTGGAAGGCTTCTACGGCACTCCATGGAGCCATGAGGCCCGTTTGAGCCAACTGCGCTTTTACGGCCAGAACAAGATGAACACATACATCTACGGGCCGAAGGACGATCCCTACCACTCCTCCCCCCACTGGCGGGACCCCTATCCCGCGGACCAGGCCGCCCAGATCAAGGAACTGGTGAAGGTGGCGAAGGAAAACCACGTGGACTTTGTCTGGGCCATCCACCCCGGCAAGGACATCAAGTGGACGGAAGAGGACATGAACAACGTCATCAAAAAATTTGAGATGATGTACAAGCTGGGCGTCCGGTCCTTTGCCGTGTTCTTTGACGACATCTTCGGCGAGGGAAAGAGGGGGGACATGCAGGCGCTCCTGCTCAACAAGATAAACAACGAATTCGTCAAGGTGAAAAAGGACGTCACCCCCCTGGTCATGTGCCCTACGGAGTACAACCGCGGCTGGGCGGACTCCAAGCCGGGAACCTACCTGGACATTCTGGGCGACCGTCTGGACCCCTCCATCCACGTCATGTGGACGGGGGACTCCGTCTGCCATGACATCACGCTGGAAGGCCAGCAGTGGGTGAACAAGAGAATCAAGCGTCCCTCCTACGTCTGGTGGAACTTCCCCGTAACGGACTACTGCCGCTCCAACCTGTGCATGGGCCGCGTGTACGGCCTTGCCACGGAACCGGGCGCGAAGGAATCCATGGGCGGCTTCGTCTCCAACCCCATGGACAAGCCGGAGGCCTCCAAGGTCTCCCTCTTCGGCCTTGCGGACTACACCTGGAATATCAACGGCTTCAAATCGGAGGAATCCTGGAAGGAAGGCGTCAAGCGCCTGTTCCCGCAGGCGGCGGAAGCCATGCAGGTCTTTGTGAACCACAACTCCGACCAGGGGCCCAACGGCCACGGTTACCGCCGTGAGGAATCCGTGGAAATAGAACCCGTGGTCAAGCGCGTGCTGGAAGCCGCCCGGGAAGGCAAGGTGGCCAAAGCGGATACGGCCCTGCTCAAGAAGGAATTCGCCCGCATGGCCGCCGCCGCGCCCGTCATCCGGGCCAAGGCGGACAACCCCCGCTTGATGAAGGAAATCGGCGCGTGGGTGGATGCCTTTGAACAACTGGGCCGCGCCGGCCAGCATGCCGTGGCGGCGCTGGAGGAAAACAACACCAGGGACGCCGTGACCCAGCTGGTGCAGGCCACGCAGGCCCTGGCGGCCATGGACGGCATTTCCCGCCGCCACAACCAGGAAGGCCAGTTGTACCGCTCCGTGGTGAAAACCGGTTCCCGGGTGATGACCCCCGCCGTCAATGAACTGGCGGACACCGTTTCCAAAAAAGTTTTCCCCGCTATTGCGGGCACTCCGGCCCTTTCCCCCAAGCCCCTGGTCAAGGGGGGCAATATGGACAAGGCGGAACTCTTTTGTGACGGAGACCGCGGCTCCTTCTGGCATTCCGGCGCTTACGGCGAGCCGGGAGACTGGTATGGCGTGGACTACGGCATGCCGATTCCCGTACGGAGCGTGGAAGTGCTGATGGGCCGCAATGACAAGGACGGCGACTATGTAGCCAGGGGGCAGCTGGAAGGCTCCCGGGACCTGAAAACCTGGAAGCCGCTGGGACCGGAAACCTCCGGCATGCAGGTGGTATGGAAGGCGCCCAAGCCCGTCTCACTCCGTGCCGTGCGCTACCGCGTCATTGAACCGAAGAAAACGGACAACGGCCGCGCCGTCTGGACCGCCGTGCGTGAAATAGCCGTCAACACGCCTCCTTCAGCCATGGCCGCCTCCAACGTGGCGGGGCTGGAAGGCGTCTCCGTGCAGAAATCCGACAAAATCGTGCGCATCAACCGCGTGATGGAAACGCACAAAATGAAGCCCGGCGAATTCATCTCCCTGCAATTGGAAGGCCCCACGGACGCCACCTGGCTGGAAGTCAACCTGGAACGGGATGACGTCAACTCCTGGGCAGAAGTGGAGCTGGACGTGGAAGGCTCCGCCAAGCCCGTGGTGCAGAAGCTGGACAAGCAGGGTAAAAACTTCATTGCCAGGGCGAACCAGCTCCCCAAGGGAATCAAGGGCATGAAACTGGTCAACAAAAGCGGCAAGGAACAGGACATCGTTCTGAACATGTTCAAATTTGACGTTCCCCCGTCGGACCCCGGCACCAGCCTGGTCTCCCTGAGCGACAGGAACCTGAAAACGGTCTACCGTGCTGACAAGCCCCTGGACGTGATCGTCCCCAATCTGGACAACCCCAAGGCTGCCAAGGTAGTCGTGGTAGGGTCCGCCGCCTTCGCCATCCAGGTGCGCCGCGGCGAGGGATCCTGGACGCCGGTGGGCAAGCGGAACGCCGGACCCGGAGCTTCCGAGTTTGCCATTCCGGCCGGGACCACTGCCGTGCGCCTGACCTACAAGGCCCCCCAGCCGGACGCGATCATCAATGAGGTGATCTTTTCCTCCCGGAAATAGTTGTTTCAGGGCTGATGCCTGATGCTGCGGCTCCGTTCGGATTTTCCCCGGACGGAGCTTTTCTCTTTGAAAAGATGGAAATGCAGCGTGAAGGCCGTTTCCATGCATTATGGGGGAAGGAGGAACCCGCATTCCGGCGGGAACGGCGGCCATTCTCCCGGAAACAGGTTAGGCACCTTCTTCTTCCCGCTTTGGCAGCTTGTTGTGGAAACAACCTTGACCCTGTTGGATGCGGGGCTAAAATACTGCCATGACACCGGGCTTTCATTGGACTCTCCGCCCTTCCGTGAAGGAGGATGATCCGGTCTTGAAAGCGTTTCCCGCGGAACTGCCTCTGCTGGTCAAGCAACTTCTGCTGCAGCGCGGATTCACCGGGGGGACGGAAACGGAGCTCTTTCTGGACCCCAGGCTCTCCCACCTGAGCGACCCTTTCCTGATGGGGGAAATGAGGGCCGCCGTGGAACGCATCTTCCAGGCCGTGGACGAAGGGGAAACCGTGTGCATTTACGGGGACTACGATGTGGACGGAGTCACCTCCGTGGCGCTTCTCCGAGCCATTCTGATGTCCTATGACCTGGACCCCCAGTACTTCATACCCGTCCGTTCCCGGGAAGGCTACGGACTCAGCGAGGCGGGCATAGAGCGCTGTCTCTCCGAATGTGCGGAAAGACCCAGCCTGCTTATTACGGTGGACTGCGGCACCTCCTCCGTAAAGGAAGTGGAGATGCTCAACAGCCTGGGAATAGACGTCATCATTCTGGACCACCATGAAGCGGGGCCGCTGGGCCGGCCGGACGCCGTAGCGGTGGTCAATGCCAAAATTGAGGAAAACAGCCCGTACACCTACCTGTGCAGCGCGGGCGTGGTCTTCAAGCTGGCGCACGCCCTCCTGAAGGAGCGGAAGCTGAAAACCTTTGACCTGAAACTTTATCTGGACCTGGTGGCCGTGGCTACCGTGGCGGACATCGTCCCCCTGGTGGATGAAAACAGGATACTGGTGCGCCACGGCCTGGGAAGGCTGGCGCACAGCCGCCATACGGGCCTGAAAACCCTGACGGAAATAGCGGGCATCCGCCCTTCAGACTCCGCCAACCACGCGGGCTTCCTGAACGCCGCGCACGTGGGATTCAGGATAGGCCCCCGCATCAATGCCGCGGGGCGCATGGACTCCCCCATGGATGCGCTGGAACTTTTGCTGACCATGGACAACAGGCGCGCCGTGCAGCTTGCCCAGATGCTGGACTCCCACAACCGCAAGCGGCAGGAGGAAGAGGAAGCCATCCGTACGGATGCGGTGGAAATGCTTCACAACTCCTTTGATCCGGAGCGGGACAACGTCATCGTGCTGGGTTCCCGCGCGTGGCATCCCGGCGTGGTGGGCATCGTGGCCTCCCAGCTCATGAGGCGGTACCACAAGCCCACCTTCGTCATCGCCTTTGATGAAAGCGGCGTGGGGAAGGGATCCGGCCGCTCCATTCCCGGCGTATCCCTGGTGCAGGCCATCCACCACTGTGCGGATACGCTGGTTTCCGGCGGCGGCCATGACATGGCGGCGGGCCTGGTGATTGAGGAAGCCCGCATGGACGACTTCCGCCGGGCCTTCAACCGGTACGTCTCGGAAACCACGACGGAGGAACAGCGCAGCCCCGTGCTCAACATAGACATGGAAGTCTCCTTCCAGGCGCTGACGCTGGACCTGCTGGACAGCTATGAAAAGCTGGAACCCTTCGGCAACTCCAATCCCCAGCCCCTCTTCATGAGTTCCGATGTCTTCCCCACGGAGCCGCCCAAGCGCGTGGGAACCAACCACCTGAAACTCTTCATGCGGCAGGGAATGGTGGAACGTGACGCCATCTTCTTCAACGGGGCGGAGCGTGAACTCCCCAATCCACCCTGGGACATCGCCTTTACGATTGACCGGAACGTGTACCGGGGCCGCGCCTCCCTGTCCATCTCCATTCAGGAAATACGTTCCCACCGGGAAATGTAGCTTCTCCTCAAGGGGGACGTGCACGGTTTTTTCTGCGGAAAAAGTCATGCATCCCGCCGTTCTTGACAAAACCGTGTCAAAAATGCATCGTCTGCCTTGTTCCCCCATTCAGGGCGGAGTTATGGTAAAAATAAGCAAGATGAACACCCTGTTCCTTCAAGGTCGTCTATTGCTGCTTCTCGGACGGTAGTCCGTGAAGATATCTTGATATGCGCCGGTGAGCCGTTCCGGCGCGAAGGAAGTAAACGGCTGGTCTTGATTTGCGCCAAAGGAATGATTCCATAACAGGAACGTTTTCCGTGCGCAGTTTCCGAAGGAACGAACCCTTAACATTTTTACTGTAATGAAAGAACACATACATATTTTTGATACGACGCTGAGAGACGGAGAACAGTGCCCCGGCGCGGCGATGACCGTGGAGCAGAAAATACAGGTTGCCATGCAGCTGGAAGCTCTGGGAGTGGACGTAATTGAGGCGGGCTTCCCCGTCATCTCGGACGGCGACTTCCACGCTGTCCGCACCGTGGCGGAACGCACGGAAAAAAGCCGCGTCTGCGGGCTGGCACGCTGTGTGGAGAAGGACATTATTGCCGCCCATGAGGCATTGAAGGCTGCCGGAGACCGGGAGCGCATCCATCTGGTGGTGGCTACGTCCCCCATCCACCGGAAATACAAGCTGGAAAAAAGCCGCGGGCAAATCAGGGAGATGGCCGTCAAGGCCGTCGCCATGGCTTCCGGATTATGCGGGGAAGTGCAGTTTTCCGCGGAGGACGCCTCCCGAACGGAGCCGGAATTCCTGGCGGAAATGGTGGAAGCCGTGATTGATGCGGGCGCCGCCGTCGTCAACATTCCGGATACGGTGGGTTACACGATGCCGGAGGAATACTACCGCCTGATTTCCTACCTGAAATCCAATGTTCCCAACGTGAGCCGCGCCAGGTTGTCCGTCCACTGCCATGACGACATGGGAATGGCCGTAGCCAATTCACTGGCTGCCATCCGTGCCGGGGCGCAGCAGGTGGAGGGCACCATCAACGGCATCGGTGAACGGGCTGGAAACACCGCTCTGGAGGAAGTCGTCATGGCGCTGCATTCTCGCCCGGATTTCTTTTCCGGCGCGGGGACCGGAATCCGGACGAAGGAACTGGTGAGGACCAGCCGCATGGTGGCCGCCATGAGCGGGTTGCCCGTCTCGCGCTCCAAGGCTGTGGTTGGGGCGAACGCCTTTGCCCACGGTTCCGGCATTCATCAGGACGGCGTTCTGAAAAACCGGAGCACTTATGAAATCATGGATCCGGAGGAAATTGGCTGGGGAGCTACGGAACTGCCCCTGACCAAGCATTCCGGGAGGCATGCCGTGAAAATGCGCCTGGATGCGCTGGGCTTCTCCGTTCCGGATACAGACATGCCGCGCCTGTTTGAACTGTTCAAGCAGCGTGGGGATCAGTGCAAGTTCGTGTATGACGACGACCTGGCCGCCATGGTGAACACCATTCATGCGTAAATCTCCGCCGTCCGGAAATTCTCCTCAGGATTTCCGGGCGGCGTTTTACAGGAAGAGGGAATTCCATGTAAAAACACGAGTTCTATTATATGAGGCACGGAGAGATGGCAAGGTTGGTTGTTCCATCAATAACAGGTGGACTGAATTTGGTATTTTATGGTCGGTGAACCTGCTTTTTTCAAGAGGAAATATACTATGAGATTGTACGGCTCCCTGATGGATTTAAAAAGCTTGCATGGAATATATGAGGATGTTGAGTCTGTCTTCGTTCAGATTGACTAGCTTACATGGGACTGTATAATGCCCATCAATTTGAGAAACAGGGAATGAAAGTAAAAATCGGGTTTATGCAGGGCGCTGAGGAATGGCAGATTGATGGTTTTCTATGCCGTTTCAGGAAGATAGATCCATCTATTCTTGAATTGGAAATAGACAGGGACAACGCAGATTTTCTTATTGCCTTCCCTTGGTTGTATACCTCTTCCAAAGAGACATATCTTCAATTTTTACAGGATTCCATAGGAAAAATTACGATCATGGATGTATATGGAGAAGCCCTCGCTCCAGATTTGAATTTGTTCGATTATCACATAGGGTTTGATTCCGCCGATCATGGGGGGCGCGTTCTGGAGATGCCTTTTTTATCCTCCTACCGTGTCCAGGCGGATCAGCTGCCATTGGAAAATGTGGCTGATGTCCTGAACCGGAAAAGCGGATTCTGCAATTATATCTACTCCCATGGAGAAGGGCATCCCTACCGCATCCAGTTGTTTTCCCGGCTTTCTGAATACAAGAAGATCAATTCCATAGGAAAGCATTTGAACAATACACCCTGTTCCGTTCCCAGGGAGTCCGATGACTGGCTCAAGGGAAGTATTCTGTTGAAAAACCCCTATAAGTTTTCCTTTGCGTGTGAAAATGCCTGGTACCGGGGTTATTCAACAGAAAAAATAATCACGAGCTTTCTGGCCCGCTCCATCCCTATTTACTGGGGAAATCCATTAATTGAGGAGGACTATAATCCCAGGGCATTTATTAATTGCCACCGGTATTCATCTCTGGACGAAGTTGTAGCGGAAATCAAAAGAATTGATGAAGATGATGAATCATGGCTCGCCATGATGGCTGAACCCAAACGGCTCCCCTGGCAGATTGAACGGGCTCAGGAAAAGGAGGCCAGACTGAAGGCAGCTCTAATTGAGATATTTACTTCTCCCGTGGAACAGGTGAGGAGAAGGGGAAACGGATTTTGCGTCAATAACTACAGGGATTTTTTCATCCGCAATTTGAGTGGCAGGAAGAAAACCCCCAGGGAAAAATTAGAGGCAGGTTTGAAAAAGTGGAACAAAAAACTGTTTCACCGCTCCTAGCCCGGAATGCTTTATGTGAGCATTGGTGCATTCAGCCATCACATGGTGCATCAGTTATTTTGGAACCATTATAAACTGAAAAAGCCGTGCGTGGCGGAAAGCATGACAAAATCTGAATGCCATAAGAACCGTTTGCGGTGGAAAATCTTGCAAAATAGAGGCATAGGTAAGGCCACTCAAGAAAAAATGGTAGGCCCGGTAGGGTTCGAACCTACGACCAAGGGATTATGAGTCCCCTGCTCTAACCGCTGAGCTACGAGCCCGTTGAAGAACAACGTGGAGAAACGATAGCAGAATTTGACGGGAAGAGCAAAGTTTTTATGCAGGCATCACGTTTTGGATTTGCACGCGTCCGGGAAAGGCGTCCGGGAGGTTAGACTTGCAATTTTGTCCAGCTCCGGCCCTTGACGATTTTATAGAGGATGGTGGACTGGACGGCCATTTCAAAGGCGAAGAGCAGCCAGATGCCCCACAGGGTCATGGTTTCCGGAGCCAGCTTGAACCAGACCCATGTGCAGACGACGCGGAAGAAGCCCATGATGCCGTAGGAGATGAACATGACCCTCCGCGTGTCGCCCGCGCCGCGCAGGGACATTTTCATCACGATGCAGGCGGCGAAGAAGGGCTCCACCAGCAGCATGGTGCGCAGCACGGGAATGCCGGTGTCAATGAGCGTCATGTTGCCATTGGAGAATATCTCCATGAAGAGGGAGGGGAAGGCGCAGAAGAGCACGCCCAGCCCCGTCATGAAGATGATGGCGTACCGCATGCATTTCCAGATGGTGATGCGGGCCATGAGCGCGTTCCGGGCTCCCAGGTACTGCCCCACCAGGGTGGAGGCCGCCATGCCGATGGCGAATCCGGGCAGGAAGCTTAACGATTCAATGCGGACGGCGATGTTGTGGACGCCCAGCACGCCCTTGATGGGCAGTTCGCTGATGATGGAGAGGCAGAACATCTGGATGCCCCACATGCCGAAGACTTCCACGGCCTGCGGCAGCCCGATTTTCAGGATGCGCTTCTGCATGCCCATGTCCGGCCGCAGATGGGAGAAGCTGAGGTACAGCGGCGGAGCATAGTGTTCCCCGCGTTCCTTGACGAGTTCTTCCAGGGATTCGTTTTCTCTTCCCGCGAATATTTTTTTCCTGCGCCGCAGCATGATGAAGAGGAGCGCGCACATGCTGATGCCGTAGCCGCAGACCGTTCCCGCCGCAATGCCTCCGATGCGCCAGCCGCCCAGCGGGGCGTCCGCAAAGACGAAGGTGACGCTGAAAATGACGTTGAGGATGCCCACGCCCATCATGATCCAGAAGGGCAGCCGCGTGTCTCCGGAGCCGCGCAGGGCGGCATTGATGGCAAAGACCACGCCGCTGAAGGGGGCCGCGAAGGCGGCCACATAGACGTATTGCAGGGCGTAGGCCCTGGCGGCTTCATTCATGGTCAGCACGTGCGTGACCAGGAAGCCGCTGCATGCGAAGAGCAGCCCGCAGGAGATGATGCCGGCCAGCAGTCCCAGCATGGCGGCCTGGTGCAGCCCGTGCTGCGCCTGGGGGTAATCCCTGGCTCCGGTCATGCGGGAGACGATGGCCGTGGCCCCCATCATGATGGACCCCTGGATGACGAAGCCGAACCACATGAGGAAGACGACGGCCCCCATGCCGTCGGAGATGTTGATGGTGTCCTGCGCGTTCAGCCCGATTTTGGTAGCAATGAAGAGGTCGGAGGAGGTGACGAAGAAGCTCAGAAGCTGCTGTCTCTTATACACATCTCCGAGCCCACGAGACTAGCGCTCATCTCGT